>Ga0209590_10000177_pt1 | contig 17746 bp, 20 predicted proteins | sample CZO8metaG_FD_188353 | JGI IMG/M metagenome (GOLD analysis project Ga0209590, IMG submission 188353) | Vadose zone soil microbial communities from the Eel River Critical Zone Observatory, Northern California, USA - CZOApr15con1.8 metaG... | ecosystem: Environmental > Terrestrial > Soil > Vadose...
CGGCTTGACCGCAAGCTGCGCGCAGCCTGGATCGGCGCCGGGATCGCCGCAGGCCTCACCGAGATCATCGGGCTCTGTGCCGCCGCCGTCCCGCACGCGTGGCTCTCCCTTTTCGACACGGACCCGGCGATGCTCGACGCCGGCTCGCGCTATCTGCGCGCGGTCGGTCCGTTCTACGGTCTCTTCGGGCTCGGGATGGCGTTGTACTTCGCATCGCAGGGCGCCGGGCGGCTCTCCTGGCCACTGCTCGCGAACCTGACGCGGCTTGCGATCGCGGCCGGCGGTGGCTGGCTGGCCCTGCGATGGAGCGGCGACGTCTCGTATGTCTTCGTCGCGCTCAGTGCGGCGCTTGCCGCGTTCGGGCTGATGAACGCTTGGGCTGTCGCGCGCGGCGCCTGGTTCGGCCCGATCGCCTGGCCACGGGCGCGCGTTCTCGTTCGTGAAGGAGATCAATGGAAATGACCGGCCGAAGCTCGTGATCTTCGATGAAGGAGAAATGTATGGAGAAGCTTGAAGGAAAAGTGGCACTCATCACTGGCGGCAATAGCGGCATTGGCCTCGCGACGGCCAAGCTGTTTGTGAACGAAGGCGCGTACGTCTTCATAACAGGGCGCCGTGATCCGGAGTTGGCGGCGGCGGTAAAGGAGATCGGAAGAAATGTCACCGGCATACAAGGAGACATGTCGAACCTTGGCGATCTCGATCGCCTCTTCGCACAAATCAAGCGGCAGAAGGGCAAGCTCGATATTGTGTTCGCGAATGCAGGTGTCGCGACGTATGCCCCCTTCGGCAAGATCACTGAGGAGCACTATGACTCGATCTTCAACATCAATGTGAAAGGCCTCCTGTTCACGGTGCAGAAGGCGCTTCCGCTGATGCCGGATGGTGCCTCGATCATCCTGAACGCGTCCATCGTCGCCAGCAAAGGGTTCTCGTCGAATAGTGTGTATAGCGCCACAAAAGCCGCCGTCCGTTCGTTCGCGCGGACATGGACAACGGACTTAAAGGATCGCCGCATTCGCGTGAACGCAGTGAGCCCGGGCCCCATCGACACGCCCGGACTGAACGACCTGGTGGCTTCCACAGGGGCGGGCGAGCAACGCTTGAGGATGCTTTCCAACAGTGTTCCGCTCGGCAGGCTCGGTAGACCCGATGAGATCGCCAAGGCCGTGGTGTTTCTCGCATCCGACGACAGCAGCTACATCACGGGAACGGAATTGTTTGTGGATGGCGGCATAGCACAAGTGTAGGCCGTTCATAGCGGAGGGCACGGCAGCAACAATTGTTCCTCCGCTCCGCACTTCCTTGTGCGCCGCGTCGTCGGGCGCCTCTTTGGCCACGTCCGAACGAAGGCCGTCCGGCGGCGCGATAGTGTCGACCACGGCACGCTCACCGCGGCCGGAAGGTCAGGCCGTGAAACCGAACGGAGTCTTGGCGAAGGACAGGGTGCTCGGGCACTTCGCCCGGTCCGATCGGCCATCACGCCAGACGGTCCGACGTGTCGCGCCTGTCCTGGGCACGCGCGGCATCCGCGCGCCATCGCGCGAATCGAACGAGGGCGCATCGGCATCAACAGAGCAGGACGCAGCCAAGATTCCCATTGACAGAGGAACGAAAGAGGACTGAGAACATGAGCAAGCTCAGAGACAAAGTGGCGATCGTGACCGGCGCCTCCAAAGGGATCGGCGCCTCCATCGCCAAGCATCTGGCAGCGGAGGGCGCAGCGGTCGTCGTCAACTTCGTCTCCAGCAAGGAGGGCGCCGACCGCGTGGTCGCCGAGATCGTACGCGATGGCGGCAGAGCCGTTGCCGTGCAGGCAAACGTCGCGGAGCCGGCAGAGATCGAGCGTCTTTTCTTCGAGACGAAGAAAGCGTTCGGCCGACTCGACATCCTGGTCAACAACGCCGGCATTTATGAGTTCTCCCCGCTCCAAGGCGTCACCGAAGAGCACTTCCACAAGCAGTTCGACCTGAACGTTCTCGGCCTCATCCTCGTGTCGAAGGAGGCCGTACGACATTTCGACGCTGCGGGAGGCAGCATCATCAACATCAGCTCGGCAGCCAGCACCTTCACGCCTCCGGACACCTCGGTCTACAGCGCCACCAAGGCCGCCGTCGATGCCGTGACCAGATCGCTGGCCAAAGAGCTGGGCCCGCACAACATCCGCGTGAACGCGATCAACCCCGGCATGGTGGAGACCGAAGGCCTGCGCGCCGCCGGCTTCGCCGAAAGCGACTTCCGCAAACAGGTCGAGGCGCAAACGCCGCTCGGGCGCATCGGCCAGCCGGAGGACATCGCGCCGGCCGCCGTCTTCCTGGCCTCCGCGGACGCCGCCTGGATCACCGGTGAAACATTGCTCATCGCCGGCGGCTTACGCTGACGAGTGGAGAAGGAGAGCTCCGATGCCGAATCGCCCGCCTGGAGGTCCTTTCATGACCGGGGCGACGCGCTTTTCGTTCGATCCGACCGAATTCGCCGGCAAGCGTGCCCTCGTCACGGGCGGCACCAAGGGCATGGGCGAGGCTATCGTGCGGCGCCTCGCGGCCGGCGGCGCGACGGTGGCAACCACCGCGCGCTCACCGACGCCGGAAGGTCAGGCAGCGGCATTGTTCGTCCAAGCGGACATCAGCACACGTAAGGGCGTGGACAAGGTGATCCGCGAAGTACTGGACCATCTCGGCGGCGTGGACATCCTCGTCAACAATGTCGGCGGGTCCTCCGCACCGAGCGGCGGCGTGCTGGCTCTCGGCGACGAGGATTGGCAGCACACTATCGACACCAACCTGTTCGCCGCTGTCCGTCTGGACCGCGGACTGCTGCCCGGAATGCTGAAGCAGCGGTCTGGCGTCATCATCCATATCTCGTCAATCCAGCGGCGCTTGCCGCTGTTCGAGGCGACGCTCGCTTACGCCGCCGCCAAGGCCGCATTGACGACCTACAGTAAGGGCCTGTCAAAGGAAGTCGGGCCTATCGGTGTCCGCGTGAACACCGTCGCGCCCGGCTTCATCGAAACAACTGCTGCGCATCGCCTCATCGCTCGGCTCGCAGAAAGCAGCGGGACCGATGAGGTCGGCGCGCGCCAGGGCCTGATGGACTCGCTTGGAGGAATTCCGATCGGCAGACCCGGCCGGCCCGAAGAGGTCGCGGAACTCGTCGCCTTCCTCGTTTCCGACCGGGCAGCCTCGATTCACGGGAGTGAATACGTGATCGACGGCGGCACCGTGCCGGCGATCTGACGATCTCGTGAACCTCTTCGGACGTCGGTGATGCGGCGCGGTCGCTCAGCTGGGAGCGTAAAGCGGCCGGCCCGTTGGAGGACGACCGGCTGACCTTCAGACCTGTCGCCACCTACCACGATGTAGTCGAAGGTTCTCAACTCGAAATCCCGGTACCGCTGCGCGAGCTCCGCGCTCTGCCCAGCGGCCCGTTCCAGCGATCGGTGTCGTCATCGCTGACCTCCCAGCGGAGGGACGACACCGAGCTGCTGCATCAGGTCGAGCAGCGTCGCGACGCCCCAGTGCTCGGTGATTTTGCCGTCGACGACCCGCATGGCGTCGACGGTGTAGAAACTGACCTTCTTCCCGGTGGCCGGGATACCGAGGAACTCTCCCTGGTGGGTGCCGTAATAGGTCTTGTAGGTGGTCACGAGGTCGCCGGCGGCCACCTGCCAGTGGATCTCGGGGCGGAAGTCGGGGAACGCGGCACGCAGGCCCTTGTACAGCACCCGCACCCCGTCCTTGTCGGGTGTCGTGCCCGGCTGCGGCGTGTGGTCGACAAAATCATCGGCGAACAGTTCCTCGTACAGGTTCCAGTTGCCTTTGCCTTGTACTTCCTCGGTGTTCCGGCGAACGACGGCGATCGCCGCGTCGCCCACTGTTGAGTTGCTCATTTTCCTGTCCCCTTTGAGCTAAACGCACCAACCATTCCGCGGCATGTGTTAGCGATGGAGTAGTTCACTCGTGAGATCTAGCATCCCGTCCATCGAACTGGAGCCGTGATAGCGCTGACGACTCGCAGCGTGCGTCAACGGGAAGGCAGCAGGCCGACCTGTTTCATGAACGTAGCTGCATCCCAATAATCAGACTCGCGGCGGATCTTACCGGCCTCCAGTTCGAGGATGCTCGAGCCCCGCACCGACGAAAAGCGCTTGCCAGTGGCCGGCATCCCTGGGAGGTCGCCTTTGTGTGTGCCTGACATGCCCCACTCGATAACAGCCCATTGGCTGGCGGCGAACCGGCTTGTCAATCCATATTTGAAGTCAGGGACTGCCGCAAAAGCGCCCTTCACGAAGCTGCGAAGTTCCTCTTTGCCGCGAGCGACCACGCCGAAGGTAACGTCTTCGAAAACACAGTCGTCGACAAAAAGGGTAAGAACCCGTTCAGGATCGTTTGATGAATTTTTGGATGACCAGGCCATCGCCCAATCGTCGAGCATTCGTTCTAGTTCAGAGGTCGCCATGACACTCTCCTTATGGAAGGTCTTCGTTGTTGCCTCGAGCGAAGGTATTGGCGTAGCGGACCTTAATTGTTGTCCATCAGTGACGCGTGGCGTACGACTGGCGGGCGCTCTGTCTGGTCGCAGCTAGAAGATGCTCCGCACCACCCCGCCGTCCGCCCGCACCGCCGCTCCGTTGATCACCCGAGCGTGATCGCACGCCACGAAGGCGACCACCGCGCCGACTTCCCCCGGAGTCTCGAACCGCTTGAGGAGCGAAGTGGGCCGGGTCCCCGCGAAGAAGTGCTGCTCGACTTCCTCCTTCGTCGTCCCCGGCTGCCGGGCCAGGTCCTCCACGAAGGTCCCGACGCCTTCCGACGCAGTCGGGCCGACTAGCACCGAGTTCACCGTCACGCCGGTGCCGGCCAGCGCCTCGGCCAGCCCGCGCGAGATGGCAACCTGCGCGGTCTTCGTCATGCCGTAGTGAATCATCTCGGCGGGAATCTGCTGCGCCGACTCGCTTGAGATGAAGATCACGCGCCCCCACTTCCTCGCGGTCATCCCCGGCACGTACCGCCGCGCCAGCCGGACGGCGCTCAGCACGTTGACCTCGAAAAATCTCATCCAGTCCGCGTCCGGGATCTCCCCGAACGGCTTCGCCTCGAAGATGCCTAGGTTGTTCACGAGCACGTCCGCCTCGGGCACCTCGCGCACGAATGCCTCCACGCCGCTCGCTGTCCCCAGGTCCGCCGCCACCCCCCGTACCTGTGCCCCTTCCACGGTTTGCCGGATCTGCTCGATCGCGGCCGTCACGCGCGCCTGCGTCCGCCCGTTCACGACGACCGACGCGCCCTCCGCGACCAGCGCGGTCGCGATCGCCAGCCCGATTCCCGCGGTGGAGCCCGTCACGACCGCGGTCCTCGCGTGGACTCCCAGATTCATCTCCCGGCTCGCCCGGCCCCGGTCTCCGTCGCGAGGTCGTGGTCATGCCCCGGGCCGAAAGTTCCCGGGATTCCTTCGCTCTCCACCGCAAAGACCTTGCGCCAGAAGAGGATGGCGATCGCCCATGAGAGTATCTCGTAGGCATCGGGTGTCGTCATTCTCGACCTCCTTCATCCTTTTCTTGGGATGCGGGGGCGCGCCGATGGGTTTCATTGAATGCTCGCTTACCCGGGATCGTCCAACAGCTAGAAAGTGAGAGACGTCATGAGGAGACTTTCATCGATCGTTCTCGTCGGGCTCGCGTTCGTTCTTGCCGCCGCATCACCCAGTTATGCCGCCGCGGGACACGGCGGACATGGATTCTCTGGACATTCCGTCGGCGGGCACTTCGAAGGCCATCATGGATTCGAAGGGCATCACGGCTTCGACGGTAGCCGTGATTTCGACCGAAGGGGTCATGGCGGGGTATTCATCGGCGTGCCGTTCTACTTCGCACCGGCGTACCCGGACTTTTATACGTACTCCCCTCCGCCATCGACCTACTGGTACTACTGCCCGAGCTATGGGGCGTACTACCCAACGGTGCCGAGCTGTCCGGAGGCATGGGTCCCGGTGCCCGGGTAGTTAGAGGTCGAGGTCGATCAGGCACGGTCGCTGACCGGCGCCCTCGCCGGAAGCCGTCGCGGCGACCGCGACTGAGACCACGAGCGCTCCCCGGAAAACCCGCGAGAAACGTCTGCTGCAACGCACCGACGTCCGGGGCGGTGGGCCCGCCGGCCCGCGGGCCGTCGAGTGCGCTGCCGGGCGGGGTGCCGCCCAGACCTGCGAACACGGCTCCCGCGAACGCGATGTGGAGGCTCTGCTGACCGGGACTACTTCTCGAGCGGCAGCCCGGCCACGTCCCAGCCGCCGCCGAGCGCTTTCACCAGTAGCACGCTGCCGTCGATGCGGCGCCGGAGGATGTCGATCTCGGTGCGCTGATTCGCGAGCGTCACGGTCTGCGCCGTGATTACTTGAAGATAGTTGTCGACTCCTCCCCGGTAGCGGTTGGTGAAGAGCTGCAGCGACAGCTGCGCAGACTCCACGGCGCGCCGTTGCTGCTGGGCCTCCTGCTCGAGGATACGTAGAGCCGCCAGGTTGTCTTCGACCTGCTGGAAGGCGGTCAGCGTCGTCTGGCGATAGGCGGCCACCGTCGCGTCGTAGCTGGCGCGCGCCGCGTCCGAGGTGGCGCGCCGGCGGCCGCCGTCGAAGATCGTCTGCGTGATCGATGCCCCCACCGACCAGAGGAGGCTCGATGCGTTCAGGACGTTCCCGAACGAGCTTCCCTCGAATCCGACCGAGGCGTTCAGCATCACGGCCGGAAAGTACGCGGCCTTCGCGATGCCGATTTGCTCGTTCGCCTCGGCGACCCGGCGCTCGGCGGCCGCGATGTCCGGGCGCCGCTCCAGGAGGTTGGACGGCAGACCCACCGGGATGTCCGGCGGCGGGGTATCCAGCGGACGAGGGGACAGGCTGAACGCCGCGGGCGGCTTGCCGATCAGCGTCGCGATGGCGTGCTCGAGTTGCGCCCGTTGCACCGTGACGTCGGTGGCCTGCGCCCGCGTGGTGTCGAGCTGCGTCTGGGCCTGGGCGACGTCGGACTTTGGCGCCGCGCCGCCCTGGAAGCGATTCGTCGTGAGCTGGAGCGCCGCCTCGAAGGCCTTCACCGTCTCGTCCAGGAGCTGCTTCTGGGCGTCGGCGGCCCGCAGCTCGAAGTAGTCCATCGCCAGCTCGGCCTGCAGACTGAGCTGGGCGGTCTCGAGATCGGCGGCGGTGGCCTGGGCCTCCTGCCGCGCCGCCGCCACCGTCCGTCGGACCCGGCCCCACAGGTCGACCTCGTACGACATGTCGAGTGACAGGAGCAAGTCGCCGCTGCTGCCCGTGCCCGCGTTCGATGACAAGAAGGGCCGGTTCGCGGAGTCGCGGATGGAGCTGGCTCCAGCACCGGCCGAGATCGTGGGAAAGAGGGCGGCCCGGTTGAAGCGGACCATGGCCCGGGCTGCGCGCAGCCTGGCCTCCGCGATCTTCAGATTCTGGTTGGCCTTGGCGACTTCCTCCTCCAGCGCGTGGAGCTTGGGATCACCGAAGATCGACCACCACTGACCCCGTGGCAGGTGATCGCTCGGCTCAGCGGCCTTCCAGCCATCCGCCTCCTTGTAGGCCGGCGTCATGGGCACCGACGGCTTCGTGTAGTCCGGGCCGACCATGCAGCCGCCCAGCAGGAGGGCGGCAAGCCCGACGAGGCCCGCGCCTCGCCCCCTCATTGCCCAGTCCCGCCCGGCACGCTCGCAATCCGCACGCGAGTCCCGCTGACGAGGGAGTCCGAGGGCGCCACGATGACCTGGTCGGTGGGCTGGAGCCCGCTGAGGATCTCGACGGTGGTGCCATAGTCACGCCCGATTGTCACGGGGAGGAGCTGCGCCTGGCCGTCCCGGACCACAGCGAGCTGGAGTCCTTCGGCCCTGAAGAGCAGCGTGTTGGCGGGAACCGTGACCGACGCGATTTGCTTCGGAAGCGAGAGGTGGACGAACACGTAGGCCCCGGGCAGCAGCTCCCCGCCGGGATTGTCGACGTCCACCTCGACGAGGAGCGTGCGCGAGGCGAGGTCGATCGCGTTGGCGTTCCTCACCAGCGTGCCGCGGAACGTCCGCCCGGGGAACTCCTCCAGAGTGAGCGTAGCCGAGCTCCCGGGGCGGGCCGCCCGCGAGTAGACCTCGGGGACGGCCACGAAGACGCGGAGCGTGTGAATGGCGGCCATGTGGAAGAGCTCCCGGCCCGCCGTATTCGCTCCGGCATTGATCAGGACCCCGATGTCGACGTTGCGCGCGGTGATGACTCCGTCGAACGGGGCGCCGATCTTCTCGAACCCCTGGAGCTGCTCGAGCCGGCGGACGTTCGCGGCGTTCGAATCCACAGTGGCCTTCATCGCGCTGAGCGCGCTCACCGCCTGGTCCGTCTCCTGCTTGGAGACCGAGTCGCTCTGGAGCAGCGCCAGCCAGCGGTCCGCGGTGATCTGGGCCTGCCGGAGATTGGCCTGCGCTGTCTCGAGGTCGGCCTGGGCCTGCTGGAGCTGCTGGTCGACCTCCGGGCTCTCGATCTCGACGAGGAGCTGCCCCTGCTTCACGTGGGCGCCGATGTCGAAGTACCAGCCCTTCACATAGCCGTTCGTGCGCGCAAAGATCGGCGCATCCGTGAAGGCCTGGGTCGTGCCCGGGAGCAGGATCTCCTGCGTCGGCGCGCCCGGTTTCGGCGACACCACGCTCACGAGCGAGACGGCCGCCTCGGCGGTGGTGTGCCGGAGCGTGGTGTCGGCCGCGCTGCGGCCGCGGATCCCCCAGAAGATGCCGAGACCGAGCGCCCCCGCCACCACCGCGATCCCGAGGAGCGCCAGGTGACGGCGGTAGGATCGCGTGACGCCACGTTCGACCGCGGCTGGCGAGGGCCCCACGAACTCGCTCTCGGGATCGCCCGTCATCGCGCGGCACCGGTCGAGCGCCGCCCATGCAGCAGGGCGAACACCGAGGGCACGAAGATGAGGGTGGCGACGGTGGCGCAGAGCAGGCCGCCGATGACGGCCAGCCCGAGCGGCGCGTTCTGCTCGCCGCCTTCACCGAGGCCGAGCGCCATGGGCACCATGCCGATCATCATGGCCAGCGCGGTCATCAAGACGGGTCGGAAGCGGGTGAAGCCGGCCTCCACCACGGCCCTCGCCACGTCTCCGTGCTCCCCGAGCCGCTCCTTGGCGAAGGCCACGACCAGGATGCTGTTGGCGGTCGCGACGCCGATGCTCATGATGGCCCCCATCAGCGCGGGAACGCTGAGCGTCGTCCCGGTCAGGAACAGGAAGACGACGATGCCTGCGAGCGCCGCCGGCAGCGCCGTGATGATGATGAAGGGATCGAGCCAGGACTGGAAGTTCACGACGATCAGCAGGTAGACGAGGACGATGGAGAAGCCGAGTCCAGCGAGCAGCCCGACGTACGCCGTCCGCATGGTCGCGAGCTGTCCGCGCACGGTGAGGAAGCTGCCGCGAGGCAGGTGCGGCCGGTTCGCGTCAACGATCCGCGCGACGTCGCGGCCGACCGCGCCGAGGTCGCGGTCCTGCACGGCGCCGTGGATGTCCACGACCCGGCGGATGTTGTAGTGCGACAGCACCGCCATCTCGCTCGAGCGCGTGATCGACGCGACATCGGCGAGGATGCCGGGCCGCGTCGCGGTGGGGGCGCTGATCGGGATGTTCTGGATGTCGTGCAGGGACTGGATCCGGTACTGCGGAGTCTGGGTGGCAAGGTTGTAGTTGACCCCGTTCTGCCAGTTCAGGAAGAAGGTCGGCGTCGTCTGGAAGCTCCCGCTGAGCGAGACGAGCAGGCTGGTGGCGAGATCCCGAGTGGTGAAGCCGCCCTGTCCCGCCTTCGTGCGGTCGACGGTGACGTCGAACTTCGGGTAGTCGAAGCGCTGCTGGATGCGGAGGTCAACGAGCCCCGGCACCTGACGGAGCTCGTTCAGCATCTGGTCCGCGACGCGGCGATTGCCCTGGATGTCCGCCCCCTCGATCTGGACGTCGATCGGGGCGGGCAGACCGAAGTTGAGGATCTGCGTGACGATGTCGGCGGGCAGGAAGTAGAAGGTCACGCCGAGGAACTCGGTCGGCAGCGTCTCCCGGAGGGCGCGGACGTAGTCGGCGGTGGGCCGATGGTTGGCCTTCAGGGAGACGAGGACGTCCGCGTCGGCGGCCCCGATGACGCCGGACGCGCCGTGCATCCAGTTTATGGCGCTGTAGGGCAGCCCGATGTTGTCGAGGATGACGTCCATCTCCGCAGCCGGGATCTCGCGCCGGATCGCGGCTTCCACGAGATCGGTCAGCCGCGCCGTCTCCTCGATCCGGGTGCCGGTCTGGGCCCGCAGGTGAAGGGTGAACTGGCCGCTGTCGGTGTCCGGAAAGAAGTTCTCCCCGAGCCGCGGTATCAGCAGGAAGGCGGCGAGACAAGTGACCAGGAACATCGGGATGAAGACGACCCGCCGGTCGATCAGCCGCGTGAGCAGCCCCCGATAGGCGAGCCGGACCCGCTCGAATCCTCGTTCGAACGCCTGCTGCCCGCGGGCCAGCAGATTCCGGGACGGCGCCGCGCCCTCGACCGGCGGCGAGAGCAAGTACCTGGCGATGGTGGGCACCAGCGTCCGCGACAGCAGATACGACGCCAGCATCGCGAAAATCACCGCCTCCGCCAGCGGGACGAAAAGGTAGCGGGCGACCCCGCCCAGGAAGAACATCGGCAGGAACACGATGCAGATGCACAGCGTTGAGACGAGGGCCGGCACCGCGATCTGCTGGGCCCCATCCAGGATGGCCTGGATGACCGGCTTGCCCATGTCGAGATTGCGGTTGATGTTCTCGACCTCCACAGTGGCGTCGTCCACGAGGATGCCCACGGCCAGCGCGAGTCCGCCGAGCGTCATGATGTTGATGGTCTCGCCGAGCAGGCTGAGAGTGACGACTGACGTCAGGATCGAGAGCGGGATGGACACGGCAATGATGAGCGTGGTCCGCCAGCTCCCGAGGAAGAGCAGGATCATCATGGCGGTGAGGCACGCGGCGATGATGGCCTCCCGGACCACTCCGCTCACCGCCGCCCGCACGAAGATCGACTGATCGGCCAACGGCTGGACGTCGAGCTGGGGTGGGAGGGTCGGAATCACGCGGGGCAGCAGCGCGCGGATGCCCGCCACGACGTCGAGGGTGGACGCGGTGCCGGTCTTCAGAATGGTGACGAGCGTGCCACGGCGGCCATCGCGACGGACGACGTTCGTCTGGGGCGCGAACCCGTCGCGCACGTGGGCGACGTCCCGGAGGTAGATCGTCGAGTTGCCGACCACCTTGACCGGGAGGTCGTTCAGCTCGGCCACGGTCCGGGGGCTGGCGTTCATGGCGACGTCGTACTCGAACTGGCCGATCTTGGCGGTGCCGGACGGCAGCACGATGTTCTGCTGGCCCAGGGCGGTGACGACGTCGCCCGGGGATAGGCCCTTCGACTGGAGCAGCCCCTGGTCCAGGTCGACCATGATCTGGCGCTGTTTGCCACCGTACGGGAAGGGGATCGACGCGCCCGGAACCGTCACGAGCTGGGTCCTCAAGAAGTTGAGACCGACGTCGTTGAGCTCGGACTCCGACAGGCCGGACAGCGCGAGCTGGAGAATCGGCACCGTCGACGCGCTGTAGTTGATGATCAGGGGGGGCTGGGTGCCGGGGGGAAGAAGGCGCAGGATGGTCTGCGACACCGCCGTCACCTGCGCGTTCGCGGTATCGAGGCGGGCATTCGGCTGCAGGAAGATCTTGACCATCGACTGGCCGTTGACGGTCGTCGACTCGATGTGCTCGATGTTGTCCACCGTCGTGGTGAGCACCCGCTCGAACTGGGTGGTGATCCGCCCTTCCATCTCTTCCGGGTTCAGGCCCGTGAACTGCCAGGCGACCGCGATCACGGGAATGTCGATGTTCGGAAAGATGTCGGTCGGCGTGCGCAGGATGAGGACCGGGCTGACCAGCAGGATCAGCACGGCGAGGACGACGAAGGTATACGGGCGCTGCAGCGCGACCCTGACGATCCACATGTCTTATCGATGCGGCGGGGGGCGCCGAAGTTTCAGCGCGGCGTGTCGCCGCCGAGCTCACCCACCGGGCCGCGCTAGACGGCGACGATCGCCTCGGTCAACTCGGCGCGAGCCTCGATCTTGCCGGGCCATCTCATGGAGTGTTCTCCTTGGCTCGGAGGTCATCATGGCCTCTCAGACTCTGCCTGCAGGAAGGAGTAGTCCCCCGTCTGGCTCGGACTCGACCGATCAGTCGCGCTTGAACCAGTGGTCCCCGCCCTGCATCAAGGTGGTCGTGGATCCGGACGGGGTCAGGTACGTCGATCCGGCGTTCGTGGTCATGGTGCCTGCCTTTCGTTGACAGGTGGTCGGGCACCGGCAGGGAAGTTGATGATGTCGCCGTTCGGAGTTCGACCGACCAGCGGCGGCGTGTACACCTCGTGGTCGGAGAGCCTGCGCTCCCAGTGCCCGGGCACGAAGACAGGACTGTCGGTCCCCGGGACTTGAACGGAGCGATCCGGTACCCACGTCGCCTCGGGCGCCGGCACCGTCGGTGACGGCACTTGCGGCATCGGGCGCGTCGTCGTGTCGTGGAGGCGGTCGAAGATCGCGCCCCCCGGCGTCGTGCCGCCCGGCGGTGGCTTCATCTGGCTCGACGCGACCTGAGGCACGGCGACATTCAAGATCACCGCGACGCCCAGAAGCACCCTTCCCAACCGCATGACCGCGCTCCCTTCCGAGTCTGAGATCTCATAGCGTTTCAGTAACGATCGAGGACCAGCGCATGCAGCAGACCTCGAAGATCTGCCACACGCGTCGAATCCTGCCCCAAACGTTAGGGCGCCTGTCCAATGGCTTCGTCGCTCCTCAAGTCCGCATACGCGACGCCCGCCAGCGGAGCGAGAACGGCGATGAGCATCGGCGCGAGGAAAACGGCTCGCTTCGTCTGTTCTCCCTCGCTTCTGTCACCCCTTACGATGACGGAGACGTGCCAGCGGGATGCAGAGACGCGCGATGAGAAGATCTTCATTTTCTTGCTGTGGAAGCTAGGCGCGGCCCCATTTCTTCGGTGTCGGTGTCGGTTGAGCTCACCGCAGCGGTGAGCTGGCCTGCGCTAATGGCTGTTCCTGATCAGAGGACTTAGGGGGTGATCACTCCGCAGACGATCCGCGCGCCTGAATTTCCGGCCGGATCGGTCTTCTCGTCGTCCGGGTCGGCATGGATGACCAGCGAAGCGCCTCCTGGCTGGAGGAGCGAGGCCCGGCCTGCCGTCAGGGTCACGCCGGCAGCCGTCACGTCGATGGAACCTGTCCCGTCGGCTCCCACTGTGAGATTCGGGAGGTCTCCAGCGTGGGCGCCGTCGGGGTTCATGTGACCGTGCTTTTTGCCGTAGGGATTGAGGTGGGCACCTGCGGAAGTGAAGGCCGGCGGCTCGCACTTGCCGACGGCGTGGATGTGGAAGCCGTGCTCGCCCGGCTTGAGACCGTTCACCCGCATGGCAATCTTCACGCCGCCGGAAACCTCGTTGAGTGTCGCGGTCCCGACGACTTTGCCCTGGACGTCCTTGAGAATGGCTCGGGCCGACTGGGCCTGGGCGACAGCCGGCAGGCCGACGACGAGCATCGCAAGCACTAGCCCGAGCGGTCGCGTCATCGGCCGTGCCTTCCAGCGAGATCGCATCTGGTTACTCCTTCCGGATCAGCCCGTTCAACGGGCTCGCGCGAAGTTGGCGTCTGGTGACTTTCCTCTATCGTTGTGACGGCCGGGTGGGGCGCGCAGGTGGCGTATGCGCCCTCTTTTCCGCAAAAATGCGAATGGCGGCTGAGCATCGAGTAAGCGTCCGGCGGCCGCGCGAGCGACCCTCGCGCACCGGAAGGAGCGCAACCTCGGAACGGGGAGCAGCATCCTAAGGTCGTGAGAAGCGAAATCCGTGATGAGCGCGAAGCGCTTGGCGGCGCTGTGATCGAAGATCCGATCTGCGGGATTTGCAGGGAGCCGATGGAGCCTATTCCTCCGGTGGGCTGGATCTGCTGCATCTGCCTGCACGCCGGCTCCCGTACCTAGGGTCCAATTCCGATTCGTCGGGTTGCCTCTGGGGTAGGCTCCGCTTATGTCGCCACCTGCCGTGACGCTCTCGCGTCGAGCAGGCTCTGCAGCAGGATCCTGCTCGCGCCGCCGATCACGCGATCCACGACGTCGCCGTCCCTGACCAGGAGAATTGTCGGCGTCGCCCGGACGTTGTACCGGGCGGCGGCGCCTCCTCAACGGCCAAGGTCGTCGGCGTCACCGCGACTCCTCTGCGGCGACCCCGAGGCGAGTCCATGCTCTCGCCAGCTACCGGTGGAGGATGTCGTGCAGGCCGCGCGACTGAACGCCCTGGGTTACGTCTGGATCGAGGTCGGGACGACGTGATGGGTCTCCTTCGTTCTCTCGGATCCGGTGATCTGTCTGCTTGCGGGCCTCGATCTCCGCAGCAGCTTGGGCGGCGTCTTTCTCCACGTCGGAGGCAGGAGGGAGAACGGCGGGAGCCCGCCGCTTGTGCTCGAAGTCGAGCGACCCAACTGTCTCCTGTGCGAAGACGGCGGGCGTCGAGAGGGTGAAGGCCCCAACGAGAAGCAGGGCCCGCGCGAAAGCGGGTCTGATCATGAGGACCATCACCTCAAACCCCAGAAGAACGGGTCGTAGTCGTCATAGTACGGCCACGGCGCGTAGGCCCACCGAGCGTCGTGAAGCTCCTGCGCGGACTTCATAGCGGACTCCAGACTCGTGGCGATGAAGTGGCGCGACTGCGGCGACAGGGGGTACTCCGTGCGCATCAGCTGGAGCGCGTCGTCGACTTGGCCGGCCACTCGAGCGCTGTGAGTCAGACCCCGGAACGCGCGGAGATGCTCCGCGGCAGAAGCTTCGTCGCCTTGCTCGAGATAACTGAGCCCGAGGTAGAGCTGGGCATCCGCTCGCTTCGGGTCCCGGCTCACCGCCTGGCTGAGATGCGCCACCGCCTCGTCGTAGACCCTCTGGCCGTAGCGTGCGATCCCTAACCCCACGAGCGCATCCGTCCGTTCCGGGTGGTCCTTGAGGGCCGTCCCGAAGTTGCTTGCCGCCTCCGCGTAGCGGCCGTCCCGTAGTGCGGTTTGCCCCAATCCAACCGTCGTGGCGCATCCGCTGATCGCGAGGGCGAGCGCGGCGAGCAGCACCGGGTAACACCGGCGCACAGTCATCGTGAGCCGGTTCTCGTCCCTTCTGTCAACCATGTCCATCATCCCTCCCTGATAGCGGCGAAAAGACGTTCACCTGTTTGACGATCATCGGCACGTTCGGGTTGCGGATCTGCTCCTTCGTTGTCGCCTGAATCCAGAGCCGTGCAGCCGACACTCTCAAGGAGAAGGCGTCTCGCCGGGCTCCACCTTCGTCCAGTGGCAAAAATGGCAGGCGACCATGCCCGTACTCCTGGCCGCTGGCGATGACTCCCGATCGAACGAGGTGGCGCACGTTGACGCTATGGCCCGGGATCAAAGCACGTAGACAGCGTTCCGTCGAAGCAGACGCACTCGACCGGTCGACCAGCTGGGCCCTTGACGATCACGACTTGACTGATGCAGTCCGGCCACGGCCGCACCCGATGGGCGATCAGCACGGCGAGAAGAATAGTCATCACGAACAGAAGGGTCAGAATACCGCCGGCGAGCTTCATCTCTATCCCTTTGGAGTGCGGGGAACCCTTCATTGATTCGCACGATTGCGAACCAACAGGGCGAGGGCGTTGAGTGTTACATCCCCGCGCTTGGCCTGGCGATCACGCGGGTGTCGACGGCGTCGGCGCCTGGTCGGTCGACGCGCTGATCGCTCGCGAGCGACGGCTCTCTGTACGGTGGTGAATTTCGCGCTGGAACGATCTTGAGCAGCACGTAGATCATGAAGCCCGCCGCAAGCCCCGCGAGCAGACTCTCCGCCCGAGAGGTCTGCGCGACGATGAGCTCCAGGGTCCGGCCGAAGAGATATCCCAGCGACATCCATGTCCCGGCCCACAGGACCACGCCTGCGATGTCGAGGGTCAAGAACCGAGCCAGGGGGACCTTGACCAGCCCTGCCAGTGCGGGCGCCAGCGCGGTGAGCCCAGGGACGAACTTCGCGATGAGGAGCACACGACTCCCGTACCGCTCGAAGAGGGTCTCGGTGCGGCGGACGCACGAGGCCGATTCCAGGGACAGCCGACACATGAAGCGCAACGCCCGGATGCCCCGGACGGCGCCGAGCCTGCGCCAGAGCAAGTCCATCGGCACCGCCGCCGCACAAGCGATGGCCAGCGCGGCGACGATGCTCATGCGCCCGTCGGCCGCCAGGGCGCCGATGCCCAGCAGTACCGGTACGGCCGGAACCGGCAACGGGACTTGCTCGGCCACCACGAACGCCGCGAGGATGACGTATCCCCGACTCGCGAGGAGGGCGAAAAGAGTATGCATGCCCTGTACCTTCTCGATGCGCCGACCGCACTCAGGGTTTCAGGCGGCGTCGAATGAGATGCAACCACGGCGGGGCGCGCGCCGTCCTAATGGCCAGGAGGCCCTGTGACCCACCAGCTCGTTCTGGCAGCGGCTCTCATCGTCGTCACGATGGTCATTCTCGACTGGTTCGAGTCGAGACGATCCCGAGTTGGCCGCGCGTACCGACAGCGTCGCGAACCGCTGAGCTCGAGCTCCGCGAGGCACCTTCCGGAGCCAATTCCAGCGCGACTTCACCGCAGAGGCCTGGAGTCGAGCCACAGCACGGCCGCGAAGAGGGGAACGGTATGAAGAGCCTACTGGCCGCAATCATCGGCCTTGCCAGCGCGCTGTTCGCGGATCCTGCAGCTGCGTACGTGGTCGAGATCACGACGTCGATCCCCGTCGCGAGCGCCGTAGACGATGCGCAGTTCAGAGACGCGCTCCACTCGGCGGTCGACGACGTGCTCAACCACGCGATCGCATTCACCCCGACCGTGGTGACCCTGCAGAACGCGCGAGTCGTCGGCGATCGCATCTACATCCTGCTGCTGATCGCGGATGACGAGGGCGAAGAGATGATGAAGAGGCTCTCGGCCGAAGAGCCCGCAGCGAACGACTCGCCACGGGAGTCGGTGCCTTCGAGCCACGGGTACAAGTACTGACCGGTCAGTCCGTCTGAATCTGCACGGGAGCGCCGAGTCGGGCTGCGGTTACCAGGGGTGATCATCAGATAGCGGCGTTGCACATCACCCGCGCCCCGCACGATCTGTCGGATCGGGCCCAACGCGTTGACGATCGCGGATCCCGCCGCGTTGGCGGTGAATGTCGCCAACGGCTCCAGTACGCCGCCGCCATCCGGAGCTAGAGGTACTGCCCGGTGGCGACGACCCGCTCGATATCCTGCCGCTTCTGCTTGGGCTCACCGGTGAGCGGCTTGACGTAGACGATCCGCTCGCCTTTCTTGCCGGCGATCTTCGCCCAATCGTCCGGATTAGTCGTGTTGGGCAGGTCCTCGTTCTCCTTGAATTCCTCCCGCACCGCGCTGAGCAGGTCATCGACCTTGATGCCCTTCTCCCCGGTCTGGATGTAGCGCTTGAGCGCCAGCTTCTTGGCCCGCCGCACCACCGACTCGATCATCGCCCCCGAGGAGAAGTCCTTGAAGTAGAGGACCTCCTTGTCACCATTGGCGTAGGTGACCTCCAGGAAGCGGTTCTCTTCGTTGAGGCTGTACATTTCCTCCACGGTGGCCGCGATCATCCGGT
>Ga0209590_10000179_pt1 | contig 17731 bp, 21 predicted proteins | sample CZO8metaG_FD_188353 | JGI IMG/M metagenome (GOLD analysis project Ga0209590, IMG submission 188353) | Vadose zone soil microbial communities from the Eel River Critical Zone Observatory, Northern California, USA - CZOApr15con1.8 metaG... | ecosystem: Environmental > Terrestrial > Soil > Vadose...
GGAAGGGGCACTAGACGACGGCTCTCGCGGCAGCGAGCCGCTCGACCAGGGCGTCCACGAACTCCGCTTTCATCAGAACCGCGTCTGCGCCGGCCTCCGTCACCGCGTCGTGGAGCGCGCGATGCTCGTCACCCGTCAGTGCGATCACGCACATGCTCGGATGATCGCGCCTGAGCCTGGCGACCGCGGATACGCCGTCGAGCCGCGGCATATGCAGGTCGATGACCACCGCGTCGGGCGACAGTTCGTCCGCGAGCTCGATCGCGGCAAGCCCGTCGAGAGCGGTGCCGACGACCGCAAGCTCGGGCTGGCGCTCGATCAACGGTGAGAGCGCTTCCAAGAAGGGGGCGTCGTCGTCGGCAAGGAGGACTCGGATGGTGCCTGCCGCATCGGCCTCCTCCATGGATCCGCAAGTTAGCCTTGTTGGGCGTGTCTTTTCAACCACCCCGCCGAAAAGTCGCTGTTATTGGCGCGACGCTCGACCTCGGCGCCGGACGACGGGGCGTTGACATGGGTCCTTCCGCGATCCGCTACGCAGGGCTGGCTTCACGCCTCGCCGAGCTCGGATACGAGTACGTAGACCTGGGAAACGTCGAGACTGCGGTCGCAGAGGCCACGGAGACCGGGGACGAGCATGCCCGCTTTCTGCCCCAGATCAAGGAGACCTCGCAGCGGATCGCCCAGCTCGTGTGGCGTGCAGCGCGCGACGGGTTTGTTCCCGTTGTGCTCGGTGGTGACCATTCGGTGGCCCTGGGAACCCTCGCGGGCCTGCGCGAGGAGCACGGCCCGGGCGGTGCGATCTGGTTCGACGCGCACGGGGATTTGAACAGTCCCGAGACGAGCCCGACCGGCAACGTGCACGGGATGGTGCTCGCGGCAGCGCTCGGTCTCGCGGGCGATCGTTTTCGAGGCGAGGACTGGGGCCTGCCTGCGCTCGAGCCGGGACGTGTTGCACTCGTGGGAGTGCGCGCGCTGGACGAAGGGGAGCGCGAGTTGCTGCGCGACCTCGATGTGAAGGTGTTCACGATGAGCGACCTCGATCGTCTCGGCGTCGAGCACGCGGTCCGAGAGGCGCTCGCACACGTGGCCGGCCCCGGCTTCGTACACGTCAGCCTCGACATGGACGCGCTCGATCCCGATGTTGCGCCCGGTGTCGGAACACCGGTACGCGGCGGCCTGTCCTATCGTGAGGCGCACCTCGCCATGGAGCTCGTTGCAGAGTCCGGCCTCGCGTCCTCCCTCGACGTCGTCGAGGTGAACCCGGTACTCGACCGGGAGAACGAAACCGGCAAGCTCGCGGTAGAGCTAGTCGCAAGCGCGTTAGGAGCGCGAATCTTGTAAGTGTTCGCCGGGTCGGCGCCTAGGAGCGCGCATCCTCTAGAAACGAATCGACCGCGTCCGCGGTCTGCTCGTACGCATCCCAGTAGACCATGTGTCCGCCGGAAACCTCGACGACCTCGATCAGGTCGCCGAGCGCGGCCCGGTAGGCGTCGATCTGGTCTTCGCGCACGAGACCGAACTCGCCTGCATGGACGAGCAGGGTCGGCACGCGCAGCGTCTCGGGCGGCGGCGGGGGAGTCGTGAGCTCCCCGTACATCGAGACGACGGCGCTCTGGCAGTAGCGGAACCGAAAGCGGCCGTCGGGGTGTTGCAGCAGGTGTTCGCGCATCTCCTCCTCGAGATGCTCGCGCGGCGTCGGCATACCGGTCTCGAGTCGTGCCACGATTGCATCCTCCGCCGAATCGAATGCGCGGTCGGCCCGCTCACGTTCCGCGAAGTCGAAGCCGACGTGCGGAAGAAGCTGGATGGCGGGGTCGAGCAGAACGACACGATCGATGCGGTCCGGTGCGAGGACCGCCAACTCCAGCACGAGCCGCCCGCCGAACGAGTGGCCGACCCATTGCGCGCGGCGAACGCCGGCGGCGTCGAGTGTCTCGAGCACGTCATGCGCATGGGTGGCGAAGGTCCACGGCGGTTCCCAGCCGGAGCTGCCGTGCCCGCGCAGATCGGGAGCGAGAACGCGGAAGTGGGGCGCAAGCCGCTCTTCGGCGAGCTTGCGAAAGCGGCGCCCGTGCGCATTCACTCCGTGGAGGCAGATCACCGGGGGCGAGGACGGATCGCCCCACTCGTGCAGGTTGAGCTCCATCAGCGCTGCTGCGCGAGCGCGGCCACCAACTCGCCGGCGTCACCGTGGAAGACGACGTCCGCCCCCTGTTCCATCCCTTCATCGCCGTCGACCGACACGATGACCGCCGATTTCACGATCCCTGTCAGCTGTTCGAAGTCTCCGGGGACGCCGAGAGCGATGAGGACGCGCGGTGCGACCGGGCGGCCGTAGAGCCCGATCTGACGGTTGCCGGGAAGGTCGCCCCGCGCGCATACCTCGCGCGTTCCTCCGACGGCGACTCCTTCGGCAGTCCAGCCCGGCGGTGCATCGGGCCCGAGCAGCACGACGACATCCTCCTCGTCGAGGTCGAACGCCGCCGCCGGCCGGCGCTCCACGAGCGCGGAGCGAGGTTCCGGCAGCGGATCGAGCTCGAAACGCTCGACTCTAGCCGTCTGCTCGCGCGGCTCGAGCACGCCGAACATCCGTGGGCGCACGGTTGCGAGCTGCGGTGTCGTCCTGCCCATGATGACCGAGACGATGTTGCCGCCGTACGCAGGCTTCGTCTGGATGAGACGGCCCGCGCGGTCGATGCCGAGGTTTACGCAATCGCCCGTCATGCCGAGCTCCAGCTCTCCCGCAGCGCGCGGGCCGAGATCCCGGCCGTTCGCCGTTGCAGGAATCGCAAGGACGTGTGGCCGTAGCCGTTGCAAGACCTGAACGAGCGCTGCACTCCAGAGCTCGGGGTGGTAGCCGTCTAGGCGTTCGTTCTCGACCACCACGACACGCTCGACGCCGTGGTTGCCGAGTGTCTCGCCGACGAGGGTCGCGTCTCGGCCCATGACGAGCGCAACACTCTCCCCGCCAAGCTTGCCTGCGAGCTCGCGGCTCTTGGCGATCAGCTCGAGAGACGTTCTGGTTGCGCGCCCGTCGACGGTCTCGACGAAGGTCCAGGCGTCGTAGCTCTTGCCCGGCTTCTCACCCAGGCGTTCCGGCTTCTCCCACTGGGTGGCTTGCGGAGGGCGTTCGGCCAGGAGCTCGCGCACGATGACGGCCGCTTCCTCCGCGCTCTTCGCGCGCCGACGCGCGCGTTCGGGCGTGACGTCGCGGACCGCCAGCACGCGTGTCGGCGAGCCGGTCTGGCCAAAACGGTCGTCGTACTCGTGCACCTCGCCGACGAGATCGGTCGCGCTCCAGATCTCGATGTTCCCGTCGCGTAGATCGCTCGCCTCGGTCACGCGCGCGAGCGACAGCACCGCCGGGCGCTCGAGCTCGTACGTGTCGTAGCCGGAGTCCGTCTCACGCGTCACGCGAATGCGGCCGTCCACCAGCTCGATGCCGGTGACGCTCGTCAGATGCGGCCAGCCGAGGAACGCGGCGGTCTCCGGCGGCACTTGCCATGTCTCGGAATCGGTGGTCTTGCGACCGCACAGGACGAGGTCGACATCGCCCTCCTTCTGAATCCCCAGCGCAAGCGTGCGCGAAGTCCCGAGCGTGTCCGCAAGTGCGAACACGCGGTCGGAAAGATGGATGCAGCGGTCGGCCCCGAGCGCCAGGCACTCCTTCAACGCCTCCGCTGCCTGCGGTGGGCCCATCGTCATCGCGACCACCTCCCCACCGGTCTGCTTGAGCTCCGCCGCTTGGACAACGGCCGCGGCGTCGAACGGATTGAGCAGGAGCGGCACGCCCTCGCGCCGCAGCGACTTCGTCTCCTGGTCGAACTCGATCGCATCGGCCCGGGGGACCTGTTTGACGAGGCAGACGATCTTCACGTGTGGAAGCCTAATGAGCGATGCTCGCTCTGCTGTACGACATCCACGGCAACCTGGTTGCCCTGGATGAGGTGCTCGAGGACGCGGAGGCCGCAGGAGCCGATGCGTATCTCCTCGGCGGTGACTTCGCGTCGTGGTCGCCGTGGCCTCGCGAGACGATCGAGCGGCTGCGCGGACTGCCGAACACGACCTGGATTCGCGGCAACGGAGAGCGCTGGCTGCGCGAGCCGCCCCTCGACCGACCCGAGGTGATGGCGGCTTTGCAAGTGCGTGATTCCGGCTTGGGCACGGACGAGGGCTGGCTCTACTCCCTTCAGCCCCAGTTCGAGCAGGACGGTGTCCTCTACGTCCACGGCTCGCCGCTCTCGGACGTCGAGAGCTTCCCGCCCGAGCCCGGCGAGGACGACGAGCGGATGCTGAACGGCGTCCACGACACGACCGTCGTCTTCGGCCACAGCCACCAGCAGTTCCGCAGGCCGGGGCCGAACGGCACGACGCTCCTCAACCCCGGCAGTGCCGGCATGCCCCTCGACGGAGACGTTCGTGCTGCCTACGCGCTGCGCCGTGACGACGGCGAGTTCGAGTTTCGTCGCGTCGAGTACGACGTCGAGCGCGCCGCGCAGGCCTGGGACAAGCTCGGCGACGATTTTGGCAAGTTCGCCGCCCAGCGGATCCGTCGCGGCTCCGACTAGTCCGGCGCCTCCTCGCCGCTCCCTGACGGCTCGTAGTACGTCGTGCCTTTCAGCTCGTCCGGGAGGTAGTCGACGTCGAACCCGGCCGGATCGGAGTGGGGATAGATGTAGCCCTCTCCTTTGCCAAGCTTGCGGCCGTAGTAGCTGCCGTCCCGCAGCGCCCTCGGCGGGAGGATGTTTCCCCGCTCCTGCACGTCCTTCGTTGCGCGCTTGATCGCTTCGTAACTCGCGTTCGACTTCGGAGCGCGGGCGAGGTAGATGGCCGCCTGGGCAAGGTTCAGGCGCGCCTCCGGCAGTCCGACGTGCTCGACGGCCTGGGCGGCCGCGACTGCCACCAGCAACGCGCGCGGGTCCGCGTTGCCGATGTCCTCGGAAGCCAGTACGACCATGCGCCGCGCGATGAAGCGCGCGTCCTCGCCGCTCTCGAGCATCGCAGCGAGGTAATAGACGCTTGCGTCGGGGTCCGACCCGCGCATGGACTTGATGAACGCGGAGATGAAGTCGTAGTGCGCGTCGGCGGTCTTGTCGTACAGCAACGGCCGCTTGCGCGCGGCATCGTCCACATGCGCTTCCGAGAGCGGTTCGCCCGCGGCCTGCGCCGTCTGCAGGGCGAGCTCGACGATGTTGTGAACGGAGCGCGCGTCACCGCCTGCCCGAGTTGCGATCAGCCGGAGGAGCTCGTCTGGTATCTCGGCCCCCAGCTCCGCCGCCCCCCGGCGTCCCACGGTCTCGAGCTCTTCCACGGAGAGCGCCTCGAGTTCGTAGACCTGAGCTCTCGATAACAGGGCTGAGTTGACCTCGAAGTAGGGGTTCTCCGTCGTAGCACCGATCAACGTGATGACTCCCTCTTCGACGCCCGGCAGGAGCGCGTCCTGCTGCGCCTTGTTGAAGCGGTGGATCTCGTCCAGGAACAGGATCGTGCGCTGCCCGTTCGCGCCCAGCCGCTCGCGTGCGCGTGCGAGAACCTCACGCACCTGGGCAACGGTCGCCGAGACGGCGGACAGCTCCTCGAACGCAGCACCGGTTGCCCGCGCGATGATCCGTGCAAGTGTGGTCTTCCCGGTGCCGGGCGGCCCGTAGAAGATGGCCGACCGGACGCGGTCCTCCCCGATCGCCAGTCGCAGCGCCGAGTTTTCGCCGAGCACGTGCTCCTGCCCGACGAACTCGTCGAGCGATTGAGGTCGCATCCGCAGTGCGAGTGGCGCGACACCCGGGAGCCGCTGCTCCGCCGCGTCCGAGAACAGGTCGCTCATTGCAGGGAAGTATGCTCCGCAGGCCCTTGGCGACCGAGACTCACGAGGACTTCTCCGAGCCGATCCTGCCCGGCAAGGGAGCGTCGGACTACGAGCGCTACCTGCGGACCGACGAGCTGCTCGCGCTGCAGAAGTCGCCGGACGAGCAGGTCCACCCGGACGAGCTGCTGTTCCAGACGGTGCACCAGTCCTCGGAGCTGTGGCTCAAGCTCGGCACCTCCGAGGTTGTGCGGGCGACTGCGCATCTCCGGGCAGGTGAGTTGGCGGCGGCAGTACGGCTGCTCGGGCGTGCATCCCTCTGCCTGCAATTCATCACGCGTCAGCTCGACATGCTGGAGCAGATGTCGCCGTGGGAGTACCAGACCGTTCGCCGCGTTCTGGGACACGGCAGCGGTTTCGACTCACCGGGCTTCCGCGACGTTCGCCGGGTAACACCGCCGCTCGGCGAGGCATTCGAAGCGGCGGTCGAGCAGGCCGGCCTCGACCTCGTCGAGGTGTACGTCCAAGGGCGCGAGCACGAGGAGCTCTATCAGCTCGCCGAAGCGTTGGTCGAATGGGACGAGCGGATCACCATGTGGCGCATCCGTCACTACAAGGTCGTCGCACGCATCATCGGTGACCAGGTCGTTGGGACTCAGGGGACACCGGTCGAAGTGCTCGGAAAGATGATCCACCACAACTTCTTCCCGGCGCTCTGGCGGGCGCGGAATCAGCTGACCGACCGCGCGAAGGAAGAGGAAGGCTGACCTGATGGCGACGGTCTCGATCCGTGAAGAGGTCACCGAGCTCCTACAGGAGCTGATCCGCGTCGACACGACCAACCCGCCGGGGAACGAGACCGCCGCAGCCGAGCTGCTCCGCGAGTACCTCGAGGAAAGCGGCGCGCAGGTCGAGCTGTACGCACGAATACCCGAACGAGCGAACCTCGTTGCGCGCATCCCTGGTCGCGGCGACGGGCCGACGTTGCTCTTCCTCTCTCACACCGACGTCGTGCTTGCCGACGCGGCCGAGTGGAGTGCGGACCCGTTCGGCGGCGAGCTGCGCGACGGCGCGGTGTGGGGTCGCGGTGCGCTCGACATGAAGGGGCAGGTTGCAGCCAGTGCCGTCGCGCTTGCGTCACTTGCGCGTGAAGGCTTCGAGCCTGCGGGCGACCTCATCTTTGCGGCGACCGCCGATGAGGAGGTCGGTGACGGGTTCGGTGCGCAGTGGCTGTGCGAGACGCATCCGGATGCAGTCCGTTGCGATTACCTTATCAACGAAGGTTCCGGGGAAAGGCTCGAGCTCGGCGGCAGGCCGTTCTACACCTGCTCCGTCGCGGAGAAGATGAGCGCGCCCTTCCGCCTGCGCGTGCGCGGGCGCAGCGGGCACGCGTCGATACCGGGGATCGCGGACAACTCGCTCGTGAAAGCGGCGCCGCTGATCACCGCGCTCGGCGAGCACGTTCCCGAGCAACACCTGACGCCGGAGGTGGAGGCGCTGCTCGAGGCGGTCACCGGGAAGCGCCCTACCTCGCCGCAGGACGCTCTCGCGCGGGCGCAAGAGATCGGGGAGTTCTTCGCCGAGATGGTCGAGCCGTTGCTGTCGCTGACGCTTGCCCCGACGATGATCAACGCTTCGAAGAAGCGAAACGTCATTCCCGCGATCTGCGACGTGATCGTCGACTCACGCCTGCTTCCGGAAACGACACCGGCGGAGCAGCAGGCAATCGTGCGCTCCGTGCTTGGAGACGGCGACTACGAGTTGGAGAGCCTCGAGGCGCACGGGGGAACGCGCTCGCCGATCCAGACGCCGCTCTGGGACGCTGTGGCCGGCTGGATCAGCGAGGTCGACCCGGAAGCGAGGCCCGCGCCGATCTGCGTCGCCGGGTTCACAGACAGCCACTGGTTCCGCGAGGCCTTCGGCACCGTCGCCTACGGCTTCTTCCCGCTGCGGGTGATGGACGCCGAGCTGGCGGCCCGCCTGATCCACTCGGCGGACGAGCGCATCCCGGTCGAGGACCTGGAGCTCGCGGTGAGCTTCATGAGGTACGCCGCGCAGGCCATGCTGGCCTGAGCCGGCGGCACCGATTTGCGGAATTCGACTCTGAGTCGATAACCTCGATCGTGTGACCGAGGAGAAGCTCCGGCTCGGCGGGATGGCGCTCGCAAACGGCGTGCTCGTGCATGGGCCCACGGCCTGGGCCTGCGCGATTCGCACGGATGACGGGCAGCTGAAGGTGGCCGCCCAGCGCAAGCGCCTCCGGGCGAGCAAGGTCGAGAGCCCGCTGCTCCGCGGCCCGGTGCGCCTGCTCGATGCCATGGCGATCATCCCGCAGATCAGGCATGCGCTTCCGGAGGCGAAGCTGCCGTTCCAGCGTCCCGCAGTCGTCGCTGCGATGCTCGGCAGTGCCACGGTCGTGAGGCTCTTGCGCGGCTCGCGCTCAGTCGGTCCGGCGGCGCAAGAGCTCGTCAGCGGCCTGCTCTCGATCGCGCCGGCTGCACTTGCCTTGCGCGGCGCGGACGTCGCCGCGTATCACGGGGCAGAGCACATCTCCATCGGCTCCTACGAGCAAGGGAAGCGCGCGGCGAAAGAGCACAACCGCTGCGGTTCGCACCTGATCGGCCCCTTGCTGGTGACGACCGCGCTCGGCAACACGCTCGCGGCGCGTGCCCCCGCCCACGTCCGCGGGCCGGTGAGGCTCGGCGCGCAGCTCTTCGCGCTCGCCGCTTCGACCGAGATCTTCGGCTGGATGGTGCGGAACCCGGAGAACCGGCTCGCGCGTGCCCTGGCCAAGCCCGGCCACGAGCTCCAGCATCGCCTGGCGACCGCGGAGCCGACGCGGGAGCAGATCGAGGTCGCCGAGGCCGCACTCGCCGCCTGCCTCGAGCTCGAAGAGGAATAGACATGGCGTCGCTCGAGGAACGGATTCACGAGCGGCTGCCGCCCGAAATCTTCGACTTGCCCGTCGAGAAAATGCGCGAGGGCTACTACGCCGACGCGTACTTCAACCACGCACGCGCGACGATGCTGCAGGACGGACGCCACCCGCGCGTCGTGATGCAGTTGTTCCAGAAGCGGGACGCGTATCTGGGCGGCATGGACGAGGCGATCGCGATCCTCAAGCTCTGCTCGTACGACTGGGACGAGCTCACCGTGCACGCGCTCTACGACGGCGACCGCGCCGCGCCGCGGGAGACGGTGATGACGATCGAGGGCGACTACACGCTGTTCGCCCACCTCGAGACCGCCTACCTCGGCGTCCTTGCGCGCCGCACGCTCATCACCACGAACGTCGTGCGGGTGCTCGAAGCGGCAAACGGGAAGCCGATCATCTTCATGCCTGCGCGGCATGATCATCACCGCGTGCAAACCGGTGACGGGTACGCCGCGTACGTCGCCGGCCGCGTCGTCGGCGCGCCGATCGGCGTCACCACCGATGAGCAGGCTTCCTGGTGGGGCGGGCGCGGGATCGGCACGGTCCCGCACTCGCTGATCGCGTCGTACGGGGGTAACACGGTGCTCGCCGCGACGAAGTTCGCAGAGTGGGCCTCGGACGACATCAACATCACCGTGCTCGTCGACTTCGAGAACAACTCCGTGCAGACCGCGCTCGACGTTGCGCGGTCGCTCGGTCCGAGGTTGTGGGGCGTGCGTCTCGACACGTCGGAGATGCTCGTCGATCGTTCGCTGTGGCAGGAGCTGGGAGACTTCAAGCCGACGGGAGTCAACGAGCGGCTCGTCCGCAAGGTGCGCGACGCGCTCGACAACGACGGCTTCGAGCACGTGAAGATCGTTGTTTCGGGCGGCTTCACGATCGAGAAGATCATCGAATTCGAGGAGAAGGGCGTGCCGCTGGATGCGTACGGCGTCGGCTCGTCGTTGATCCGCGGCTCGAACGACTTCACCGCCGACATCGTGCTCACGGACGGACGCCCCTCCGCGAAGGTCGGCCGCACGTACAAGCCGAGCCGGCGGCTCGAGCTCGTCACGTGACCGTCCTTTGGGACGTCGACACCCAGGTCGACTTCATGCTTCCGGACGGGAAGCTCTATGTCCGTGGCGCGGAGGAGACAGTCGGCGCGATGAAGCGCCTCGTCGACGCTGCGCGCGCGGCCGGGATCGTGCATGTCGCCTCCGCCGACGACCACGAGCTCACCGACCTCGAGATCTCAGCAGAGCCTGACTTCCTCACGACCTATCCGCCGCACTGCCTGCGCGGTACGCGCGGTGCACGCAAGATTCCGGAGACCGAGCAGGGGGATCCCGTTCCGATCACGCTCGAGCTCTTGCCCGAGCGCTACCTCGAGGGGCGCGAGTTCCTGATGCTGAAGAAGAGCTTCGACGTCTTCACGAACCCGAACACCGACCGGCTTCTCGACCGGCTCAACCTCGACGAGATTGTCGTCTTCGGCGTCGCGACAGACGTCTGCGACGCTGCAGCGATCCGCGGCTTCCTGGCCCGCGGGCTGAAAGTGCGGTTCGTCGAGGACGCGGCCCGGGGGCTCGACGACGAGCGGGTGGCGATCGTTACGGCTTCCTGGCGTGAACAGGGGGTCGAATTCACCACCGCTGAGGGAGTTGCCGCGACTTTCTAGCCACTGCCGGTTGACGCGGGACGCTCCGTGCAGATGATGAGTAAGGGATGCCGGGGGTGGATCTACACAGCTACATGGTGATGCTCAGGGACTTCGTGGTCAATTGGTGGCCACTGTTGGGCCTGACGTTCTACTGCGTGCTGCTCTACATCTTCTGGCGCATGCTGCAGCTCATGCCGCGCGTCAAGCCGGCGACGGTCATGGTCGACCCGCGTACGGCGATCGAGTGGGCCGACATCGCAGGTGCGGACGAGGCGAAGGCGGAGCTGCTCGAGATCGTGGAATTTCTCCGCGACCCGAAACGCTTCGAGGAGCTCGGTGCGGTCGTGCCGAAGGGCGTGTTGCTCTACGGCCCACCCGGAACGGGAAAGACGCTGCTCGCGCGCGCGGCAGCGAACGAGTCGGGTGCGAAGTTCTATGCGCAGAGCGCATCCGCGTTCGTCGAAATGTTCGCGGGCCTCGGTGCGGCGCGCATTCGCAAGCTCTTCGACGAGGCGCGGAAGCACGCGCCCTCCATCATCTTCATCGACGAGCTCGACGCCGTCGGCGCAGCCCGAACGGGCCATGGTTTCAACCGCGAGCAGGATCAGACGCTCAACCAGCTGCTGGTCGAGCTCGACGGCTTCTCCTCCGGCGCCCAGGTCGTTGTCATGGGCGCCTCGAATCGCCTGCAGGATCTCGATCCGGCGCTACTGCGCCCGGGTCGCTTCGATCGGCAGCTGCTCGTCGCGCCGCCGGATCGCAAGGGTCGTGAAGCGATCCTGCACGTGCACACGCGCAGAAAGCCGCTCTCCTCGGACGTTCAGCTCGACCTGATCGCGCGCCAGACCTCCGGCCTGACCGGCGCGGACCTTGCGAACATCGCGAACGAAGCGGCCATTCTCGCTGGGCGGCGCAGTGCCAAGTACGTCAGTGCGCTCGACTTCGACAACGCGCTCGAGCGTGTGGTCGCCGGCCTGCAGCAGAAGAAGGTGTTGACAGACAAGGAGCGGCGGATCCTTGCCTACCACGAAGCGGGCCACGCGCTCATGTCGCATCTGATGGGCGAGCTCGGCCACCTGCAGAAGGTCACGATCGTTTCCCGCGGCACCGCGCTCGGTTACACACTCCACCTGCCGAACGAGGATCGATACCTGGAGTCGAAGGAAGAGCTCATCGACATGCTGAAGATCGCGCTCGCGGGCCGCGCGGCAGAGCAGGTCGTCTTCGGGCGCGTGACGAACGGCGCCGCGAGCGATCTGGAGAAGGTGACCGAGATCGCGCGCGCGATGGTCTTCGAGTGGGGGATGTCGGATGTCGTCACGTCGCGCACCTTGCGCGCGGACAACTACGGGCTCTCCGAAGAGACGAAGCGCATGCGTGACAACGAACAGTCTCACCTGACGGACGGCGCTTACGCGGAAGCCGTCCGCCTGATCGAGAAGCACCGAGCCTCGCTCGACCGGCTGAGCCAGGCGCTGCTCGAGAAGGAAACCCTCATGCGCGAAGAGGTGCTGCTCCTGCTCGCGGACGTCGAGCCGGAGTCGCGCGCCTCCGAGACCGTTGGCACCCCTCGCGCGATCGTCTCGATCACCACCGAGGGCTAGACAGCTCAGCCGATAGCATCGCTCGCGTGCAGACGCGGGGGATTCATCATCTAGGGGTCGCGGTCGAGGACCTCGACTCGGCTCTCGCGACCTACGAGCGGTTGTTCGGTGCACAGGTCGAGCACCGCGCGACGGTGGAGGATCAAGGCGTCCGCGCGGCGTTGGTCCGCATCGGCGAGAGTCGCGTCGAGTTGCTCGAGCCGCTCGGCGAGGATACGCCTGTCGGCCGCTTCCTCGCGAAGCGCGGGCCTGGTATGCACCACGTTGCCTACGAGGTAAGCGATCTCGATGTCGCGCTGGCCGAGCTTGCTGGCGCGGGTGCGGACTTGATTGACGAACGCCCGCGCGCGGGGTTGTTCGGTCTCGAGGTCGCGTTCGTCCACCCGGATTCCGTCCACGGCGTTCTCTCGGAGGTGGTTACAGGTGGCTGAACCGGAGCGGGTACGGATCGAAATCGCATTCGACGGCGGCCAGATCATGGGAGCCCTTGTCTCGCCGAGGGCCGCAGATGCCCTCGAGCAGGCGCTCGGCTCGGCAGAGCTCCGCGCGGGCACGGGTGAGGCTGCTCTGGCACTCGACGCCGAAGATGGCCGCTACACGATCGCCCTGCAGCGCGTCGTCTATGTGAAGAGGTTCGCGCGCGAGAGCCGCGTCGGGTTCGGCTCGGCCGCGGCTTGAGGCCGGCCTCCGAGTTACAAGCCCGGCCGCCCCGGGCATTCCCGTGCTGATGGCCGCCGACGAAGCCACCCGCGCTGCCGCGCGGCCTACAAAGGACTCGACCGCCCACATTCGCCGCCTCGTGGAGCGTGGCCAGCAGGGTGACCGGGCAGCGCTCGAGGAGCTCTACCTGCTCCACTTCGATCGCATCTACAGCTACCTGCACATGAGCGTCGGCAACAGGCATGACGCGGAGGATCTGACGACACAGACGTTCCTCAAGATGCTGGAGTCGATCAAGCGGTTCAGGTGGCAGTCGGCCCCGTTTTCCGCCTGGCTCTTCCGGATCGCGCACAACCTCGCGATGGACCACTTCCGCGCAAACCGCCGCTGGCAACCCGAGGAGGAGGTGCCGGAGCCGGAGGGCGAGAGCGAGCCCTCAGCCGAGGCCGCCGCGCTGCAGTCGATCGGGCGGCAGAGCATGCTCGAGCTGATCGACGGATTGTCGACGGAACAGCAGCAGGTGCTGACGCTCAAGTTCGTCTTCAATCTCGCCAACGCCGACGTGGCGACGATCCTCGATAAGACGGAGGGTGCGATCAAGTCACTGCAGCACCGCGCGCTGGTCTCGTTGCAGAAGCAGATCTCCCGTACCCCGGAGCCGTAGCTTTGGCCCTCGAGGTCGGAATCGTCGGCCTGCCGAGCTCCGGCAAGTCGACGCTGTTCCACGCGCTCACCGGTGCGCGGGCGACCGGGGACGTTGGCATGGCGGGCATCCCCGATCCGCGGCTGACGCAGATCGCCGGCGTGATCCACCCGCGCAAGGTCACACCCGCGGCGATTCGTGTCGTCGAGGTGCGCGGCACGGGCCCCGAGCTCCTCGGGAATCTCCGGCAGGTGGACGCGCTGCTCGTCGTCCTCGACGGCTTCTCGGGCACCCGGGTTCCGGCTGACGATCTGGAGACGCTCCGGCTCGAGTTGCTGATCGCCGACCGGGACCACGTCGAGCGCCGTCTGGAGCGGATCACGAAGCAGGCCAAGTCGGGCGAGCAGAAGCTGAAGCAGGAAGTGGCGGAGCTGGAGCGAGTGCTGGCGCACGTGGACGCCGACGGAACGCTCGCCGACTGGCCCTCCGAGCTGCCGTCCGGTCTCGAGCCGCTCACGACGAAGCCGCTGCTCACGGTCGAGAACGGGCCTGCCGGCATCGATCTCAAGCTCGAAGCCGAACTCGCGGACATGTCCGGCGATGACGCGTCCGAGTTTCGCGAGGGAGCGTCCGCGCTCGAGGACGTCGTGCGGCGCCTCAGCGACGAGCTCCGACTGATCAGCTTCTTCACCGCCGGCGACAAAGAGACGCGGGCGTGGTCGCTGCGGCGCGGGCGGACGGCGCTGGACGCCGCGGAGACGGTCCATACGGACATCGCGCGAGGCTTCATCCGCGCGGAGGTGATCCGCTGGGAAGACCTGGTCAAGGCCGGTTCACACGCGGAGGCCGCACGAAGCGGCCTCCAACGTCTCGAAGGTAAGACGTACGTGGTTCAGGACGGTGACGTCCTGAACATTCGTTTCAACGTCTAGCTGACCTCGACTAGCAGCAGCCGTCGGGGCAGCAGTCGGGCGGGCAGTCGCAACCGGCCATCTCGCCTCCTTTCATCGATATCCGTCGATGTTATATATTGAAGATAGTCGATGAAGTCAATCGCCGTACTCCCTGCGATCTGCTGTGGCCCGGAGACAGACCCGCTCACGGTGCCCGAGCGCGACGCGCTTGCCGCCCGGTTCAAGGCACTGGCCGATCCGACGCGGGTCGCGATCATCAACTGTCTCTCGGCTGCCGACGAGGTCTGCGTCTGCAACCTCACGGAGACGTTTGACCTCTCGCAACCCACGATCTCGCATCACTTGAAGATCCTGCGCGCGGCCGGGCTGGTCGAGTCGTCGCGACGCGGCACGTGGGCCTACTACCGGCTCGTGCCTGAAGCGATCTCAGCGCTGCGCGGAGCGCTCGGCGCGTGAACGTCCTCTTTGTCTGTCGGCAGAACGCCGGACGTTCTCAGATGGCGCAGGCGCTTTACGCACGACGCGGCGGCAACGCACGGTCGGCGGGCACGACGCCGGCGGCGCACGTGCACCCGGAGGTCGCAGAGCTCATGCCCGAGCTCGCAGACCGTGTTCCGAAGGAGCTCGACACTGCCGACGCCGAGTGGGCCGACATCGTTGTGACGATGGGCTGCGGCGACGCGTGCCCGGTCATCCCCGGGAAACGCTACGTCGACTGGGAGCTCCAGGATCCCGCGGGTCAGGACATCGAGACGGTTCGCAAGATCCGTGACGAGATCGAGCGCCGCGTCGAGGAGCTACCGCTGTAAGTGCGCTAGCCGGCCGAGATGAACGCGACGCCGGCGAGTGTCAAGACGATTCCCAACTCCTGCGAGCGCGCCACGCGTTCCTTGAGGACGAGGCGTGCCAGCACGAGCGTCACTATCGGAAAGAGCGACGCCAGCACCGACGTGATGCTGACCAGCCCGCTCGTCGACGCTGCCGCGAAGAGGAGGCTGCCGAACATGTCGCCGAGCCCGATCAGTGCGAGGAGTGGCACTTGGATCGGCTCGATCGACAGCGCCGGCCGCCGGATCGCGACCACCGCCAGAATCACCGACGCGGAAGTCATGCGGAAGATCAGGGTCGCCCACCAGAAGTCGGCGATCCCAGCCGCGTGCATCTGCGGGAAGTAGCCGCCGAAACCTATGGCCGCGAGCAGCGCGAGCCCGACCCCGGCCGCGACCTTGCCGCCGCGGCCCGGCTCCCGCGAGGCCAGGAAGACTCCGCCGAGGGCCGCGGCGATGCCAAGCCACTGCGAGAGGGATGGACGGTCGCCGCTCACGATCCCGACCACGACCGGCAACGCCGCCGAGATTCCCGCGATCGGGGCCACGATGCTCATCGCTCCGATGGCCATGCCCCGATAGAACGCGTAGAGACCGAGCGTGCCGGAGATGGCGGCTGGGATCGCGAGCAGAGCGGCGACGTCCGCGGGCCCCTTGCCGCGTACCGCGACGATCAGAGCGATGCCGGCGAGCCCGCCGATCTGTACGTAGAAGAGCACCCGGAGCGCACCGAGCGTTCGTCCCTTCAGCGGCCCGAAGAAGTCCGCGAATCCCCAGGTCAGGCTGGCGCTGAGCGCAAACGCGATCGATCTCATCGCCCGACGTTAATTAGTCGGGTATCGGTCGCGTAGCGGCGACGCGACGAGCTCGCCGCGGGGTTCAAGGCGCTTGCCGATCCCACGCGTGTCGCGATCATCCGTACTACCGGCTCGTGCCCGAGGCGATCGCTGCGCATCCATCGTGCGCTGAACTTAGCCCTTGGCCGACTCCCCGAGACTCCCTTCTTCGAGCCCATCGTTCGTCCGCACGAGGCGGTGAAACTCCCCGCTCGTGGCGAGTGCGCGACCCTGCTCGGTGTTCCGCAGGTCCCACGAGCTCACACGCTCCGGGTGCAAGCGCAGCGTGACGTCGTCCGTCGCCAGATAGGCGTGGACCGGCTCGAGCTCGAGCCCGGCCGGCGAGATGTACTTTTCGTGGATGCGCCGGTTGAGCGAGAGCGACTCCGGTGCTGCAACGATGTCGACGCGGCCGACGAGCGTGATCCCGCGCAGATCGAAGCCGCCTCGGGAGTCGTCGATCATCACGGTCGCCCGGGGATCGCGCGCCAGATTGCGAGCCTTCCTCGTGCGTCGACTCGTGGGACTCAGGACGTAATCGCCGTCCCAGAGGAACCACATCCCGACGAGGTGGACGGTGCCGTCGGAGTTCAGCGTCGCCAAGTTGGCGATCAGGCGAGCGGCCAGTAGCTCGCGCGCCAGCTCGTTGTTCAGTACGTCGCCGATTTCTCCGCGACCTCCTGGTACCACTTGACGCGGGAGCCGATACGCGCTCGTACCTTCCATTTCCGGGTCTTCGGCTCCACTTCAATCGCTTGCTGGAGGTCGCCCAGCCGTTGCCGGATCACGCCCGCTTGGTCGCTCGTGAGCATGGCGTACTCCGTCAAACGGCTGCGGACGGCTTCGAGATTCCGCGTGACCGTGTAGTAGAAGCCCCAGTCGTCGGCCAGCAGCTTCGCGATGTAGCCGGCGTCGATCGCCTCCCGCTCGCCCGAGGCGAGTGCGTGCTCTGACAGCAAGACGATCGTATCCTTGATGTCCTTCGGGTTCAGCTCGACGATCTGCATCTTCTCGAGCAGGAGATCGGCCAACGTGATCGTCGGGTAGTCGAGCTCGAGCCGATCCCGAAGTGGAATCGGGTGGCAGAAGAAGAGCTCGTCGAAGAAGACGTCGACGCCGGTGCCGGACGCAGGATCGGTGAAGAAGTACCGCTTCCCCTCCGTTGTCACGAGCAGGTCCTGGTCGATGACGAATCCCCGTTCCTCGAGGAACGACCGCACCTGCTTGCGCTCGGCGCTCCGGCCGGCGAAGTCGATGTCGGTCAAGTCGCGCTTCATCTGCTCGAAGAGCGCGATGTTGGCGGGACAGTGGAGGCGGTACGCAAGCGACCCGAGGATGCGCAGCTCGAGTCCCCGCTCGCGCGCTGCGTCGACGAGTTCGAGGGCCCGATCGACGTACTCCAGGTGCTCGAGCGACACGGTCAGCTCGAGCCGTAACGCTCTGTGTGCGCCTCGGCCGCTGCCTGGAAGCATTCGATCGGCGCCCTGAAGCTGCCGGCGCCGATTTGACCCCCGTTCCGTCCTGCGACCCCGATGTCCATCAACGGCGTCACTCCCGTGGCGGCGACTCGGTGGACGTCGATTCCGATCGGCACGCCGCGGAAGCCGAAGTACGGAATCTTGAACTCGGGGTGCTCGCCGACGGTGATTCCGTACATCGCCAGGTTGGCCTCGGCCATGCGCTCGGCCGAGCCGCCTTGGTAGTCCTGCAGGGCGAACGCAGCGGCCTGCGCGAACCCGCCCAGGCCGACGGTCTCGTTGAGCGTGCTCTCGCCGCCCATGAACTCGATCTCGTCCTCCGTGTGCCCTTCGAACAGCTTCGCTCCGGCCATCGTCGGCAGCGGACCGCGGAACCATTCGTCGCCGAGGCC
>Ga0209590_10000182_pt1 | contig 17646 bp, 21 predicted proteins | sample CZO8metaG_FD_188353 | JGI IMG/M metagenome (GOLD analysis project Ga0209590, IMG submission 188353) | Vadose zone soil microbial communities from the Eel River Critical Zone Observatory, Northern California, USA - CZOApr15con1.8 metaG... | ecosystem: Environmental > Terrestrial > Soil > Vadose...
GAGGCCAGCACGGTCGGGCTGATCGAAGCGGGAGGCCTCGTCGCAGCGCCCGAACCGGAAAGGGAGGCGTCGACGGGCCTCATCGGCGCACCGGAACAGGAATCGGAGCTCAAGGAACCGCCGGCGGAGAAAGCAAAAGAGGCCGTGCCGCCGTCCGCGGCGGAACAGAAAAGTCCGGCGGGTGCGGCAGCGGCCAAAGCAGAGCCGGCCGAAAAAGTGGCCGTGGCCGGAGAGCAGGAGCGGCTGCCCGTGCCCCTATGGTTGTGGATCGCGCTCGGCGTCGGCATCGGCGCCGTCGCGGTCATCTACCGGCTCTGGAACTGGGAGCGGCTGGAAGTGTTCAAGATGCTGCTCACCTCGTTCTTCCCGCTGGCGCTGATGATCCTTGCGGTGCTGGGCTCGATCGTGTTCGGGCTCGCGACGCCCTCCGAGGCCGCGGCGGTCGGCGGATTCGGCGGATTCATCCTCGCGGGGGTCTACCGCTTCATCGCTTATTGGCGCGGGGGGAGTCCCGGCAGCGGTGATACCGGCAAGGTGATCTGGAGCACGGTGAAGGAGCTGGGCGTCATCGTCAAGGAGTCGTCCTTCCTCACCGCCAAGACGAGCGCGATGGTCTGCTGGCTGTTTGTCGGCTCGGGGATTTTCTCGGCAGCGTTCGCGCTGCTCGGCGGGCAGGAGGTCATCGAGAAGTGGGTGCTGTCGCTCAACATGACGCCGGTGCAGTTCATGATCCTCGCGCAGTTCATCATCTTCATCCTCGGCTGGCCGCTGGAGTGGACCGAGATCATCATCATCTTCATGCCGATCTTCCTGCCGCTGCTGCCGCACTTCCATATCGATCCGCTGTTCTTCGGGCTGCTGGTGGCGTTGAACCTGCAGACCGCGTTCCTTTCGCCCCCGGTGGCGATGGCGGCGTTCTACCTGAAGGGCGTGTCGCCTCCGCACGTGACTCTCAACGCGATCTTCGCGGGGATGATGCCGTTCATGGGGATCCAGCTCATCGCGCTGGTTCTGCTGTACCTGTTCCCGAGCATCGGCCTGTGGCTGCCGCAATTGGTCTACGGCCGCTGAATCTGAGATCACTCTCTGCCGAAGGGGCGGCTTCGAGCCGCCCTTTCCTTTTGCCGGAGATTCATTTTATATTTCGTATTGCCGCCGGCGCAGTAGGTGCGACCCGGTCTCCGTAGCCGGCCTGCGGCAGATCGCTTTCCGGAGAAGACGTGAAACCCAAGATTCTCGTGACCCGCGCGACCTTCGACGACGTCATCGACAAGCTGCGCGAGCGATTCGAAGTCGAGGACAACCAGAAGGACGATATGCCTTGGAGCGCGGAGGAGTTTCGGCGACGGATCGCCGACAAGGACGGCGTGCTTCCCACCGGTTCCGACCGTGTGGATGCGGCGACACTCGACGCCGCACCGCGCTTGAAGGCCGTGTGCAACATCGCCGTCGGCTACAACAACATCGACCTCGCCGCCTGCAGCGGGCGGGGCATCCTCGCGACCAATACGCCGGGCGTGCTCGACGATACGACCGCCGACATGACCTGGGCGCTGCTCATGGCCGCGGCGCGGCGCGTGACCGAAGCTGAGCGCTGGCTGCGGGCCGGAAACTGGAAGGGTTGGAAGAACGACCAGTTCCTCGGCGTCGACGTGCATCACGCGACGCTCGGCATCATCGGCATGGGCCGCATCGGGCAGGCCATCGCAAGGCGCGCGAGGGGATTCTCGATGCGCGTTCTCTACCACAACCGCAAGCGGGTACCCAAGTCGGTCGAAAAGGCGCTCGCCGCAAGGTACGTGAGTATGGAGAGACTCCTCAAGGAATCCGATTTCGTCAGCCTCAACATGCCGTATTCCCCGGAGACCCATCATCTGATCGGCGCAAAAGAGATTGCACTGATGAAGCCGACCGCGGTGATCGTCAACGCCGCGCGCGGCGGCATCATCGACGATGCGGCGCTGGTTACGGCGCTGAAAGAGCGGCGCATCGCCGCAGCCGGCCTCGACGTTTTCGAAGGCGAGCCCAAGTTCACCCCGGGATTCCTCGAGCTCGACAACGTGGCGCTGGTGCCGCATATCGGCAGCGCCACGCGCGCCACGCGCACGGCGATGGCCATGCTCGCGAGCAAGAACCTGAGCGCAGTGCTGTCGGGCAAGCGTCCGCCCAATCTGCTGAACCCTGAAGCCTGGGCAAAGCGGCGCCGCTAGGAAGCGCCATCGCCGCATGCCGCTCAGGAGCCCAGCCGCGAAGTCGGCCTTGCCCGAGGACTTGAGCGGGGCCGTTCAGCTCGCCGCCCGCGCGGGGGCCGATGATCAGCTGCTGCGCGTGGCGAGCTGGTGCGAAGCGGCGATCGATTTCAACCGTTCTCCCGGGTGAAGGGCGGAAGTTCGCGCCGCGCTGGCGGCGCAATGCCTTTTCGGCTACGCTACGCGGCTCCGGAGCCGCACGCCGTGAAGAAAAGCACTTTTCCGACGCCGCAGGACGCGGAGGCCGCGTTCTACGAGGCTCTCGAAGCGGGCGATCTCGAAGCGATGATGGAGGTATGGGCCGAAGACGAGGATATCGTCTGCGTGCACCCGGGCGGGCCGCGCCTTGCGGGCTTTGATGAGGTGCGCAGCAGCTGGGCCCAGATCCTGGGCTCGGGCCAGCGGCTCAAGGTGCACGTCTCCAACCAGGTCGTCCTCTCGGGAATGATGCTCGCGGTCCACAGCGTGCACGAGAACATCCTGGTGCAGGGCGAGGCGCGGCCGCGCGCGCCGATCGCCGCCACCAACGTCTACCTTCGCACCGGCAACGGCTGGCGCATGATCCTGCATCACGGCTCGCCCGCGCCGCAGGCGACGCGGGCGAGCGTCGAATCGCCGAAAATCCTGCATTGACCGATCCCGGAAGCTCTGCTTACCACCCTCCCCGGTGGCTGCCCGGCGGGCATCTTCAAACCCTCTACGGCCCTCTGCTTGGGCGAAGGACGGATTGGGAGAGAGAACGCTGGGACACGCCCGACGGCGATTTCATCGATGTCGATCGCTCACCGGGCAAATCCGGCGCTCCTCTGGTCGCGCTGTTTCACGGGCTGGAAGGCGGCTCGGGCAGCCACTACGCCGGCGCTCTCGCGCGCGAGCTCGCGAGGCGCGGGTGGCGCGGCGCGGTGGCGCACTTTCGCGGCTGCTCGGGTGAGCCGAACCGACTGCCGCGGGCCTACCACTCCGGCGACGCGGACGAGATAGGCTGGATCCTGCGGCGCCTGCGCGCCGAGGCGCACGCCGCGCCGCTTTTCGCAGTGGGCGTGTCGCTCGGGGGCAACGCGCTTCTCAAGTGGCTGGGCGAGGACCGGGAAGCGAAGAACGTCCTCGCCGCCGCTGCGGCCGTTTCGGCCCCCGTCGATCTCATGGCGGCGGGCGATGCGCTCGGCCGTGGATTCAACCTCGTCTACACCCGCGCGTTTCTCCGGACGATGAAAAAAAAGAGCGAGCAGAAGCTCGAGCGCTTCCCCGGCCTGTTCGACGGCGAGGCGATGCGGCGCGCGCGCACGCTGCGCGAGTTCGACGACGTCGTCACGGCGCCCTTGCACGGATTCCGCGACACCGACGATTACTGGACGCGGGCGAGCGCGAAGTCCGTTCTGGGGCGGATCGAGGTGCCGACGCTGCTCCTGAACGCTCGCAATGACCCGTTTCTGCCGGCGGCGGCGCTTCCGCGCGCGGAAGGGGTGTCTCCCTTCGTGCGCCGCGAGTTTCCCGAGGAAGGCGGACACGCCGCGTTCGTCACAGGCCCGTTTCCCGGCAAGCTGGATTGGCTGCCGGGGCGCGTGACGGATTTCTTCGACGAGGCGGCGGCCCGACGCGAAGCGGGGTCGCCGGCTCGCGCCAATGGGATAATGGCGGCTCGAAACGCCTTTCCGCAATGAATTTTCCCCCGCCGGAAATCTTCAAGGCCTACGACATCCGGGGCGTCGTCGGAAAAACGCTGACCCGCGAAGGAGTGAGGCTGATCGGGCAGGCCCTGGGCAGCGAGCTCCTCGCGCGCGACCGGAAGCGCGGCCGGCCGGAAATCGCCGTGGGCCGCGACGGGCGGCTCTCGGGCCCGGAGCTCGCCGGCGCGCTGATGGCCGGAATCCGCGCAAGCGGCGTCGACGTCGCCGAAATCGGGATGTTTGCGACGCCGATCGCCTATTTCGCCGCGCACGAATTGGGCTGCGGCAGCGCCGTGTCGGTCACCGGCAGCCACAATCCGCCCGAGTACAACGGCCTCAAGATGGTGCTCGCCGGCACGACGCTCGCGGGCGAGGACGTCCAGCGGCTGCGCCGGCGGATCGAATCGGGCGAGCTCGCCCGCGGCTCCGGGCGGCACCGCCGCGCCGAGATCCGCGAGGCCTACCTCGAGCGCATCGCTTCGGATGTGCGCCTCGCGCGTCCCATGAAAATCGCAATCGACTGCGGCAACGGCGTCGCCGGCGCCACGGCGGGCGAGCTCTACCGGCGCCTGGGCTGCGAGGTGCTGGAGCTTTACTGCGAGGTCGACGGCCGCTTTCCCAATCACCATCCCGATCCCTCGCACCCGGAGAACCTGAAGGACTTGATCGCCCTAGTGAGGAGGGAACGCGCGGAAATCGGATTCGCGTTCGACGGCGACGGGGATCGCCTCGGCGTCGTGACCGCCGAAGGGCGCGTCATCTACCCGGACCGGCAATTGATGCTTTTCGCACAGGACGTGCTCTCGCGCCGGCCGGGCGCCGAGATCATCTACGACGTGAAGAGCACGCGCAAGCTCGCTCCCTGGATCCGCGCGCACGGCGGCGTGCCGAGCCTGTGGAAAACCGGCCATTCGCTCATCAAGGCGAGGATGCGCGAGCGCGGCGCGGCGCTCGCCGGCGAGATGAGCGGCCACGTGTTCTTCGTCGAGCGCTGGTACGGCTTCGACGACGCCCAGTACGCGGGAGCGCGGCTTCTCGAGATCCTGAGCAAGACGGCCGACGCCACCGCGACGCTCGACGCGCTTCCGGATTCGCTCGCCACGCCCGAATTGCACCTGGAGCTCGCCGAAGGCGAGCCGCACCGCCTGATCGAGGCCCTGCAGAAGAGCGCTTCGTTCCCGGGCGCGACCGAGGTGATCAAGCTCGACGGGCTGCGGGTCGAGTACCCCGACGGGTTCGGGCTCGCGCGCGCGTCCAACACCACGCCGGTCATCGTCCTGCGCTTCGAGGCCGACGACGAGGCGGGCCTGGAGCGCATCAAGTCCGAATTCCGGCGCGTGCTGCTCGCCATCAAGCCGGACGCACGACTGCCTTTTTAATAACGTGAATGGAGGGAGGAAAAGTGGCCAGGGTTTCTCTGATCGAAGAAGGAAAGCATCCCGAATTGGCCGGCCTGATCGCAACCATCAAGGCCGAGCGCGGCGGGAGGCTCGCGAATCTCTATCGCGCATTGCTGAACAGCCCGGCCGTGGCCGAAGGGTGGCTCAAGCTTTTCACCGCAGTCCGGCAGAAAGCGAAACTCGCCGGGCGCTGCCGCGAGCTCGCCATCCTGCGCGTCGCGCTCCTGAACGGCGCCGACTATGAATACCGCGCACATGTCCCGTTTGCGCTGAAGGACGGCGTAACCCAGGGACAGATCGATGCGCTGCCCGAATGGCAGGGGTCGAAGAGCTTCGACGATCGCGAGCGCGCGGTCCTCGCCTACACGGATTGCGTCACCCGGGAGATCCAGGTGCCGGATTCCGTGTTCGCGCAGGTGCGGCGGCAGTTCGACGACCGGGAGCTGGTCGAGCTCACCGCCACCGTCGCGGGCTACAACCTGGTTTCGCGGTTTCTGGTGGCCATGCAGATCGACCAAGAGCCCCCCAAGTCCTCGCCCTGAGCTTGCCCCTTCAGGAGAAATCGGGGGGGATGAGGTCGAGACGGTCGGTGAAGATCGCGTCGACGCCCCAGGAAAACAAACGCCGGACGGTTTCCGGGTCGTTGGCCGTATAGCAGAGCAGCCAATAGCCCGCGCCGCGAATCTCTTTCGCGTGCGCGGGCGTCAGGTATTTGCAGTTGCAGTGCACGGAGACGCACCCGAGCGCCTGCGCGGCACCGCGCCAATCCGGCTCGATCCGGTCGGTGAGAAACCCGCGATCGAGCTCCGGCGCGGCCGCGCGCGCGGTCTTGAGCGCGGTCCGCTGAAAGGACGAGAGCAGCGGCGCGGGCGAGGCGCCGCGCCACAGCTCCAGCGCGAGCTTCGCGGCGGCGGCGCCCGTTTCGCGCTCGAATCCTTGAGCCGGCTTGATCTCGACGTTGGCCCACAGGCCGAGCTCGACGCACAACTTCCCGGCCTGCTCGAGCGTGGGCACGCGCTCGCCGCGGTATTCGGGGCCGAACCAGGCGCCGGCGTCCAGGCTCGCGAGCCTCGCGTAAGGCGTGGCGGACACGGCGCCCCGCCCGTCGGTGGTGCGCTCGAGCGTCTCGTCGTGGATCAGCAGCGGGACCTTGTCGGCCGAAAGCATGACGTCGAACTCGACGCCGCCGAAACCCGTTGCGGCGGCCTTGCGAATGCCCGCCAGGGTGTTCTCCGGCGCAAGCGCGCCGCCGCCGCGGTGTGCCACCACTCGTGGATAAGGCCAGGGTCGCTGCATGCGTCGGCTCCGAGAATCCGCGAACGGAACTTATTATAGATAGGGGAAGCGGGCTTGCGAGCTGCAGAGGTGTCGCCGCGCGGGCAAAAAAAAAGACGGGGGAAGGGAGGGTTTCCCCCGTCTGCCGCCGTTTGCTGGGCCGGCGGGCAACCTGTCGACGTCCAGCCGATGCGATGTTCGCGTCGGCGGACGCCATGCGATTCGGGAATGACGGCATCATATCATCAAGGTCCTCGCGGAAACAAGCCGCGAGACAAGAACCGGAGAGTGAATTTCCTGCGTGCTTCGTGACTTTTCTCACGTTTTCTTTGCCGTGGGGGATGCCGTGCGCTCGAGGTGGCTCTGCAGCGGACCGGCCCGGCGAATACGGTTCCGCGGTGCTAGTATCTGCCCGTTTTTCTCCCGTTATCCGCGCATGGATGCGCCCCACTTTTCGCTGCTTCGAATTCTCGCCGACGGAAGGTTCCACTCCGAAGAGCGGCTGGGCCGCGCTCTGGGCTCCTCCCGCACCGGCGTCGGGATGCTCGTCGGGCGGATCGAAGCGCTCGGAGCGCGCGTAATCGAGGTGCGCGGCCGCGGTTACCGGCTCGCCGAACGTATCGACCTGCTCGAGCCGGATGTCCTCGCGGCGCAACTGGGAAGAATTTCCCCGGAGCTTTGCGTCGAGGTGCTCGACGAATGCCGGTCGACGAACTCCGTTCTCGCCGAGCGTGCCGCGGCGGGCGCGCCGCACGGCGCGGCGCTCGCTTGCGAGCACCAGAGCGCGGGACGCGGCCGGCGCGGAAATTCCTGGGTCGGCGCGGTCGGAGGAAGCCTCGCGTTCTCGCTCCTATGGCGTTTTTCCCGGGGCGCCGGAGCGCTCGCGGGCCTGAGCCTCGCCGTGGCGGTGGGCGCTGCGCGCTCGCTCGAACAGCTGGGCACCCGCGGCGTGAGAGTCAAATGGCCGAACGATCTGTACTGCGGGGAACGCAAGCTCGGCGGAATATTGATCGAGGTTTCGGGTAATGTTTCGGGCCCGAGCGCGGCGGTCGTCGGGGTCGGCCTCAACGTGCGCCTCGATGCCCGGACGCGCGGGCGGATCGGGCGCCCTGCGACCGACATCGCAAGCCACAGCAATGCGGTGCCCTCGCGTACCGCGCTCCTTGTCGCGCTGCTCGGATCGGTCGCCGCGGTCCTCGCGCAATTCTCGCGCGAGGGCTTTGCGCCGTTTCAGGAGGAATGGCTGCGCCGCCACGCCTGGCGGGGCCGGCGAGTCGCCTTGTCGCAAGCCGAGCGGCGCGTGGCGGAAGGCAGGATCGTCGGGGTGGCGGAGGACGGAGCGCTGATGCTGTCCTCGGCGAAAGGGATCGAGCGTTTTCACAGCGGCGAGCTGTCGCTCAAGGCCCTATGATCCTCGCCATCGACTGCGGCAATTCGCGGCTGAAATGGGGGCTGCACGGGAACGGCCGCTGGCGCCGCAGCGGCACGGTGCCCGTCGCCGAGCTCGCCGGCCTCGCGAAGAGCTGGAAGAGAATCGCGGCGGCGGACAAGGTCATCGTCGCCAACGTCGCGGGCCGGTCCGCGCGCAAGTGGCTCGAGTCTTTTTTTGCCCGCCGATCGCTCATCCCGACCTGGGTGGAAGCGAAGCGGCGCCAGTGCGGCGTGACCAACGGCTACGGAAAGCCGGCGCAGCTCGGCGCCGACCGCTGGGCGGCGTTGATCGGGGCCTGGTCGATTCTGCGCGGACCGTGCCTGGTGGTCACCGCCGGCACCGCGACCACCGCGGATGTCCTCAAGGGCGACGGCACGTTCGCCGGCGGCGCGATTTTTCCGGGACTGGAGCTTATGAAACGGTCGCTTGCGCGTCATACTGCAGAGCTTCCTCTTGCAAAAGGGCGCTTTTCCATCCCGCCGCGGAACACGGCGGACGCCATCGAAACCGGATGCCTGCTCGCTCAGGCCGGAGCGATCGAGCGGATGTTCGCGGCGATGGAGCCCGGCGCGGCGTGCCTGCTCGCGGGAGGGGCGGCGGGCCGGATCGCGCGGCACCTCAGCATTCCCGCGCGGCTCGTGGATAATCTGGTGCTGGAAGGGCTGGTGCGAATCGCCGAGGAGGCGCTGAAATGAATCCCCGGGACTTGTGAGAACCGTATTTTTCCTGTTGCTGTCCGCCAACCTGGGCTTCCTCGCGTGGAGCTATTTCGGGGGTCGTGGATCCACCGAGGCGCAGCTGATGGAGCAGCAGCTCAACCCGCAGGCGATCACGCTGCTCGGCCCCGAGCAGCTTTCCGCGCTCGCGGCCGAGCGCGCTAAGCAGGTTGCCGCGCGCCCCAAGCCGCCGCCCCCTCCGTCTCCGCCGCCCAAGGTCGCCGTCGCCGCGTGCCTGGAGCTCGGGGCGTTCAATCCGGGCGAGGTTGCGCGCGTGCAGCAGGTTCTAGAGCCGCTCGAGCTGGGCCCAAGACTCTCCCAGCGCCGCGTGCAGGAATTCGCGAGCTACTGGGTGTTTATGCCGCCTCAGGGCAGCCGTCAGGCGGCCAACCGGAAATCCGCCGAGCTGAAAAAGCTCGGCGTGGAGGATTTCTTCGTCGTGCAGGAGGATCCCAAGTTCCAGCTCGCCATTTCGCTGGGCGTATTCAAGACCGAGGAGGCCGCGCAGGCGCGACTCGTCGAGCTGCGCAAGAAGGGCGTGCGCACCGCACGGGTCGCCCCCCGCGAAACCCCGGTGCAGAAGATCTACTTCACCGTGCGCGAAGTCCCCGAAGCGCTCGCCTCCAGATTGAACGAGCTGCGGCAGGGCTTTCCGGGAAGCGAGCTGAAGGACTGCCCGCCGGAGGAGAAGCGCGCGGGAAAATGAACCGGAATCAAGGTTCGCGGATCTTCTTGAGCAGGGCGGTCGTCGAGCGCTGGTGCCTGAACGGGATCGAATGCACGCTTCCGCCCCAGCCGCGGACCTCGGCCGCGCCGACGATCGCCTCGGGCTTCCAGTCGCCGCCCTTGGCGAGCACGTCCGGCCGGCAGGCGAGGATCAGCGCGAGCGGCGTGTCCTCGTCGAACCAGGTGACCAGATGGACCGATTCGAGCGCCGCGACCACCGCGATGCGGTCGGCGAGCGCATTGAAGGGGCGCTCCCCGCCCTTGCCGAGACGCTTCGCCGAGGCATCGCCGTTGATCGCGACCAGAAGCGTCGACCCCAGGGCGCGGGCCTCGGCGAGATAGGTGACGTGACCGCGATGCAGAATGTCGAACACGCCGTTGGTGAACACCAGCGGGCGCCCGCAGGAAGCGAGCCGCGCCGCAAGCTGCTGCGGCGGGCAGATTTTCTGTTCGAAAGGGGCGCTCATCGTGGTATCTTACCCGACGACATGCGCTCATTCCTGCTGCTCGCCGTTCTGGCCTCCGCGCCTGCGTTTGCCGCGTGCCCGCCGCTGATAGCCCACACCCTTCCGAGCCTGACGGATCAGGAAACGCCGCTGTGCCGGTTCGAGGGTAAGGTGCTGCTGGTGGTGAATACCGCGAGCCAATGCGGATACACCCCCCAGTACGAGGGACTCGAGGCCTTGTATCGCCGCTACCGCGCAAAGGGGCTCGTGGTGCTGGGATTCCCGGCGAACGATTTCGGCGGCCAGGAGCCCGGGGGCAACCGCGACATCGCCAAATTTTGCGAGGTGAACTACGGCGTGAGTTTCCCGATGTTCGCGAAATCCGGCGTGCTGGAGGGCAACGCGAACCCGTTCTATAAGACGCTTGCCGCGAAAACCGGCGAGCGGCCTCAATGGAACTTCCACAAGTACCTGATCGACCGCTCGGGCGAAAAGGTGCTGTCCTTCGGCAGCGCGGTGGAGCCCGGCGACCGCAGGCTCGTCGGCGAAATCGAGCGGATGCTCGCCGCGCCCGCACCTTAGCGGACTGTTGTCTTTCCTATTTGGTTCTGGGCGGGACGACGTACTCGAACACGCGGACCACTTTCAGCACCCCCGCCGTGCCGCGCGCGACCTCGGTCGCTGCGTCCGCCTCCTCGCGCGTGACCAGGCCGAGCAGATGCACGACGCCGGCCTCGGTCACGACCTTGACGTCGGTCGGCCTGAACTTTCCGGCTCCGAGGAAGCTGCTTTTCACCTTGCTGGTGATATAGGCATCGTTGCTGCGGGAGGCGGTCGAGCTCGCGCCCGCGATCTGCAGCTCGTTGACTACGGTCTTGACCTGAGGGACCTCGCCAACGATTTTTTCAACTTGCGTCTTGGCCTGCGCGGTGGGCACTTCGCCCGTGAGCAGCACCGTGTAGTTGTAGCTGGTGACGTTGACGTGTCCCTCGCCCTTGAGCGCTTCGTCGATGCGGTCGCCCGCCGCGCTTTCGATCCGGTGATCGTTGAGCATGACCTCGAGCTGACGGCGGTCGGAGGCGAGAATCACCCCCGTCGCCATGCCGCCGACGATAAGGGTGTCGACGCACGCCTGAAGCGCGGCGACCGAGACAACGAGCAGCGCCACGGCGGCCCACCGCCCTGGTGCGCACCAGCCTCTCATTCGGCACCCAGCAGCATCGAATCGATCCCGTCGCACAGGCAATGCAGGGTGAGCAGATGCACTTCCTGTATGCGCGCGGTCTGGGAGTGCGGCACGCAGATGTTCACGTCTTCCGGGGAGAGCAGCTTGCCGGTCTCGCCTCCGCCCCGGCCGGTGAGGGCGACCACGCGCATCTCGCGCTCGTGGGCCGCCGAGACGGCGCGCGCGACGTTTTTCGAGTTGCCGCTGGTGGAAATCGCGAGAAGCACGTCCCCCGCCTGGCCCAGGGCGGCCAGCTGCTTGGAGAACACCTGCTCGTATTCGTAGTCGTTCGCGATCGCGGTGAGCGTGGAGGTGTCGGTCGTCAGCGCGATCGCGGCGAGCCCGGGGCGCTCGCGCTCGAAGCGGTTCAGCAGCTCGGCGGAGAAATGCTGGGCGTCGGCGGCCGAGCCGCCGTTTCCGCAGGCGAGGATCTTGCCGTTGGCGAGCAGGCATTTCACCATGATCTCGGCGGCGCGGGCGATCGGCCCGGCGAGCGCGTCGACCGCCTTCAGCTTGAGCTGGGCGCTGTCGTTGAACTGGCGGCGGATGCGCTCCGGCAGGTCCACGGCGTCCTCGGACGGGCGGGCGGTGACGGCTTTCATGGCAGCGTCATTCTACCGCAGCAGAACCCGGCGGCCTTCAGGCCGAGAACGCGTCGCGTATCCATTCGATCCGCGGCGGCTCGAGGCGCTCGAGCAAAACCACGTCGAACCGGCACGGCACCTCCTTCTTCCCGGCGAGGTAGTGGCGGGCCGCGGCGATGATGCGCGCCTGCTTGCGCGGACCGACGCTGTAGGCGGCCCCGCCGAAGCCCCCGGAGCTTCGCAGCCTGACTTCGGTGAAGACGAGCGTGTCCCGGTCGCGCAGGACCAGATCGATCTCGCCCCAGCGGCAGCGATAGCGCGTCTCGATCAATGCCAGGCCTTTGCGCTGCAGGTAGCCCGCGGCGATCAGCTCCGCCTGGTCGCCGGACTTCATCTCGAATCCTCGGTCGACACTCCCACGCCGTCGCGGAACACCGCCTGGACCGGCTCGCGCTCGAGCGCGTTGCCGCCGTGATAGGAGATCTTCCCGGTCACCCCGTCGAGGGACACGCGCTGCTGCCCGGAGAGAAGCTCGCCTGCGATGCGGCAGGAGTCGATGCCCAGCGCGTAAAAGCGCTGAAGCTCCGTCGAAAAGCCCTCGAGGCGCGGGTAGACCATCACCGCCGCGTGATCGGGCTGCACCAGCCAGGGCATATCGACGAAGCGAACACCGTTCAGATCGCTGTTGACGAGCGGGCCGGTCTTGCCGTCGTTGATCTGCGAAGTCGCGAACACCGCCATCTGGTTGTTCAGGTAGGGGCGAACGGTGCGCGCCTGATCGGCCTCCGCGGCGAGGAAAGTGAGCTGCGCCTGCGAGTCCGCGAGACCGCGGCGCAAGTCGGCAAGGTCGGCCCGGGACCCGAACTCGCGAACGTCGCTGATCCTTCCGCCGAGCGAGAACCACTCGTCGGCAAAGGCCCGGCTCAGGCGCTTGGCGAGGAAGTTCGACGCCTGAACGACCACCGCCTCGCGCAGCCCGCGCGCGAACGCCATGCGCGCCACGATGCGAGCCTCGGCGTCCACCGAAAGCCCGAAGGTGTAGAGGCGCGGCGGGAGCGGCGCGTCGCCGTCGGCGACGTTGAGCGCGAGCGTCGCGACGCTGACTCGGCCTGCAGCGGCCAGCGCCGAGACCCCCGAGCGCGTCAGCGGGCCGACGATCACGGCGGCGCCGCTTTGCACGGCGGCCTCGTACTCCGCGAGAATGCTCTCGGGCCGGGCGTCGGTGCGCAACACCCGCATCACCTGGCGGTTCTCCGCGAAGACGAGCGCCGCCTGGCAGCCGAGGCGCACGGCCTCGGCCGCCCGCGCGAAATCCGGCGCGTTGAGCGGCAGCAGCAGGCCTATGAAAGGCCGTTCGGCCGGGGTCCGGCTTGCCGGATCGTCGACGGCCGCGCACAATGCCGGACTCAACAACGCCGACAGAGCGAAGAAAATTTGGGCGCGAGGACCGGCAAGCATGGCGGGAGCCCGGGCGGGGCGGGTCAATTATATGTGGTCGCCACGCCCATTGGGAACCTCGAGGACATCAGCCCGCGCGCCCTCGAATCGCTCGCCCGGGCCGACGCGATCGCCGCGGAGGACACGCGCGTCACGGCGCGGCTCCTCGAGCACCATCGCGTGCAGGGAAAACTCATAGCGGTGCACGAGCATAACGAACGGCGCGCCGCCGATTCGATCGTCGAGCAGCTCGCCCAAGGCAAGACCGTTGCGCTGGTCACGGACGCCGGCACGCCCGCGATATCCGATCCGGGCGCGACGGTCGTCGCACGAGCGCGCGCCGCCGGATTCAAAGTGGTCCCGGTCCCGGGCCCCAACGCCGCGGTCACCGCGCTCTCCGCATCGGGCATCGCGGACGGGCCGTTTCTGTTCGCGGGCTTTCTTCCGGCAAGGCCCGCCGCGAGGCGCAAGGCGCTTGACGCCTTGAGCGCGCTGCCGTACACGCTCGTGCTCTACGAGGCGCCGCACCGCGTCGTCGAATGCGTCGAGGACATGTCGGCGGCGCTGGGACCGGAGCGCACGCTCGTGATCGCGCGCGAGCTGACGAAACTCTTCGAGCAGATCCACCGGTGCCGTCTCGGCGAAGCCGCGGACTGGCTCCGGGCGGAGGCCGACCGCCGGCGCGGCGAGTTCGTGCTGATCGCTGAAGGGCCCGCGGCCCGAAACGAAAGCGCGAAGCCCGATTGGGAGCGCGTGCTCACTACGCTCCTCGGGGAGCTGCCGCTCGCGCACGCGGTGAAGCTCGCCTGCAAGCTCACCGGGGCGAAGAAGAACGCGGTGTACGCGCGCGCATTGCAGCTCGCGCGCGCTGCGAACTCCCGGCGATCCTGACTCCGTGCAATCCCTGACCCTTACCCGGCCGGACGACGCTCACCTGCACCTTCGCGACGGCGCCGCGCTCGCGAGCGTGCTTCCCCACACGGCGCGCGCATTTGCGCGGGCGGTGGTCATGCCGAATCTCAGGCCTCCGGTCACCGACACCGCGCTCGCCGCCGCCTACCGCGGCCGCGTGCTGAAGGCTCTGCCGAAGGGCTCCGATTTCGAGCCCCTGATGACGCTCTATCTGACCGACGACACCAGCGCCGGGGAGATCGCGCGCGCGAAACGGTCGGGCTTCGTGTGCGGCGTGAAGTACTACCCGGCAGGCGCAACGACGAACTCGGAGGCCGGCGTCACGCGGATCGAGCGCGCCTATCCCGCGCTCGGCGCGATGGAGGAGCACGATTTGCCGCTTCTCGTACACGGGGAAGTCACGGCTCTCGGCGTGGACGTGTTCGATCGCGAGCGCGTGTTTCTCGATACGGTGCTCGCCGGCATCGCGCGCCGCTTCCCGCGGCTGCGGATCGTGGTCGAGCACGTTACCACCCGCGAGGCGGTGGAATTCGTCCTGGCGGGCGGTCCCCGGATCGCCGCCACGATCACCGCGCACCACCTGCTCTACAACCGCAGCGCGATGTTCTCGGGCGGCATCCGGCCGCACTATTACTGCCTGCCGGTGCTGAAGCGCGAGGAGCATCGCCAGGCGCTCGTGCGCGCGGCGACGAGTGGCAATCCGAAATTCTTCCTCGGCACCGACAGCGCGCCGCACGCCCGCGCCGACAAGGAGGCGCTGTGCGGCCATGCTGGGGTCTATACGGCGCACGCGGCGATCGAGCTCTATGCGGAGGCGTTCGAGCAGGCGGGGGCGCTCGACAAGCTCGAGGCCTTTGCCAGCTTTCACGGGGCGGATTTCTACCGCCTGCCGCGCAACCGCGGCTCGATCACTTTGCAGAAGGAACCTTGGACCGTGCCCGGCGAAATCCCGTTCGGCGCGGCGACGCTGGTTCCGCTGCGCGCGGGCGAATCCATCGGATGGCGGCTCGCCTGATGCTGGCGCTCGATGCGCGTTGGGCTCAATGGTATAGTGAGCTCATGTCAAAAGTTGATGGAATCAGGGAAGAGCTGGGCTGGCTCAAAGTTGTCTTCGCCGTCCTCGTCGCCATCGACGTCTCGCTGGTCGCCTGGGTCGCCCAGAACTACAGTGCGGCGAACAGCGTCTTAGTGGTTGCAGCTATCGTCGCTGTCGCAGTGCTCACCGTTGTGGTTGTATGGGTCAATCGTCTGGCATACCGTAAGATACGAGAGTTGGAGAATCTCTAATGGCTTGGGCTCCGATCCTTGCACTCGTTATTTTGGTAGTGGGCCTCGTTCTCGTGGTCCGAGAGGCTTCTGCCAACACCCATCGTTGAGCGCCTAACGACGCTCGTGCCGCTGCGCTCGGGCGAATCGGTCGGATGGCGGCTCGCCTGACTGCGCTCGATGCGCCGATCTTCGCGGCGCTCGCGCCTCTGCTCGGACGCCTGCCGCCGGACCGGTTTCCCCGGCACGACGAGCTCGACGCCTTGGTGAACCCGTCGGTCGCGAGCGGTGCCGGTGCGCCGATACGGTTCGTGCCGCCGGCAGCACCTTCGAAGGAATTTTCGGCGCAGTACGAATTGCGCATCTTCGAGACCGGAGAAGTGCAGACGCGGGCGGACAACTGGCACGATCTGTTCAACGCGCTCGTGTGGCTTGCGTTTCCGAAGACCAAGGCGGTCCTCAACCGGCACCACTGCGAACAGATCCGCGCGCGCCGGGGCGAGCGGCAAAGAGGCACGGCCCGCGATGTGCTGACCCTGTTCGACGAGGGCGGGATCGTCGTCGCCGCGGCGGACGCGGAGCTGTCGGATCTATTGCGCGAGTTCAGATGGAAGGAGCTGTTCTGGCACCGCCGCGCGGATGTGCTGCGATCGATGCGCTTCTATGTTTTCGGCCACGCGATCTACGAAAAAGCGCTCGAGCCGTACAAAGGAGTGACCGCCAAGGCTTTGATCGTCGAGGCCACGCCCGACTTGCTCGATGCGCCGCTCGAGCAGCAGGTCGCTCAGCTCGACGCGCGCGCGGCGGACTATTTCTCGGGACCGGAGGCTCTTGCCTCGACCCGCAATCTGTCGCCGCTGCCGATTCTCGGGATTCCCGGCTGGGAGCCGGCCAACGCTTGCGAGGAATACTACAACGACAGCGAGCAGTTTCGGCCGGGTCGCTCGGGCGAATCTGCCGTGCGGGGTGACTATCGACCCTGAGCAGGCATTCTCGCCAATCGCAATTCGAGAGCTTTTCTACGGCCTCAACGTGCCGCTAACCGGCACGCCGCTCGCGGCGCGTCCGGGTTGAACGGGGGATCGGGCGGGCGGAATTTTTCTTGGGGCGCAGCAGCCCTCGCAACGCTTCGTTCACTGCGCGGTCGTTTGGAAAGGCGTGCGCGATCTGCGGCTCAAGAACGACGACGTTCGTCGCTTGAGACACCCGTGCCGCATACTTCCCGCGAACCAAGGACGCGAAGTCCGAACGTTTGTACTCGGGACGAAGCTCGTCCGAGGATTTGCGACTAGCCTTCTTCATAGAGTTTCCGTCAAGCGGGAGCCGCGCCCGTCGGTCCGACGCATCGGCCGTGCGGAGACAATAGACGCGCCGACCTACGGAAACGCCGGCATCGTCGGCTCGATGCCGTGCGCGCTCGCCTCCGGGTGGCGGCGGTGGACCAGCTCCTGGACTTCCTCGATGCGCGAAGTCGGTAAGTCCACCATGAGCAGGATCTTTCCGGCATCGATGGCCTTTTGGAAGGGCTTGAGCCGCGTGTTCGGCACCGACATCGCCACGAGGCTCGACGCCCAGGCGCCGAAAACCGCGCCGATCACGGTGCTGATCAACACCGTGACGAGCTGCAGCGTGACCCCGTCGGGCGGGGTCAGATAGATATAGATGCCGATCAGAAATCCGCCGGCGCCGCCGAGTACGAACCCGAGCTCCGCGCCGTGCACGCAGTCGGACTTCTGCAGGTAGTTTGCCTCATGCAATTGGCCCAGAGACATCCCTCGCTTGGCGAGGAAATGCATGTGACTATCTTCGACCCGCGCGAGCAACAGATCGTTGGCGGTCTTGATGGCGCTGCCCAGATCGGGCAGCAGGAAGTACAGTCTGCGTCTCATCCCCGTCCTCCTATCAGAAACTCGACTGTCCGGCTGTTCTTACGCCGCAGCGCTCCCGAAGTCAAGCCGCCTGTGCAGCGATGCGGTAAAATTGCACCCGAAGCTGGCCAGACAGTCGCTGGCAGGAGTTTCAACTTGCCAGAGGAAAGTCCGGGCTCCACAGAGCAGGGTGCTGGGTAACGCCCAGGCGCCGCGAGGCGACGAACAGGGCCACAGAGACGAGCCGGTTCAGTCCGGAGTGAAACGCGGCAACCTCCACCCGGAGCAACATCAAATAGGCGGACCGTGACGTTGCTCGCCGAGTCCGCGGGTAGGTGGCTCGAGCTTTGGGGTAACTCAAAGCCTAGAGGAATGACTGTCCACGACAGAACCCGGCTTACCGGCCAGCTTCACTTCTTCTCGAATTGCGGCCCCGAGGGTGT
>Ga0209590_10000184_pt1 | contig 17632 bp, 19 predicted proteins | sample CZO8metaG_FD_188353 | JGI IMG/M metagenome (GOLD analysis project Ga0209590, IMG submission 188353) | Vadose zone soil microbial communities from the Eel River Critical Zone Observatory, Northern California, USA - CZOApr15con1.8 metaG... | ecosystem: Environmental > Terrestrial > Soil > Vadose...
GACCGAGCACTACATTTAGGAACTTGACTCAGAAACACCACTAGATGTTGTGGCGGGGATGGATGGGAATCGAACCCAGCCAGGACGCCTCAACAGCGCCCCGCAAACGGTTTTGAAGACCGCGGGGCTAGCGTCCACAACGGTTCATTAGTGTCCGCGCAAGTTCAGTCATGAGCGGCGGCAATCCGTGATCGTCCGCACTCGTCCGCATTCGTCCGCCGACTTGGCTGTCTACTTGGCTGTCAGCGAGCCCATCGAACGAGCCGGTCCAGACGGCACCAGCCACGGTATGCGACGACTCACGCAAGCCACTTGTAGGCCCGTGACGGGATATTTGTACCCCACAGGTCGAAGTACTCGCAAAGAATGCCCGTCAGGTGGTGCTCACCGAGGACAATCAGCCAATCCAGACGTTCCCGGCGCAGGCTGCCGAGCACCCGGTCGCAAATGGTTCCAATCGGGATAGGTGGCGAAGTCAGTCAGCGTTCGCCCACCCGCTAAGTCCGAAGTCTCCGAGCTTCCATCGAACGGTTCGAGGTCTTCGACTGCTCGATCGGACCGGAGCATTCGGTCGATTGAATAAAAGCACCCCACACGCGTGTACCGGCGCCGATTTGATCCAGACCCGCGCCTCGTCCGTACCCATTAATGACATGATCACGAGCGCAGGACGGGCGCCGCATCGACAGCTCACCGCGCGTGAGAAAGAAGTGCTCGCGCTGGCTGCCGCCGGGTTGACACACAAGGAAATCGCCGAGCGGCTGGGCATCAGCGCGAAGACGGCGCGCAACCACCTCGCCAACCTCTATGAGAAGCTCGGTATTCACGTGCGTACGCAGGCCGTCGCACACGCGGTGCGCCTAGGGCTGGTCGAGCTTTAGCCGAGATTCGCGGCGCTGCCTCGCTGAAGTTCGCTACTGGATGAGTTTGAGTGTTACATCGCGCCCGGCAAGTGGAGCCTTGACGACCCCGAGCGCTCGGTCGATCAGGATCTCGACTTGTGCGTTCTCGCCCTGCGTGAGCTGCGAGCGGTCGTCGATGACGCCCGCGAGCCGCACCGACACGCCTTCTTGGGCGACGCTCGTGATCCTAATCGTCCGGGACATGCCGGGCAGCGCGATATCGCTGACGCCCTCCGTGTGGCCGGCGAAGACCTGGGTCGTGACGAGGCCGGTCCCCCTAGCCAAGTTGATGTTGCCCTCGACCACCTGGGTGGCGTAGGCAGGCAGTGGCTTGGGCGGCAGCCCGGTGGTCGCCCGGAAGCTCAGGCGGCCAGCCGCGCCCGCGGAGAACCGGGCCGCCATCGGCATAGCGACCGCCATGGGCACAGCAGCCGCTGCTGCCGCGGCCGCGCCGGTTGCCGCGATTTTGAGAAAGTTCCTGCGGTCCATCGAGTTCATGCTTTCGCTCGCCTCCTAGACGTGCGGTTGGCCGAGGTAGGGAAACTCGGAGAGGTAGTCGGAGTGCGGGCCGACACAGTCGCTCGGAACCTTCCCGTTAGAGACAAGGCCAAGCGAGATATCGATCACATCGTCCTGGAGCTTGCGGCCGTTGAGGAAGCCCGCGGAGCTTGCGTAGTCGAAAGTCAGGATGTCGGGGAGCAGGATCTTCGCGATCGCCTCGGCATGGGCCGCGTCGTAGCCCCCAAGCGCCAACAGCGTGTCCTCGAAATTCCCTAAGAAGGTCTTGCCCGTCATCGTGACTGTGCTCCGCATCTGGTCAGGCTGCGTCATGTTGAAAAGGGTCTTGTCGGTGAGGTGGTTGAACACGGTATTGATCGCGGGCCGACCCATCTGGTCAACCTGGGAGAAGTGCTTCGGAAAGATCATATCGCGCCCGAGCGTATGAGCCCATACGCCGATGTTCGAGTTGGAGCCAAGCGCCCGGTTGGGTACCTCCAGCACGATGCCAAATACGTTCTTGTCGATGAAGAAGTCGTTGATCTGGCCGGGCACGCAGAAGGCCAGGCCGTGCAGGAATGCAATTAGGTCGAAGAAGAACGGGTCGCTGCGAAGGCCCGCGTAAAAACGAAAGCCGTCATCACCCTCAGTGATCTTCACGTCGCTGCCGAACGATACCGGGGCGTCTTCGACGACCAACTCGGCGTCGTTCTCGGTCTCGTGCTCGCCGTCATCCGAGTCTCGTTCCGCCACGACGCGTTGGACGCGCGCCGTCTGGTGGTCGCCGACCTTGTCAGAGAACGTGGTTCGGAAAGTAATATCGGGCTTCGCGTCGCCGTTGGTGTCGATGAGGATCTCGTAGCGCGCGTGGTGCGCGAACTCGTTGGCCCGGGTCGGCGCCAGCGGATTCACGTTCAGGATCAGGATCGACTTGTGGGGATCCCCGGGCTTTTGGAACGCATAAACGTCGGTGATGTCGATGCGCGGGTCGCCACCTGGGGACATCAAACCGGGGGCATCAAGATGGTCTGCCATTCACTCCCTCCGCGCAGACCGGCGGGAACCGGCCTCCTCAGCTCGCCGACGAGCGTAGGCGTCTGGAGTAGGTCAAGTCTATGAGGCATTTGTATCAGGCCTGCACTGCTGCCGGCCGCTCACTACAGCCGCACTCGCATCTCCGGCACCCTGATCGCGAAGGGTTCGGTGCAGCACCAGTCCGCCCTGGAGTGTGTCGGGTTAACCCTCACTCGGTCACTTTGCTCACGGGCCCGCGCGGTCTAGTCGCTCAGCCCGGTGTAACCCGTACTCGTATCTACACTGTGGCGTTTCCGCACTAACCCGGACAAAACACGGGTGCGGTGGTGTTGACTGGGGCCAGCTCTCACGGGAGGTCGTTGATGGACCAAGCAAGTGCGTCGATAGCGCTCATCAAGGAACAGCCAGTGTTTCTGGCTTCGCGGCGCCGCATCCTCAAAGGCGCGGTCGTGGCAGCGGCGGCCATCGCCGTTGGAGGTCTGAGGAACCCACTCACGGCCTTGGCGGACGATAACACTGAGAGTGGGGCCGAGCACGAGACCTTGACGATCCTCCGGTTCTCGTCGCTGGCGGGGATACAGAACCCTTTCCTTGGAGACGCTGGGCTCTCCGAGTTCCGAGGCGTGCACGGCGGTGGAGCGCCCTGGATTATTTCCGAAGGCACCGGATCGTTAACGTCGGATGGGCATCTCAAGGTACGGGTACGGGGGTTGGTCCTCGATCCGGCTGTTGTGCCCGCTCCGAACGGCGGGACTAACCCAATACCCTCGTTCATGGCCATTGTGAGCGGCTTTAGCACGGATCTTGTGAACCCGGTCAATCTCATGACGCCTCTCTTCCCGGCCTCCAAGGAAGGCGATGCCGACATCAAGGCGATGCTGACGCTGCCCCATCCCTTCTACGCCCCGATCGTGTTTGTGGCGTCCCTTCCCCTTGGCTCGCTTCCTGCCCCGCGATGGTTCGCCGTGACAGGTATGCAGTAACGCATCGGGCTGATGCCGACCGCATAGTTTCTTGCCTGGCATGAGCCGGCTGGTGGCGCTATGCGCACACAATGTAGCCTGTGCCAGCGGGCCGCCCGTTGCTGGCAATCCCCAGAGTCAGGTCTTCCGCCACACGGGCCGTTATCAGCCGGCAGCGCCGCCGGTCGTTTCGGCCTCTTTAGCTTCGAGGAGCTCGCCCTCAATGTGTATCTGGATCTCGTCGCTCACTATGAACCAAAAGGATCTCGAACCCCTAGGGATTTGGACGCCTAGGCTGATCGGTCCGGGGTCCGTGCAGTGTCACGTGGCCGTCGCAGCAGGGGTTGGCGCCCAGTGCAAGTCGGCATGCGGGCGCCCGGGAGAACTCAGGACGTCTGCGAAGGCTGGCCGCGATCGGAACTTCGTTCAGTTGCCCGGAGCGAACGTCGTAGATGAAGTACGGTCAGGTCAGCTGCACCAGAGCGCCGAGGAGCAGAGTCCTAAGTCCACATCCATTCGGCGCGTTGAGCGATCCTCACTTACTGCCGTCCACCATAATCCAGTCGGAGGGTCCTGGTGAGCTCACCCGGCGCGATTGAAGAACGTGTGGCTCACGACAGCCCCCTGAGCGGATGAGAGCATCCTTGACAGAGAGCATGGAACCCCGCGCCGCCCCAGGGGTCGGCCAGGCCCCGCCACTCATGGTTAGTTTCGCAGGTGGTGTCGCCGGAGCCTGGCGGGTGGACCGGATGGAAGGAGTCCGGGGGCCGGGTCTTGAACGGATCCAGCGCGTGGCGGTAGTCGAAGGCACAGGCGCACCGATCCCGACGAGTGCGCGCTGGGTCCTTCAAGGCGTGACGAGCTACGAGCGTTACTCAACCCTGCAGGAGCGTCAGGCTCTGCTGGCCGTCCAAGAGCCACTCGGCCGGCCGACAGCAACGCGGGCGGCGCTGATCTCGATCAAGAAGTCGGCGGATTGGTGGGCGCTCGCCCAGGATGAGCGCCGTGCCCTCTTCGAAGAACGCTCGCACCACATAGCCACCGGCATCGGGTACCTACCGGTCATCGCGCGCCGCCTCCACCACAGCCGCGACTTGGGTCAGCCTTTCGACTTCCTCACCTGGTTTGAGTACGCGCCTACAGCCGACGATGCCTTCGAGGAACTGGTTGAGCGGCTAAGGGCGACGGAGGAATGGGTCTACGTCGAGCGAGAGGTCGACGTTCGCCTAATCCGTGAGCCCAGCCCTAAGATCCTCAATTCGCCGAGCGGCTGACCTCAATTCCGTCTCCCGAAAACAAGGTCGCTCTCAACGCGTCGACGCCCGTCGTGTACGAGAGTCGTTCGGGCCACGGCGTGCCAATCATGGCGAAGGAAACTTTGACGCACGCGAAGTTCCGCTGATGGGCCAGCCTGAGAAGCGACTTCCGTCACCCTTCGGTGGGGCGCCAGCCTAGCTCAATCGGCAGAGCGGCCGCCTGCAAACAGTTTGCCCAGCCTCTGATATTCGAATCGGCCCAAAACGGCATTGTGACCAGCCTTTCAAGAAACGCTGCACAGTACTTGGTGCCGCTCCGTTAAGGCTTCCCCCCTACGCCCGCCGACTGGGACGGAGTCGCTGCACCTTTGCCATACCGACCCGCCCGCCGCGGGCCCGATCTGACTTATATGTGTCGGTTCAATGACCAGCTCTGCTGGAGGCCGGTAGTCAGACCGGAGCTCACCAAGCTCTGAACCGTATGCAACCGGCACACCCGATGATCGGCGACTCAGTCGTAGAGGAGCACTCCCCATTGCTCGCCGTTGAGATCGAGATCGAGGTGCTTGAGCGGGCCGAGCCCGCGGACCGTCAGGCGAAAACGTGATGGCAAGCGAGCCGCCGCACGGGGATCGATGGCAATCCTGGTGCCGTCCTTCATGACCGCCGTGGCGTAGGTGCTGATATCGTCGCGGCGCGACTGCTGTCTAACCTGCACATCGCAGATCCGTGCGCCGCCGCAGCACCGATGGACTTGGTAGACGATGACGCGCGGCTCATCGCCAGGATGGGAGTCCAGCCAGGCGCTTGCCGCGGTATCGAGCTCGATTTCAAAGTCAGAACTTGTGGACATCGACCTAACTAAGTTACCGCCATCAGGCATGAGCGTCAGCCGCCATGCGCGTCCGGCCGGCGTATGGACTGACCTATGGCAAACGCCAATTTCCTGGATACCATAGAACCTAAGTGGCTAGCCGGGTACATCAACGCGGATCGTGTGATAACCGGAGGCGCCGCTCGGATAGCTTGCAGACGAAGTCGGCTCCTGGGGCACCCCGATTCCGTCTACCGCCCTGACCTGCAGCACATACGCCCCCTCCTGCCGAGGCGTCCAGTTTGCGTCCCACAGGACCCAGGTCAGGCTTGAGAGCGGCGCTCCGAGGTCGGCAGCCGACCAGTTCCTGCCGCCATCGGTGCTGTACTCGACCTTGCTGATCCCGCGCGTACCCGCGAACGCCACCCCGAACAGGCGGACCGCCTCCCCGGCCTTGGCGATTTCGCCGTCCTTTGGCACGTCGAATCGTGCTGTGGTCTTGACCAGCGCGCTCCTGTCCCAGCCCTCCGCCTCCCAATAGCCCCCATCGTCCTGGCTCGCCAAGTCGATCGAGTCAAGCCATTTCGGACCCTTCATTCCGTAATGCCCGGGCACTAGGATGCGGGCGGGGAATCCATGACCTGTCGGCAGCGGAGCGCCGTCCAACTCGTACGCGACTAGGATCTCGGGCGCGCCCGATATCAGGCTCAGTGGCAAGCTCTCTGTGTAACCATCTCGCGCCTTGAAACGGGCGTACGCCGCACTCGACTGTGGGTCCGCCATGCTGACGAGATCGTGAAGCCGGACGCCGGTGAACTGGCCGGTGCTCATCAACGATCCTCCGACATTGTTGCTGATGCATTCGAGAGTTACGTACTCGGTGGCGCTGGGCAGAACGCGCAGGTCCGCCAAGGAGAGGTGCAGCGGGTTGTGGACGAGCCCACCAACGTTCAAGGTCCACCCTTGCTGTGAGACGACCGGGTCGCTGAAGTTCTTCGACACGACGTAAAAGTTCTCGACCGGCGTGATCTTTGGCGACGCTCCCGACAGCCCAACCTCGGGTGCCTTGAAGACCGCCTGATACCAGCGCGGGAGCAGCTCATAGACGAGCCCACCGGCACTCAACGCCGCGATTCCAATCGGCATCAGCCGCAGCAAGCGGCGCCGCCCTGGATCTGCCCCGACCGGCGACCCCGTCGCGGGAGCGCCGCCCACCTGGAGCACCACGCCGTACGCGGCGAACAGCAAGCCCCAGACCAGAGGTGCGGTCGGCCCCTCATTGAGTCCGAGGAAGCCGTCCCCTGATATGGGAAGCAGCACAAAGGCGACAATCGCCCAGCCGGCGGCAGCGAACGAGAGAGCGTGCGGTGGCCGAGCCCAGGCCTGACTCGCCCACGCCCACGCTCCACCGAGAAACCCCAGTCCAACGATCATGCCGACGATCAGGCCCGCCTCTTCAACGACTTTGCCCGCGTGCTGGAGGGTGTCGATCAGGAACCCGAAGAGGAAGCCCGGCATCACCGCGAGGATGGGTTGCTGCAGCAATTGTGGCAATGGGTTGGTGCCGATGACGAGTTTGGCCAAATACATCAGCGCCACCAGCAGAAGTCCGGCGCCCACGCCGGAGCCGAATCCGCGAATCACAACCCGTCGCATGCTCATGCGGCCAACTGATGTGGGAGTTGGGGTGCTCAAGTGCCAGCTGACGGCGACTCGCCTGCCCCGTCTATCCCGCTACGGTGAGACTTGGCGTCGCCACCTTCCATACGCCGCCGAACGCCTGTAGTCCCTCGCCTTTGGCGTCACCGTTGACCTTGTCGCTCGCGAACCTGTACAGGAGATGACCGTTGTAGGCCACTTGGTCGCCGTTAGCGTTCATCACCACGGTCAATGTTCCGGAGAGCGGCACCATGCTGCTGGGATTCCCGTTGGAAAGCAGCGGGGGCCAATTGGTGAGACAGGCTCCAGTGCATTTGGGGGCTGTTGTGGTGTCGACCGTCAAGTAGTACAACGTGAAGCCATCAGGCGAGGTCAGAACTGTTTCGTTGGCACCCATCACCTTTGCCGTTCCTTGCTCCAGGTCTACCCCGCTGGCTACAGACGTGGCCGGTGAGGCAGTGGTTCCAGCTGATCCTGGGCTATTCGAGCCACACGCGACAGCGAGCGCAATCACGCCCAGGGCGACAACGCCTCTGAAGAGGTGAGGGCGGTCTGGAAGAAACTTCATCTATTCAACCTCAGCGTTTTTCTGATGGGTGGCCATGAACTCTCGCCGAGTATCAAGACCGCGTGTTACACGCCGGTTACACACGACGAGAGCTGCTGCAAGACCCGTACCATCGACCGAGGCCATGGAGACAGGATCGGTGCTGGTTGTCGATGACGATCCCAAGATCCTCGAATTGGTGCGGGTCTACCTGGAGCGGGCCGGCTATGCAGTGGTGACGGCGGTGGATGGGGAGGACGCGCTCCGCCAGGTCGAGGCGCACCGTCCGAACCTCATCGTGCTGGATGTAATGCTGCCGTACGTGGACGGTTTAGTCCTAGCCCGCCACCTCAGGGACGAGCGCGACAACGTGCCCATTCTCATGATGTCCGCGCTGGGAACGGTCAGCGACCGAATTACTGGGCTGGTCGGAGGCGCTGATGACTATCTGGCCAAGCCCTTCAGCCCTGCGGAGCTGGTGGCCAGGGTCAACGCTCTCATGCGTCGAAGCTCGCCGGGGGCCCTGCCCACCGAGACCTTGGATCACGGCGACTTGCATATCGACGTCGAGAAACGAGAGGTCCTGTGCGCCGGGCACATCGTCGCCTTGAGTGACCTCGAGTTCCGTCTGGTCGTGACCCTGATCCGGGCCCGCGGAAGGGTGCTATCGCGCGACCATCTTGTGGAGTCTGTCTACGGGCTGGGCGGAGAGGTCACTGGGCGGGCGATTGACGTCGCTATCAAACGGATCAGGACCAAGCTCGGTGACGATGTCGAGGCGCCGCGTTACATAAGCACGGTACGCGGAGCCGGTTATCGAGCCGCACCGCTCCCCAAACCCCAGACACAATGAGCTGATTGCTTCTCGACCCGGGCGCTCACTTGCTTCGCTCAAGTTGGGAGGCTGAACCAGAACCTAGTCTGACCATGGTCCGACTCGACTCCAACCCGGCCGCCGGTCGCGTCGATGAGCTGCTTCACCACCGCCAGGCCGATCCCCGCCCCACCCCGAGACCGGTCGCGCGATTTCTCGACACGGTAGAAGCGCTCGAAAACGTGGGGCAGGTCGACCGCCGGGATGCCCTCGCCGCTGTTGATGACGCTGACCACGACTGACCCGTCGTCGACCTCGGCGCGAATTGATACTGAGCCACCTTCCGGCGTGTAACGGGCGGCGTTCTGGAGCAGATTGAGTAGGACCTGGGCGATGTGGTCTGGGTTGGCCAAAACCCGCAGCCCGGCGGTCAAAGTGAGGTCGACCTTAATTCTGCGACGGTCGAAGCCCGGGTACGAGAGCTTCAACGCGGCTTCGATGACCTGTCCGAGGTCGATCGTGCCGAGTCCAGAGGGCGCCCTGGGTGTTCCACCGGTCCCGAGTTCGTCCAGCGAGAGCGAGAGCCTGTAGAGGCGATCCACCTCCTGGTCGAGTGAAGCGAAGACCTCTGTGCTGGTTGGCATGACTCCGTCTCGAAGCGCCTGCAGGTATCCCCTTAAGTTTGTAAGGGGCGTCCGCAGTTCGTGCGCGAAGTTGCTGATCAGGTCGCGCCGCAGCCGCTCCTGATCTTCCAGGCCGGCCGCCATCTGGTTGAACGAGTCGGCGAGCGACGCCAACTCGGGGGCGGCGGGTCGGTCCACCCTGACGTCGTAGTTCCCTTCGGCCAGCCGGCGGGCTGCACGAGCAACCCCGTCCAAGGGCCGCGTCACAGCCTGGGCCAGTACGATCGCCAACCCCAAGGAAGCCACTAAGGCCAGCACCGTGGTGACGATCACGACTCTTGTCACCGATTCGTCGAACATGGCGTGAGCCAATTCAGCAGTGGCGCCGTGCTCGACCATCAGGCGTTGAAACGTGGCGGCGCCCACGCCCTGGACGCCGACCGCCTCGACACCGAGTGCGAGCCCCGAGGCCGCGAGCGAGGCGAGCGCTATCCGCCCTCTGACGCTACGCAGCAACCGCGAGACTCGCATCGAGTTAAGCTCCCGGCACGATCATGTGGACGTCAAGGCGGGTGTCCATATAGGCGAGCACGTCGACCTGCTATACAGCGGGGAAGGCGGGTTCACCATCAACTTAACCTGATTGATGAGGGGGTCGTGCCCTCGTCAAAAAAACGGGGGCGGAGGCAGTGGCCCCCGCCCAGGCGACGGTGTGCTGAAACAGAAGAAGGGCCGCACATGAGTGGCCGGTTCAGGCCCTCGGCGCCGGTCGTTGCGGCTGGGACTTCCCTCCTCAACGTTCTCCGACTGTTAACGCAGGGCTGCGAAATCGATCACCGGGCAGCGAACCAGGGTCGACGTGACTTCGAGCGTCCCCTGCCCCGCCGCGACGGCAGCGAAGATGTCGTCGTCTTTACTCAGCTCCACTGGAGTCACTCCGGGGTTCCAATGGAAGATCTGCAGATTCCACGCACCGCCTGAGTAGCCGATCTCGGTTGGAATGAAGTTGAGCACGTTGCCGCCTGTCGGGTCATTTGGCAGGGCGGCCTGAAGGCGTGCTAGCTGCATGGCCGGAGTGTTGTCACTGGCGTCGACGATATGGAAGACGATGTTGCCCTTGCTTATCAACTTGGCCGCGTGGGGTGACGAGGTGACCTCCGCGGTAGCCTGGTACTCGATGACCTGATGGTCGTAGAAGCCCGAGTTTGCCGTCACTGTAGCCGAGGCGGGCTGGGCGAGCGCCAGTAGACTCACGATTGTCGCTGGTATGGTCGCGAGGCGGACGAGCTTCATGGTCGTAACTCCTCTCTGTTTCTTCATGTCCGCGAGATTTCGCGGCACCGCTCACGTTCCCAGGCTTGTGTTACAGCCTGATGTCAGCGGCCTCGGCCGAAGCGGCACAGATCGGGGTCAGGATGTCGGAGAGGGTGACTGCTCCATCATCGCCCCCCGTCGTGGCCGGCTTGTGCCCTTATCGGAGCCGCATCGAGGCTGATCGCGATGCAACGGGCGTTAGCTCCGCTGGATTTCGACCTGATTGGCAGGGACGGCGTCACGGTGCCCGCCCGATCGCTGTTGGGCCGTCCGCTGCTCTTCGTCCTCCTCCGGTACCTCGGTTGAACGTCGTGCCAAGAGCACCTCTCGCAGTTACGCGAGATCACGCCGGAGATTGCGAGCCTGGGCGGTCAGATCGTGGTCGTCTCCTTCGCAACCCCAGAGCATGTCGACCACTTCGCACATCACCTCGGGCATCCGTACAGGTGGTTTGCTGATCCTAAGAGGCGTTCATACCACGCGTTCGATCTCGGACGGGCGGGCCTGCGCGACATCTTCACGCCGCTATCGATCGGCTACGGCATCAAGCAACTCATGCACGGCCGCCTGTGGAAACCCCAGCAACGAGATCTCGCACAACTGGGGGGCGACTTCGTAATCGCGCCGGGAGGTGAGATGGTCTTTGCTCACCGCAGCCGCACGTCGGACGACCGTCCGTCTCTGAGAGACCTGCTAGCGGCCATGCGGTCCGCCGCCTCATGAACGTGACCGCGTATAGGGTCAGAGTCAATGCCAGATTGATCACGGCGAAGATACTCCCGGCGCCAGCCTCGCCCGTTCCTTCCTGCCAGTAGGCTCCTCACGGCATGGCGTTGAGTGAAAGACCAATGCCCGTCAGCTGGTCGGTTTGTCTCGCGCGGGCAGTAATTCTGATGTCAACCAACGGTGACTCTCGTCGTTACTTTCGCGCCTCGGCTGGACCGGCGTCTGCGACCACCCCTGGGGCTGGCTGACGATGCTGAGGGCACAGATCTCGGGCATTGCGAAGACATCAGGCGGTCTTACGCGCTCAGTGAGCGTGGGCGGCGTGGATGATCTCGCCGTCGTGCCACTCGGGTTCTGACTCGAGGAGGCTCATCAGCTCGCGGAACCACTGGCCCTGGATCGGGTCGTTGGCGTTCTTTTTGTAGCTCGATTCGTCTCGGAAGACGACGGATATCCAGTACTCGCCCGGCTGATCCTTGGCCCGATAGATATTTGTGGACATCCACCCGCCAACATCCCGGCTCTCGAACTTCCTGCTCAGCTCCTCGAGCTGTCGCTCCATGCCCTTCTTGACTTGCATTCGGGCGATCGTGCCAAACATGGCTATACCCCCACTTCTCTTGTTTGATTGGACGGCAACAATTCGAGGTAAGCCCCGCCGGGTGGGGCGGTAGATGGTCCCATCTGAGTCGGGCACGCAGCGAGCAGATGCACCCGTCCTCTGACATCCCGTCACGTTAACCGTACCCGGCGAGGGTCGGCGCCCGGGTGCAGCGGCATCCGGGCGCCAGGAAGAACTCACAACCTCAGCGAACGCGTGCCGCTACAGCCACCTCATTCAGGCGTCCGGTTCGAACGTCATAGACGAAGCCGCGAACACTCGTCTTGCTAGGAATGAAAGGGCTCGCGTGGATGCGGCCGATCGATTGCCTGACGTCCTCCTCGAGGTTGCTGAAAGCCTCTAGCGCGAAGGCAGGCCTGATCCCGACTTCCGACTCAATCTTTTCCTTGACCTCATCGTCCTTGAACGTGAGCATGCCGCAGTCAGAGTGGTGAATCAGGATGATCTCGTTGGTGCCCAGAAGCCGCTGCGAGATGACCAGTGAGCGGATGGCATCGTCGGTGGCAACCCCGCCGGCGTTGCGGATGACGTGGGCCTCACCCTCCTCGAGTCCGAGGATCTTGTGTACGTCGAGGCGCGCGTCCATGCAGGCTAGGACGGCGACATGTTTGGCGGGCGGAAGTGGTAGATCGCCTTTCTTGAACGACCGGGCGTACTTCTCATTGTTGCGGACCAGCTCGTCGGTGATGCTCATCTATATGAAACCTCGTAGAAACGGGAGACGGGATTCGAAATGGAATAGGAACGACTCGGGCCGGATGAGGAAGATCGGGACGGCGACCAGACGGAGAGGCAACGCGGCCTTGTGGACGCTCAGCTCACCTGCAACAGAGTGCGGACGAGCAACGTCCCAGGTCCACGGCCAGCCGACGGGTAAGCGGGATCCCCACCGCTTCCCAGAATAGCCCAGGCTGAGATTTCTGGTGAGCGAATGTGGACCTCAGCAATGAGAAACGCCGCTATGGCCTTGCTGCTGACGGCGAAGCTTCGCTCCGACCGCATGATGGCGTCGAGTTAGCTGGACATGAGCTGGTTCAAACGCAAGGACTTGCTCGACCAGGCTTTCTTGGTTGGGATTGTCCTCAAGGGCCTCGATGGAGTCTTGGAGGTCGTTGGTGGCCTGCTTCTGCTGGTCGTGACCCCAGCAACGATCGACCGCCTGACCATGGCTCTGACTCAGCACGAGCTCTCGCAGGATCCACACGACTTCGTTGCCACCCACGTTCTCCATGCCACCAGCGGTTTAGCCGGATCCGCGGTGCAGTTCGGAGCGATGTACCTGCTATCGCACGGAGTGGTCAAGATCGTGCTAGTGAGCTCGCTGATGAGGAACAAACTCTGGGCCTACCCCTGGATGATTGCGTTTCTCATCGCGTTCATCGTTTACCAGGTCTATCGGATGACGTTCGCGCCTTCCGCTGGTCTTGTAGCGCTGACCATATTCGATGCTTTTGTTGGCTGGCTCACATACATGGAGTACGGCAAGCAGCGGATCGTAGCGCGCACCGCTCGACAACCGCGCATCTGAGCCGCCAGCCAAACGGAGCACCACTACGGCTGAGGCGCCGGATCTTGACAAGACTGACTCCTTGGCGTCTCGCGTATGTCGGGGGTAACCTCAGATAGGCAGGTAGCGGTGCGCTTCGAGAGTTTCTCCTTCGGCTCAATCCGGATCGACGGCGTGACCTATGAGCACGACTTGGTCATCGACCGGGGCGAGATTCGGAAGAGAAAGAAGAAGGCCTCCAAACGGTATCGGGGCGCCTACGGCCACACGCCACTCTCGGCCAAAGAAGACATCCCCTGGCGCTGCCGCCGACTGGTAGTAGGAACCGGAGCCGAGGGCGGGTTGCCCGTGATGGACGAGGTGCGAAAGGAGGCTCAACTTCGGAAGGTGGAGCTTATGAGCCTGCCGACCCCAGATGCCATCGCCATCCTGAGTGGCGGCGGTAAGGACACCAACGCCATTCTGCACGTTACCTGCTGAGCTTCCCGTCAACTCAAGGCAGTCAGCTGCGAACTGGCAGCGCCGGACTCGACCCGCCCTTCGTCAACAGAAGGTGGCCAACTCGCGATTCACGCCGATTGCGGCGGAACAATTCCCTCGGTGGGCCGAGAGGGAGTCGGACAGCCCCCACCTTTCGCGGCGGTCTTACGGTCTTGTGCCAGCTATTCGCAGCCGACCCTTGACGTGCGCTGTGAGTTCAATCTCACAGTTCGCATACCGCGGTTCGCTGCAAGCGCGCGCCGATAGCCATGGGCGTTGGCTTAGGGATGGCGTCAGACTGGCGAAGCTGCGTTGCTCGGCCTAAGGCCTCCTCGGCCGTGGAGCTTGACGGCGTTGGCGTTGCCGATGGTGAGCAGATGTCGGAGGTGAGAAGTCATGGCTGTCTACGCGTTCGAATGCAAGGCGTGCGGCAAGCACTTTGAGGTAAGCGTCCCGATCAGCGAACACGACCGCCTGAAGAAACGGCCGCCAGCGTGCCCCAAGTGCGGCAAGACCCGGGTGCAGCAGGTTGTCTCGAGCTTCTTCACCAAGGCGCCAAGTAAGTACTGAGTCGGACCCGTCGGCGACGGAGCCAGTTCAACCGACTCTAACCTAATCCGCCTCTGGGGCGGCTGATCGTCATACAGTCTGTTGCTTTCGAGAAGGTGCCACTATCGATAGCATCGAACGCTCGCTGCAGGCTGCTTCTGTGGCTGTCATCTTTGCTGTCACAGCCACGAAGTTTGGCGGGGGATGGATGGGAATCGAACCCACCCAGGACGCCTCAGCAGCGCCCCGCAAACGGTTTTGAAGACCGGGTCCACGGAATGCACGGGCGTCCATCACAGTCCATTGGAGTTCGGTCGCGGACCTTCCGATTCCAGACTCGTCCGCGTTTGTCCACAGCCATCCGCCGGCTTGGCGGTCATCTTGGCTGTCACCGGCCGTGGAGATAGCGCACCTTGCGGTTAACAGATCGCTGCGCCCCATTCAGAAACGCCACTCCCTACTCCCGCGAACTACGACCTCGGAGGTCGAGGTCAACTGCGATCTACATCGCGATCTAGAGCCATTGTTGGCGCTGCTCCGGGCCATGCCGATGCTGGCGGCCCTGGGCGGCAGTTACTCAATGAGCGTGGGCCGTGTGTACAACCTCGCCGTCGTGCCAATCGGGTTCTGACTCCAGGAGGCTCATCAGTTCGCGGAACCACTGGTCCTAGACCGGGTCGTCGGCGTTCTTCCTGTAGCTCGTTTCGTCACGGAAGACGACCGATATCCAGTACTCCCCGGGCTCATCCTTAGCCGATAAATGTTCGTCGACATCCAGCCATCCACATGCCGGCTCTCGAACTTTCTGCTTAACGCCTCGAGCTGCCCCTCCATCCCCTTCTTTACTCGCATTCGGGCCACAGTGCCGAACATGGCAATACCCTCACTTTCAACTGTGTGTTGTAATCCAACATTCTGGGTGCGAGGGACCGGTGCTGAAGAACGTGGGCTAACGTCCACCACGTCCAGGCTCGACCGTTAGAGCTCAATCGTGAGCGTCGGCGATCCCTGATGGTCCGAGCTCGTCCAACGTTCCGTCGCCAGTCATCATCCTGAGCTTAAGTACGTGGGCGCGTGCGGTTGTCTCGCGTCGGATTGCCGAGACACTGATGGAGGGATGGTCGTTCCGGATCTGGTAAGACTCGGGACGGATCCTGCATTGCGGTCAGTTCAGAGACTGGCCGCCGTCAATCAGTAGCGAACATAGAGAACGTCGGTCTTGGCGACCGAGTAGACGTAGTGGTTGTCGATGCGCAGCAGCCAATAGCGGCTGTCGGTTTCTCTCAACAACACGTAGTTGGAGTACGAGAATTGTCCACCGGCGACGGCGGAGCCTGGCAGGATCGGGTCTTTTGTGACGATCCTCAGCGTCGACTGTTTGGCAGACGCAGTCTGGCTGGCGTCGAGTGTCCCAGACGCCACCGGAACCGAGGTCAGGAGGAGCAGCCCTACTGCGGCGACGATCAGCCGCTGCACTGGCGTGCTCCCAAAACCTCGACGGAGTGCAAACACGAACCCAGCGATCGCGATCGAGGCAGCGCATTGGGCCAGGACGCCGATCGGCGACGCGAAGTGGTTGGCGATGGCCACGTAGGCCAAAAACAGGATGTAGCCACCCACCGTCACAGCACCCACGCCCACCTTGCGGCTCGGTGCGCCGGCGATGAAGGCGGCCGGCACCACCGTAAGCGGAAGGAGCATTGAGCGCACGCCATCGTCGAGGATGTCCATTGCGGAAAGCCCGAGACCCTCCACGGGCACTCGAAAGTAACCGAAATAGCTCAGCAGGTATGACGAACCTGCGAAGAAGTCAAGGGCAATAAAAATGCCTGCCGCCGCAAGCAAATATCGGCCACTCCACCGAAACCCGGCGAGCAGGTCGGGAGCATCGCTCGTGGAAACAGTAGGAGCCGATTCAACCAGTGGGGCGGTAGGGTTAGTGGAAATCTTGCTTCGAGGCGGTGTCGCGACTGCCATCAGTCGTCGTCGCCATCACCACCACCAGGCGTAGTGACCACGGTGATGACGATCGTACGGATCTCGATGAGGATGGTCTGGCAGACAGTGATCAGCACCCCAGTCGTGCCATCCTCGCCCAGCGCCTTGACCCTTACTTGCAAAAAGCGCACCAGGAAAACCTGTTGGGTCTCGGTCGAGATGACCGCTAGGTGCTCGAACTCGTTCTCATCAGCCTCGACCTCGCGGGCGAACTGCGCCGTTGCCGAGTGAAACTCGCCCTTGCCCTTCTCGATCGCGGCAGTCGTCTGCGCTGGGGATATCTTCGAAACGCTGACGAGCTGGGCGATCTGAGAGTCGCAACTCGCCTCCTCCGAATTAAGCAAGACGACGACGTCGTTGCCGGCGGTCCTAACCTGCACGATGAGGCGAGCACGCTCTTCATCGTTTTGTTGGCGCGCCGCCGAGGCCACCGGCCCGGTCGTGATCGTAATCGTGTTGCCGTGGATGAGAACGATTAGCGATGGCACGGCTGCCACGACAACGACGGTGGTGATGAAAACCGCCACGATACGGGTCGTTACGAACGTCACGATAGTCGTGATCATTTCTGGATCATCTCCATCGGCTGAAACGGTTGGCCCCAGCCAAACTTGCGCGGGCTTTTGCAAGAACAAACGCCGCTCGCGCGGCTATTGGTCGCTGCGGCGAGGGCTCTCACTGGTCTGAATACGAAATCGTTCGTTTTTGGCCGATCGTCAATCGGCCCTGATCACGCCTGGCAGTTATGAACTGACACTCTTAGGCAGCCCGAGTCCGACCGTCGGGTGGTGTCTGAGCCGTGGATAACAGCAAGTTATCGACAGCATCGCCTTGCGGCCCAGCCCGGCTAATTACCTGCTGGCCCCACTAATAGAGGATGGGCGGCGGGATCCGGTTCATCTCGCTAAGTGAGCACTTACCGTGATCAAACGCATCCCAGATCAGCTGCGATTCGCGGTCGTGATCGTCCGGCCGAGCGGGTGTCACGGACGTCGCCAACCGTGAGGTCCTCGAAGAATCTGACTCGCGATCCCGCTTTGACAGTCATCGCTCGATCGAGTCTGCGGATCATGGCGGCACCGGGAGCACCATTGCTGGGCAGGGTTACGGCTCAGCCAGCGACGTTCCGGGCACGCACCACAGCCTCGACGCGATTTCGAACTCGTAGCTTCCTAAGTATCTGCTGGACGTGCTTGTTGACAGTGTTCGTGGAAATGTAGAGGCGATGCGCAATCTCGCGGTTGGTGAGTCCTCGTTGGAGGTGGCCAAGGACCTCGTGCTCGCACTGCGATAGTCCCGCCGGCTCCGTTTCCAGCGCTGACTCCG
>Ga0209590_10000186_pt1 | contig 17601 bp, 16 predicted proteins | sample CZO8metaG_FD_188353 | JGI IMG/M metagenome (GOLD analysis project Ga0209590, IMG submission 188353) | Vadose zone soil microbial communities from the Eel River Critical Zone Observatory, Northern California, USA - CZOApr15con1.8 metaG... | ecosystem: Environmental > Terrestrial > Soil > Vadose...
TCACGCTCGCAGCCAGCGCGCCCGCGGCCAGCGCGCCCGCGCGACCTGCGCGGCCTGCGGGCAAGTCAGCCCCGCTGAGCACGAACCTCTGTCCGGCCCAGCCAAGCAGGCCCCTGCTTGAGCCAGAGGCGCTCGAGATCATGCGGTACCGGGGCCTGCATCACGACCCGGACCGGGCGCACAAGATCGCGACCGGCAAAGGTGTCGTGGTCGCGATCGACGGGGTGAACCAGATAGCCGGCAACCCGGACCTGATCCGCCGCGACGGCCGGCCGGTGGTCATCGGCTCCCCGACGCCGCACGCGGATCACGGCAACTACGAGACCTATGGCGTCGCGTCGGCGATCGCCGGTCAGGGCACCGTCGTCTACGACTACAGCAAGGAACTGCCGTTCGCCGGCCTTCCGCGCGACTGCACCTTCGTGATCAAGGGGGACGCCCCCGGCGTCTCGCTGGTCGACACCTCGGTCACCGCCGCGATAGCCCGCGAGTCGCAGATCATCCACGGTATCGACCACGCGGTCATCGACGAGCACGCTGACGTGATCGCCGAGCCCTTCGAACACACCCAGCAGCCTGGTCAGTTCTCCCTCTTCTACGCGGCCTACGACGCCGCGGTCGCCGCCGGGGTCACGGTCGTTGCGGCCGCCGGTAACAGCGGCGCCGCCGGCCCCTATTCCTCGCCAGCCACCGACCCCAACGTGATCGCGGTCGGCGCGTCGAACTCGCTGGGCCTGCTGGCCAGGGCCTACGGCTACACCAGCTGGCTGAACGGCAACGTCAGCCCGCTGTCCTCCGGCGAAGTCGCACCGGACAACCGGATGGTCGACCTCCTCGCGCCTGGTGACGCCGGGGAAGCGGCCTGCAGCCCGGCCGGGAACGGGTGCCCGGCCAGAGCCAGCACCCAGACGTTCAGCGGCACCGGCCAGGCGGCCGCGTTCGTCGCGGGAGCGGCCGCCGACGTCATCGCGGCCTATGCGGCCACTCACAACCGAGCCAGGCCGACCCCGGCGGTGGTCAAGGAGATCCTGACCGGCACCGCGACCGACCTGTTCGCCCCGCAGGGCCAGCAGGGAGCCGGCCAGGTGGACATCTACGCCGCGGTTCGGGCCGCCCAGCAGATGCCGGGCACCACCGACCTGGCGGGCTCCGACGCACCGGCCCTGATCCCGTCGCCGACCCAGATAGACGTGGCCGCCCTGGCCGGCACCACGAGCACCCCGACCGTCACGCTCTACAACGCCAGCCCGGACGCCACCACCGTCAGCGCGGTCTACCGTAACTTCGGTCCCCCCGGAGGCGTCGGAGGTCTCGTGACCGAGCCGGTAAGCGCTCCTGACCCGAGCTTGCCGGTGCCAGCGGAAGGGGCCCAGGCCGCCGCACCGATTACCTTCACGGTGCCGGCGGGACTCAGCCGGATCCAGACGGACGTGCTGTTCCCTGACCCGGCGAACAACACCATCTTGGCGTTCGAGCTGTTCAGCCCGGACGGCCAGCTCGCCGACATCTCCTACGACGCCGGCACTCCGTCGACCACACCGGGTCAGCTTGGCACCGGGCCCGACATCCAGCACGCCGAGTTGGCCAACCCCGCCCCAGGCACCTGGACCGCCAAGATCGTCTGGGCGAACGGCCGGGGCCAGCTGCAGTCACCACCGCAGGCGCCCGGGACCTACTCCGGCAACATCACCTTCCAGGTCACCGACCGGGCCGCCTTCGTCACCACCGACGCCCTCGACCCGACGGTCATCCCGGCGCACTCATCCATCACCGTGCCGCTGAGCCTGCCACTGCGCGCGGTCCCCGGCGACCAGTCGACGTCGGTGCTGTTCACGGCCTCCAACGGCGCCGCCATCTCGGTGCCGGTGAACCGCCGGACGCTGATCCCGCCCACTGGCGGCACCTTCTTCGACGCGGCCACCAGCGTCGACAGCGACGGTGTCGGCCAGCTCGCCGCCTACAACATCGACGTTCCGGCCGGTGATGCCAATCTGAACGTCGCGATCACCGCCCCGGACACGAGCCAGGACAACCCGCTGACCTATTACCTGATCGACCCGAACGGGAACGTGGTCGCGCAGGACTCCACCCCGAAACAGGTCGCGCCAGCCGGCAGCGCCAGCCTGACCGCGGCTAACCCGATGCCAGGCCGGTGGGAGATCGACGTCGAGCTGAACCAGACCGTGAGCGGACTCGAATCCGTCCAGCTCGTGATCGGCAAGGTCACGGTCAGCCCATAACCAGCCAGAACACATACTGCGGGCCCCTGGCGGTCACTCGCCAGGGGCCCGCAGGCTTTACGCTAACCGACGACTTCGGCCGCCAGTTGCTTCCCGAGCCGCTCGCGCATCGAATTGGCGTCATTTACATGGGGGAAATTTTCCTGGGGGTTTTTTACGCCCAAGAAGGCGCACAGCGGCTCCCAGCCCTGCCCGACTTCGTAGACGAGCAGATTGTCGGCACCGACGTGCTCGATTACCTGCTGATTGTGCCGGTGATAGACCTCGATAGCGTGTTTCTTGTCGGCGAACCGCCCGTCGAACAGGCCGTTCCAGATCATCGTGTTCACGACCCGCGACAGCCTGGACGGCCCGGCCGCCTGGGCGAACTGATACAGCGTGTCGTAGGTGCTCCGGTACCAGTCGCCGGCGTCCCGAACCGTCAGAATGATTTTTGCCTCGGGAAAGGCTTCCATGATCTGGCTGTAGTAAATAGCGCAGGGTCCGTCCACCGCGGACGTATAGCCGTCGAAAACAGCTCGCCAGTCCGGGCCCTGGCCCTCGCAGACAATCTTTTCCCACTGGCCAAGACGCTCTTCGCTGCTGACGATGTCGAACATGTGATAACCGGGCCCGAACCCAAGACGATCCAGCGCTACCTTCAGCGACGTAGTGCCAGTACGGCCCAGGCCCGCGTTGATGAGCTTCAGCGCCACTGGGCCGGCTCCTCCCGAGTGGAAAGGTTGACCCGGTTCCAGAGGTTGACCAGGCCGATCTGGAGGACAAGGGCACCGAGCTCCCGGTCGTTGTAGTGCCAGGCCGCCTCGTCCCAGACCTTGTCAGGTACCGGGTCCAGCTCGTCGGACAGGCTGGTCACGGCCTCGGCTAGGGCCAGCGCGGCCCGCTCGGCGTCGCTGAAGCACGGCTGGTCCTCCCACTTGGCCACGACGAGCAGGCGTTCGTCCGCCTCCCCTTCCGCACCGAAATCGCCGGGGAACAGGTAGGTACGGCCGTTGACCTGGCTGACGCGCAGCCGGACGAGATCGAGCGTCTGCTTCGGCACGCCGGTCTTGCCGATGACCCTGGTCAGCTCGAGCAGCGGCTCCAGGGCATTGGGAACGACCAGCGACGGGTTAATCATCCGTGGTGACATTGGTCTACCTCACGTGAGTTGGAACTCTTGCTGCGTCAGCGAGCGCTTGATGCAGCCGTTCATCTGGGGTCTGGCCGGCTTCCCATTGCACGCCGATCGCGAATGGGTGATCGATGGCTTCCACCGCCTCGATGACTCCGTCCGGCGCCCAGGCTGTCGCGACCAGGCCCGGCCCGAGGCGGTCAACCGCCTGATGGTGGTGGCAGGAGCTTTCTGTGGTCCCTGCGGCCAGGATCCCGGCGATAAGGCTGCCGGGCTTGGTGTCCAGGCGGTGCCTGCCGAGCGTGAACGCTTCGGTCTGCGGGCAGTGGTCGTCGTGGCCGGTGACCTCCGGCAGGTGCTGGTGCAGCGTGCCACCGCTCAGCACGTTGAGCAGCTGCAGGCCGCGGCAGATGGCCAGCAGCGGCAGGCGCGCCCGGAGCGCCGCCTTGACCAGCGCAAGCTCGACGGCGTCCGTCACCGGGCTGACACCACGGGTCCTGGGGTGTGCGGTGGCTCCGTACAGCGCCGGATCCACGTCAGGGCCGCCCGGCACCAGCAGACCGTCGAGCTGGCCGATGAACTGCTCGACGCCTGGCCGCAGCGGAAGCAGGACGGGGGCGCAGCCCGCGGCGACGACGAAGTCCACGTGCGCGCCGAGCGCAAGGCTGGCGAGCAGGTCAACGCCCTGCAGGGTAACTGGCGCCGTCCGGGCGCAGATCCCGATCACCGGCTTCAGTGGGGCCTGCGGGGAAACGACCCCCCGCACCCCCCGCGCCTTCGGCATTTTCAAAGCTGAGTCCATGCGGCTTCAGCCCGTGCCGATCAGAGCCAGCAACTCCCGCGGCGTCGAGGTCACGGTCAGCGTGTCATCGTCGACCGGCAGGCCGTATTCCTGAGTGATTCTCGCCGCGGTCTCCAGCACCGCGATCGAGTCGTATCCGAGGTCCTCGAACGTGATGTCAAGGATCTCCCCGTCCAGGTCGACCCCTGCTTCCACGCCCGCGCTATCCCGCAGAATCTGGCGTAGCTCGGCAAGCCCGACGGTGCTAACTGACATAACGCACTTCCCTAATTCTCGATTGCCTTACTTGTTGCTTCGACAGCTGTTCCGGCGGCCCGGATGACCAGCACGGAATTGAAACCGCCGTGCCCGCGGGCGATGACCACCGCCACCCGCACCGGCATGCGGTGCGGACTGCCGGTCACTATCTCGATCGGGTAACCGCGCGCGGGCCGCACGTTGACCGTCGGCGGGACGAGATCGTCCCTGATCGCCAGCAGCGCGGCGGCCACGTCCAGGGAGGCGGCACCCGCGTACAAGCGGCCGGTCATGGTCTTCGGCGCGGTCACCGGCACCCCGCCCGCCCCGAACACGGCCGCGATCGCCTCCGCTTCGATGTGATCCAGAGCCGGTATGGCGGCGGCGTCGGCGAACACCACGTCTACGTCGTCGCTGGCGACCCCCGCGTCGGCCAGCGCGCCTTCGATCGCGCGCCGCAGCCCAGGTTCCCGGCCGCTGCCAGGCTTGGGGTCGAAGGTCGCCGCGTAACCGGCGATCTGTCCGTACACGTGAGCCGCGTGTCGCTCGCGCGCCGCCTCGGCGTCCTCCAGGATCAAGATCGCGCCGCCCTCGCCCGGCACGTGACCGGCCGCGCGCGCGTCGAAGGGCAGGTAGGCGGCCGTCGGGTCATCACTCGCGCTCAGCCGCCCGCTCGCCAGCTGCGCGACCCAGCCCCAGGGGCAGATAGAGCCGTCGACCCCGCCGGTCACGATCATCGCGCTGCCCCGGCGCAGCTGTCGGCGTGCCTGCGCGATAGCGTCCAGCCCTCCGGCCTGGTCGCTCACCAGGACGCCGCTTGGCCCCTTGAAGCCGTGCCGGATCGAGATCTGGCCCGTGTTCACGGCGTAGAACCACGCGAACGACTGATACGCGCTGACGTACTCGTTGCCTCGGCTCCAGTTCCGCTCCAGCTCCCGCTGGCCGAACTCGAAGCCGCCGGCCGAGCTGGCCGTGACCACACCCAGGTCGAGCGGTGGAAGCTCGCCAGCCTGAACTCCGGCGTCAGCCAGCGCCAAGTCGGCCGCCGTGAGCGCGAGGCGGGTCATGTGATCGGTCTGCGGCAGCAGCCTGCTCGGCAGGTGCTGCTCGGCGACGAACCCAGCCACCTCTCCGGCCAGCTTGCTCGGATAGCCGGAGGCGTCGAACCGGCTGACCGGACGGATTCCCGAGGTGCCCGCGCAGATCGCATCCCAGTATTCGGCCGTGCCGAGCCCGTTGGGTGCCACCGCACCGATGCCGGTCACCACCGGTGGCGAGATCATGCTGTCTCACCGTCCGCCGCGCGCAGCACCATCGCGCTCTGGAAGCCACCGAAGCCGCTGCCGACGCTCAGCACGGTGTCAACCCGCTGCTCGCGGGCCACGCGCGGCACGTAGTCCAGGTCGCACTCTGGGTCCGCGTTCTCGAGGTTCGCGGTGGGCGGCACGACATTGTTACCAATGGCCAGCAGGCAGGCGGCGATCTCCACCGATCCGATGGCGCCTAGCGAGTGACCGATCATCGACTTAATAGAGCTGACCGGCACCTGGTAGGCGTGGTGGCCGAGGCTGGCCTTGAACGCCGCGGTCTCGTGCCGGTCATTTTGCTTGGTGCCTGATCCGTGCGCGTTGACGTAGTCGATGTCCTGCGGGTTGAGCCTCGCCTCAGTCAGCGCGGCCGTTATCGCCGCCGCCATCTCGGCGCCGTCGGGCCGCAGCCCGGTCATGTGGAAGGCGTTGCAGCGCGATCCGAAGCCCGCTATCTCCGCGTAGACGCGTGCTCCGCGCTTCCTAGCGCGTTGCAGCTCCTCAAGGACGAATATGGCCGCCCCTTCGCCGAGCACGAATCCATCGCGGGTCCGGTCAAAGGGCCGGGAGGCATGCGCGGGATCGTCGTTGCGGGCGGTGGTCGCCTTAATCGCGTCGAAGCAGGCCAGCGTGATCGGGGAGATCGGCGCGTCGGTCGCGCCGGCGATCATGATGTCGGCCGATCCCTCACGGATCAGGTCGCAGGCGTGCGCGACCGCGTCCAGACCCGAAGTGCAGCCGGTGGAGACCACTACGGCCGGCCCTTCGGCCCCACAGGCCCAGGCGACTTCGCTCGCGAACGAGCTCGGCACGAGATAGCTGTACAAATGGGGCATTGTGTACTCGTGGTCGACTAGGTAGAGCCTGCCATCGTCGCTGACGACGCGGTACTCCTCCTCTAGACCCATGGTCGCGCCGACGGCGGTCCCGATCGTCACACCGGTTCTGGTGGGATCGGCACCGGCAAAGGCCAGCTCCGCCTCCGCTATCGCGTCTCTGGCCGCGACGACGGCCAGTTGCGCGGCCCGGTCCATCCGGCGGATCTCCTGCTGGGTTAAGCCGCTCGCCACCGGGTCGAAGTCGATTTCCGCGGCCACCCGTGAGCGGAACCTCGACGGGTCGAAGAACGTGATCGTCCGGGTCGCCGTACGTCCTTCGCTGATCAGGCTCCAGAATTCCTTCGTTCCGATTGCCCCAGGAGCGACAACTCCCATTCCGACGACCGCCACTCGGCGCGACATGCGTTCTCCTCTCACGTCATTGCCTGGCGCATTACGGGTTAAGCACCCAGGCGGAATTGTGCTGGGTGAAACCGATATGCGGATAGTATTCAGTGGCAGCCGGCGCCGACAGCAGCACGATCTTGGCTTGCGGCGCTTCTTTTATCGTGGCGTCGATAAGGGCTCGGCCAATTCCAGATCGCTGGTGCGGGCCACTGACCGCGATATCGGATAGGTAAGTGACGTAGGAGAAATCAGAAATGCACCGCGCGATGCCGACCAGCTCGCCCTCGATGCGACAGGTGATGACTAGGTTGGCATTCGCGACCATCGCCGCGATGCGCTCGGCGTCCGCTATCGGCCGACGCTCGCCAAGGCCCGATGAGCGGTAAACGTTCAGCACTTCGGTCAGGTCAAGACCGATACCATCCTCGCGTTTAATGTCCCAGATCACGGAGAGTTTCCAATCGCTTGAAGATAACGTCATGATGAAGAAGAAAACATTCCGGGCGCAGTGCTCGGGCATCAATACCCTCGGCCTTGAGCAACGTGATGAAGTCCTGGCCGCCCCGACTGGCGCCGTTCGCGGCGACCTGGACCGCCCGGTAAGCCCGCTCCCGATCGGTTCCGCCTTCCAGCAGGTCGGTGAGCACCGCCGAGCTGTAGGCCAGGCCACCGGAGCACTCGATCGCGGCGCGCATCCGGTCGGGGAAGATCTCCAGCCCCGCCACCAGGTCGGCCGCCGCTGTCGTCTGATAGTGGGCGACGATGAGCGCGTCCGGGATGGCGACTCGCTCGATTGACGAGTGGGACAGGTCCCGCTCGTGCCACAGCGCGATGTCCTCCAGCGTCGTCCCCGCGTACCCGCGCAGCAGTCGGGCCAGCCCGACCAGTCGCTCGCTGGTAGTCGGGTTGCGTTTGTGCGGCATGGCGCTTGACCCCTGATACCCGGCCGTCCTGGGTTCCTCGACCTCGCGGACCTCGGTGCGCGACAGCAGCCGCACCTCGGTGGCGATCTGCTCGATGCAGGCACCGAGCGTCGCCACGGCCGCGACGAGCTGGGCGTGCCGGTCGCGGGCCACGACCTGGCTCGGCACAGGTTCCACTCCGAGACCGAGTTCGGCGCACACATACTCCTCGACGAAGGGGTCAATGAGCGCGTAGGTTCCGACGGACCCGGAGATCGTGCCCACCGCGACCGCCTCGCGGGCCGCTTCCAGCCGCTGGACCGAGCGGTCGACGGCGAAGGCGAACCCGGCGAGCTTATGACCGAACGTCGTAGGCTCCGCGTGCATCCCGTGGGTCCGCCCGATGCACACCGTGTCCCAGTGCTCGACCGCCCTGTCCGCCAGCACGCCGCGAAGCCGGACTGCTGCCCTGATCAGAAGATCCGCGGCGCGCGCGAGGTTGTATCCCAGAGCCGTGTCCACGAGGTCATAGCTCGTCATCCCGAGGTGTACCCAGCGGGCCGAGTCTTCGGGAATGTCCTCGCAGAAGGCGGCGAGGAAGGACAGGATCTCGTGGTCGCGTTCTCGTTCGAGCTCGGCCACCCGCATCGCGGACGGCACCTTCGCCCGGCGGATGTCCGCGAGCGCGCAGACCGGCACCCGGCCGAGTATGGACTGCGCGCACGAGGCGAGGACCTCAACTTTGGCCCAGGTGTCGTAACGGGCCTGATCGGACCAGAGCCCTGCCATCTCGGGCAGCGAATAACGGGAAATCATGACTAGCGCCTTCCCAAAGGCATAACCGCCAGCCGCAGGATACTAATTAACGCGACCCGATGTATAGCGGCCTTTCGCCAGGAACCCCGAATTTCTCCGTCCTTGCTCTCGTTCGACTGCCAGATTTCAGCAGTTGAACTGACTAGGCTCCCAGTAAAGGGAAATCTTTTTCTCCGAAATTGCTCCGCCAGGCTCATGGCCTGGTGATCCGCCGCTTGCATGACATTTAGCCGGTGACTTGTAGTGGTGCCGTGTCAGTCTCCACCTTCACCACCAGAAATAGGCAGCCCATCTGCCGAAGTATTCACCAGACAAGGCAGATGTTTCTGTTTGGTCATTCCACGGTCGCCGAGCACGTGCAGACGGTGCTTGCCGCCATCGGCGAAAAAGACGCGGGGCTCGGAGCGTTCGTCGCGGTCGCCGGCGATCGCGCCCTGCGGAGGGCGAGAGCGGCCGACCGGCTGATCGCCAGCCTCGGCGAGACCGCCTTCTCGGTCCGTCCGCTGCTCGGGGTCATGGTGTCGGTAAAGGACCTGATTCAGACGCGGGACCTTCCCACCAGGAGAGGGTCGCTGCTGCCGAACCGCCGGGCCGTCGCGGATGCGCCAGTCGTGGCCCGCCTGCGGGCGGCGGGCGCGATCGTGGTGGGGAAGACGACGACGTCGGAGTACGGGTGGTGCGCGAGCACGGTGAGCCGGGCGGCCGGCTTCACCCGCAATCCCTGGGCGCCCGACAAGTCGGCAGGCGGCTCGAGTGGCGGAGCCGCCGCCGCGGTGTCGGCCGGGTTGTGCACCGCGTCGGTCGGTACCGACGGAGCGGGCTCGATCCGCATCCCCGCCGCGTTCTGCGGCGTGGTCGGTTTCAAGCCGTCCTTCGGCTGCAACCCCTACGTGCCGCCAAGCGTCGAACGGCTGGCCCACGCGGGGCCGCTCGCCCGAAGCGTGGCCGACATCACCGAACTCATGGCGGTACTGCCCGGCCCTGACCACCGCGACCCGTACTCGACGATCCGCAAGCATGTGCCAGCCGGACGACCCGCTCCGCTGCGCATCGGCTGGATCGAGTTCGGCGGCACCTCCAGCGCGATCCGCAAGGTTACCGAGGATGTCCTGCCGGCCATTACTGGTCTCGGGCACCGCGTCGACCGCATCGAGATCCCGTTCCCCGATCCGTACCCCGCCCTGGTGGACCTCCTCGCCGCCGCGGAGGCGAGCAGCACGGCGCCGGAAGACGACCACTGGTGCGACGAGGGCCGCCTCGCGATCGTGCGATACGGGCGCACCCTGACCGGCACCGCGGTCATGCGCGCCGAGGAGGTGCGCGTGGCCCTGCGCACGCAACTGGACATGGTGATGGAGCGCTATGACCTGCTGGCCATGGCGACCGTTCCAGACGAGCCGTTCGCCGCCGACGCGATTGCCCCACCCTGGGCGGCCAACCCAGAGGACCTGCTGTGGCTCGCGTGGTCACCCGCTAGCTACCCGTTCAACCTCACCGGACAGCCAGCCTTGTCCCTTCCCGTCGGGGTTACGTCCGCCGGGCTCCCGGTCGGCCTGCAGCTTGTCGGGCGGCGCGGCGATGACGAATTGGTGCTCGCGGTGGGCGGCCTCATCGAGACCGAGCTTGACCTCACGTTGGTGCCACCCGGGTTAGAAGCGAAAGAGGAATTGTCATGATTTCCAGGCCATGGTCACTGCATAGCGACGAGAGCGGCGTCGGACGGCCCTCGTTCGTGACCGAGTTCGGAATCTGGGACGACCGGCAGGCGGCCGAGGCCGAGCAGGTGCAGGCCCGGCTGGGCGAGGTCGATTTCGTGCGGGTCGTCTTCTGTGACCCGCACGGGCTGGCCCGGTCCAAGACGGTGCCCGCCAGCGTGTTCCGCTCGGTGCTGCGTAACGGCATGGACTTCAGCGCCGGGCCGTTTGTCTTCGACACCGGTCACGCCGTCGCGGTCGACTTCCTCTCAGATTCCGGCCTCGGCGTGAGCGAACTGCTGGGCGCGGGCGATTTCGTGCTCGTCCCGGATCCGCGCACGTTCCAGATACTGCCGAGGACCGAGCCCAGGACCGCCTGGGTGCTCGGAAACGAGTATCTGCGTGACGGCTCGCCGCACCCGCTCGCGTCCCGTAACGTGCTGCGCCGGGTCTGCGCCGAGTACGCCAAACGCGACCTGGCTCCGATCATCGGACTCGAGGTCGAGTGGTACCTCACGCGCCTGGCGGGCGGGCCGGCGGGTAACGCGGGAAACGGTTTCGGCCTGCAGGGGGAAGCCCCGGCCGTGGAAGCCATGAATCCCGGCTATCAGTTCAACCTCGACAGCTACTACGACTCGGTGGCGCCGGTCGCCGACCCGCTGGGCGAGATGCTCATCGCACTCGGCCTGCCGCTGCGCACGATCGAGCACGAGTCGGGCCCCGGACAGCTCGAGACGACCTTCGGCCCGATGCTGGCCCTGGACGCGGCGGACGCGATGCTGCTGTTCCGCACCCAGGTCAAGCAGGCCTGCGCGCGCCGGGGTTTTCACGCGTCGTTCATGGCGCTCCCGCGCCTGGAGAGCTTCGACCCCAGCGGCTGGCACTTGCACCAGTCCGTCATGAGCACGAAGACGAACCTCAACGTGTTCGCGGCCGGCGGCAGCGGACAGGACACGATCTCCCCCGACGGGGAAGCCTACGTCGAGGGCCTGCTGGCCCGCGCGCGGGAATTCTGCCTGCTGTCCGTCCCGACCGTGAACGGCTACCGGCGCATTGATCCGCGCTTCTCGCTGTCCCCCACGTCGGTCAACTGGCGCTTCGAGGACCGCAGCGCCATGGTCAGGGTGCTCAGCGGCGATAGCGCGACGCACGTGGAGAACCGGATCGGGGAACCGTGCGCGAACCCCTACCTGGCCATTGCCTCCCAGCTCTACGCGGGCCTGGAGGGGTTGGCCGGAGGCGCGCAGCCGCCCCAGGGCACCTACCCGGCCTTGCCGACATCGCTGCGCGAGGCGCTGGACGCGTTCCGCCAGAGCAGCCGCGCCACCGAACTGCTCGGAGCGCCGCTCAAGACCTGCCTGACCAAGCTGAAGGAAAGCGAGGCGGCGCGGTTCGACGGGTGGTGCGCGGACGAGATCTCCGCCACCGGTAAAGACGCCGATGAGATCACCGGCGAAGTCACCGAATGGGAGCACCGCGAATACTTCCGCGACTTCTGAAAACAACCCAGAAACAAAAGGAGAAACCGCAGTGTCACGGTATGAGTGGGACGAGACCAATCCGGCCATTGAGAAGCTCAAAGGCGCCATTGAGCCGGCCCGCCAGAAAGTGATCAGCCATCCGCTGTACCACCAGCTCTCCACCATGGACGCGGTGCTGACGTTCATGGAATACCACGCCTTCGCCGTGTGGGACTTCATGTCCTTGCTCAAGAGCCTGCAGCGCCAGCTAACGTGCGTGCGGATCCCCTGGGTGCCGTCCGGGCCCACCGGCAGCCGCAGGCTGATCAACGACATCGTGCTGGTCGAGGAGAGCGACGAACTCGCAGATGGCTTCATCAGCCACTTCGAGCTGTACCTGGACGGCATGGCCCAGGCGGGCGCCGACCGGTCGCGCATCGACGCCTTCATCGACTCGCTACGGGCGGGCCAGCCAGTTCTCCCATCGCTCAAAGCGTCGGGCGGGCCTGAAGCCTCGGCCGAGTTCGTGGCCACGACCTGGAAGTTCATCGAAGAGGCCCCGGTGCACTGCCAGGCCGCCGCGTTCGCTTTCGGCCGCGAGGACCTGATCCCGGACATGTTCGACCAGGTCGCCGCGCTGAACGCCGAATTCACCGCGCTGTCGACCTTCGTCGACTACCTCAGGCGGCACATTCAGGTGGACGCCGAAGAGCACACGCCGATGGCCATGCAGATGCTCGCCGACCTGTGCGGCGATGACGACGCCAAATGGGCCGAGTGCGAGGACACGATCAACGTCGCGCTCGCGGCGCGGACGAGGCTGTGGGACGGCATCTCAAGCAAGATCGCCGAGCGGTCCAGAAGCTGAGGTGGGCTGGACATGCCGTGGGCCAAGGACGCTCCTTCCGTCGCCAGCACCGGCCGCGCCGAGCGGATCGAGCAACGATCACGCAACGAGAACTGGAAAAAGCCGCCCCGTCGCATCGATGCATCCGAATGCATAACGTGCGACACGTGCCTGCGCAATTGCCCGCCTGAATTCGGGGCGATATTCGATAACGGCCTCGACGTCGTGATCATTCCCGAGCTGTGCTCTGGCTGCCCGGTGTGCGTAATGGTCTGCCCAGTCGACTGCATTTACGTAGATGAACAATGGGTCCCAACCGAACCCCAGATGTGGGACCACATCGATCTAACCTCGCAGTGCTAACCCGGGGGGACGACCCCCCGGACCCCCCGAAGGGAGCCTTCTGATGACCTTGCCGACCGAGCGGGATAGCGCGCTATCCCGCAAGGCCACGCTGGCCAAGGCGCGGCTGAGCCGACGGCCCAGCCGGCTTGGCCAGCAGGCCGGGGCAGCGGCCAAGCCCGACTATCCGGTGGCCCAGGACGCCGGGTTCCCCTGGCTGCTGAAACTCACCTGGCAGGCGGCGATCGCCGCCCACGACCTGCCGGTGGCCGTGGACGTGCTGCTCTCGATGGCCGGGCACGTCCCGGCCGAGATCGGTTTGCGGGCCCTGCCCGTCGCCGACGAGTGCGCGATGAGGGTCCTGTTCGGCAAGTCCTGGCGGAACGGCGGGAACGACCGGCGGGCCGATGGGCAGACCAGCTGTTCGGCCATCGGCGCCAAGGCGACGTTCCTCGGCGAGCTCGGGCTGAACACCAGCGGCCGGGTCGTCATCCGCGTCCCTTCGAAGGGCCCGCTGGCCGCCGAGCACGATCTTGTCGGCGGTGTGCTGCGCGTGCCCTGGTCCGCCGACAACCTGTCGGACTACCAGGTCGAACTGGCCCGGGTCAGTGCCCGGTCGCGGGCGTCGGTCGCAGACGGCCGCGAGTGGCTGGCGGAGGCCGGGCCTGGCGGCCAGGCGGACATCCTGGAGAACCTGAAGGAGGCGGCCCGGCGGACGGCACCATTCGTGCTGTACTCCGGTGACCGGCAGTACACCAATTTTCGCGACCGGAACACGCTGACCGGAAAGACGCTGTGGCCAGGTCACCCGGATTGCGCGCTGAGCAGTCTGGCGACGGTGCCGGCCGGGCTATGGTCGGACAGCGATGTGCAGATGGTGGTCGGCCTCACCTTGCTGGTGCGGTCGGCCGGGTTCGCTCGGATCGAGGAAGCCAACGGCACTCAGATCACGATCGACCACGTGGCCGACCTCCTCGAGCGAACGCGCCGGCTGTATAACGACGTTCCCGGCGGCGAGCCAGTGCCGCCAGCAGCTTGCGGCCGGGTGGCGGCGGTCAGCGATCTGGCTGAGGCGCTAGCCAAGCGCCGCCGCGAGATCACCGCGCCGGTCCAGCTCTACCGCGAGATTCACGGCGCGCTGATGCACAAGATCGAACGGGTCTCCGCCCCGCCATCCGACCAGGCCCGGCGGATTGAGGCGGAGTTCTGCGCCCGCGCGGGCGAACGGCTCCCGGTCAGCGGCAGAACGTTGGCGGAGTTGAGCGCCAGCGTCGAGTCATCACCCGGCTGGCTGGCCGAGCCGCACGGTGAGTTCGGGACCGGCCTTGAATCCCTGGTGTTCGAGACCGTGAGCGCGGCGACGACGGCATTTGACGCCGACTTCGCGATGAGCAGAGGGATGAGGTCGCTGACCGCCCTGATAACGGCGCTGCGCGAGCAGGACTGGCCCAAGATCGCCACCTGGGACATACCGCATTTCTTCTGCTGCGTAGTCCCGCAGCCGCAAGCCAGCCGGCACTTCGGGGGATCGCCCGCGCATCTGGCCGACACCGCGTGGTCGATCTCCTCGCGGATGCAGTACAACTCGTGGCACTTCCTCGTCGGCAATCTCCCGAAGGCACCCCAGGTCGCGGCCCGTGATTACTTCGTGCCGCCCACGCTGCCAGATATCGCGTACTACTCCGACCAGCACCATCACGGCCACATCGCCGCCATGGTGCGCTTCACCGTCCGCAGCCCTCAGTCCGTGGAAGTGCTAGGGCGGCCGTTCAACGGATTCGTCGACCTCCGGCTGCTGCGCTGCGACGGCCTGCCGTTCGGCGAGCAGGAGATGCTCGCCGCGCACAGCGTCTCAGGCTTCATCGGGAAGGCCACGAGCCTCGCCGCCGCGCTGGTAGCCGACGGCGCGGAGATCGAGATCACGAAGTTCGACAGCCAGTGGCACTGGGCGAAGATCGCCGGGCAGGGCGGTGCTCCCTGGTAAACATCTGCTCGGGGCCCTGGCCAAGGGCCCCGGGCAAGGTGCGTACCAGCCGGTCAGGCCGCCGCGAACTCGGGCGCGGACCGGGTGTGGACGACCCGGTAGGTGTTCTGGCTGGCGGCGGTGGTCAGCGAGTTCCGCTGGTCCTCGGTCTTGCGACGCGCGGCCGGCTTGTCGTCCTCCGCCAGCGCGCGGTATGCCTCGTAGGACTCCTGGCCATCCCACTGCGAGTAGACCACCACGAAGTCGTTGTCCGTGCCGATGGCCGTCAGAGCGTCGCTGCCTTGCGGGCCGCGCGAGGCGATCCCGCGCAGCACGCTCTGCGAACGGTAGCCGGGCACGTCCACCAGCCAGTCATGGGCGCCGCCCAGCACGGCGATCAGCTCGTCCTGGCTGGCCGGCTCCACGCCAAGGATCTCGATGACCGTGAAGTCGTCGCGCTGGGGTGAGATCTCGGTGGCGGCACCTTGGGCGCGATGGCGCTGGCTCAGCTCCACTTCGGTCTGCATCAGCCGCATGAACGTCGTGACCTGGCGGAAAACCGGGACCGTGTGGTGCTTGAACTCGTCACCGGAATACCTCGACTCCAGGTCCTGCTTGCCGCGCCACTGGATGAAGTTCGCGGTCCCGAACTTCTCCTGACCGCGATGGACGGTGCTCGAGATCCAGCCAGGGTACGCGGCCGCATCCACGATCGTCCGCATCTCGCTGACCAGCTGGTCCACGTGTTCCGGTGTATCGGTCTCGAACAAGTTGATGACCGTCAGGTATCCGTTCGCCGGATCGATGAATGGCATGCTCGCCTCCTTGGTTACCGTTAGCTACAGTTGCGCACCCGCCGTAGCGGGCCTTGGGGCTTGGTGAGTTTCGGCTGGCTGGCCGAACCAGCGGGTAAGAGCGTCCGCCAGGCCAGCCGCTCCGGAGCCGCCCGCGCCGATCCAGGCGATGTAGCCGTCCGGGCGCACCAGCGCGGCGTCGACATCGGTGAGAGCGCCCGCCGGACGTGATCCCGCGGTGATCACGTCGATCCGGTCCGTCCACGGGTCGGCCGCGACCCGCAACCTTTCGTCGCCCACCAGGTCAAGGACGATGCCACGCCCGGCGTGCAGGAGCTGGAAGGCGTTCGTCCGGCCCGATGGCCAGAAATCGATCGCCAGCTCAGTGTCCGGCAATCGTCGGCCGACCAGCGGGTGCCCGCCAAAGCCAACACTGCCGGCACCGACGTCGTAGCGAATGTCCAGGCCGGTGACCATGCCGGCCAGCAGCCGCCTGACCTCTTCATGGGCCAGCAACTCGGTCAGGACGGCCCGCATCGGGTCGAGCTCGTCACCGCTCAGGTACAAGATGCGCTGGGCGAGGGTGTTGGCCAGGATGCGCGCCGCCACGGGATGCCGTTCGCGGTGGTAGGTGTCCAGCAGGTCCGCGGGGGCGTGGCCGTTGATCTCGGCGCCGAGCTTCCACCCCAGGTTCAGGGCGTCGCCGATACCGGCGCTCATTCCCTGGGCGCCGATCGGCAGGTGGATGTGCGCGGCGTCGCCGAGCAGGAATACCCGTCCCTGGCGGTACTGGGCCGCCTGCCGGCTCGAATCGGTCGTATAGCTCGTCCATAGCGGTTTGCCGCCGCTGATGTCCTCGCCGGTCAGCCGGTGCCACGCGGCGACGACGTCGCCGAAGCTCGGCGGGCCATCGCCCGGCCGCTTCATGGCATTCCGCTCATGCAGGACCACCCGGCTGACCTCCGGGCCCATCGGCAGCACCATGACCATTCCGCCCGGTACCCGCTCGCCAGAAAAGCGCGGGCGCAACCCGCAGCCGGCCACGTCGGCGAACCACAGCTCGATGGCCGGATCGGTGCCGGGAAACTCGACCTTGACTTGCTTGCGCACGCTGCTGCGGGCGCCGTCGCAGCCGGCCACGTAACGCGCGCGCAGGCACCGAGGGCCGTTCCTCGTGACGACATCGACCTCGACGCCGTCGTCACGCTGGACAATCCCGGTGACGTCGCGCTCCCGGTAAATAGCGGCACCAAGTTCGGTGGCCCACTGCGCCAGCACGGCCTCGGTCAGTGACTGGGGCTTCCCTCGCGCGCCGTAGGAGCCGCCCTCAATCACCCGGTAGTCCAGGGGCAGCCCGCCGAAATGGCCAACCGGGATGGTCTGCAGGTCGCCGAACCGCGGCAGCAGCCCGCGCTGATCGAACTCCTCGATCGTGCGGGCCGAGAAGCCGAGCGCGCGGGATTGCTTCATCGGCTCGGCCAGCCGCTCAAGCACGATGGTCTCTACTCCGGCCAGGCGCAGCTCGCCGGCGAGCATGAGCCCGGTCGGGCCGGCCCCCACGACGATGACGTCCGCGTCAAAACGTTGCATGTTCCTTCCTGCCTTTCGGATCAGTGCTTGCCCGGGGGGGCGACCCCCGCAGTGCTAGCCCGAGGGGACGACCCCCCTGGACCCCCCGCAGTGCTAGCCCGGGGGGACGACCCCCTGGACCCCCCGCAGAGCGTCCCGGTCAATGAGGTTGCTGGCGACCATTGCCAGGTGAGTACGCACCGGGCGGAGGGCGATCAACTCGGCCAGCACTGACCGCAGCGGCTCGATCTCGGCGCCGCCGAGCAGCAGCATCTCCTGCGCCCTGAC
>Ga0209590_10000188_pt1 | contig 17515 bp, 11 predicted proteins | sample CZO8metaG_FD_188353 | JGI IMG/M metagenome (GOLD analysis project Ga0209590, IMG submission 188353) | Vadose zone soil microbial communities from the Eel River Critical Zone Observatory, Northern California, USA - CZOApr15con1.8 metaG... | ecosystem: Environmental > Terrestrial > Soil > Vadose...
TCCGCGCAGGCCTGCGCGAGACGCTCCTGGTCCTCGACCTGGCACAGATCGGCGCCGTGAATGCGGACGTCGATGCCCGGCGCAGCCTGGCGAAGCATGTCGCGCGCCAGCTCGAGCGCGGGGACACCGCGACCCGCAATATCGAGGTGGCAGCCTTCAGCTGCGAGCGACTGGGCGACCGCAAGGCCGATGCCTTTGCTGGCCCCAGTCACAAGCGCGCGCTTCCCCTTCAGCTTCAAGTCCATCGGTATCCTCCTTGAGCGAGCGCTCGTTCCGGCGCTTCGCGGGCATCAAAACCGTCCAGCGTTGGATGATCGAGCATTGTTTGATCAAGACCTTCGCGTGCGAGCGGGCATGCGCGAGCGCCGCACCCGCTCAGTGCATGACCGTTCCGCCATCGACGGCGATCGTTTGACCCGTGACCAATTGACTTGCGTCGGAGACGAGCCAGTGAATGGTGCCCACGAGATCCGACGGCACCAGGTTCCGCGCGATCGCCTGATTCATCTTGATGGTATCGAGCGCCTTGTCCGTTTTCTCCGCGAAGAATTCGCGCGTTCCCTCGGTTAAGACTGCGCTCGGTGCGACAGCATTCACACGGATGTTGTCGCGTCCCAGTTCCCGGGCAAGACCGCGGGTGAGGCCGATAACGGCAGCCTTGGACGTCGTATAGTGCAAACCGAACGGCATCCCGTAGGTGGCTGCCAGCGATGCAATATTGACGATACTGCCGCCGCCGGCTTGGCGAATGGCAGGCACGACGGCTTTGCAACAGTTCCAGATGCCTTTGACGTTCACGGTCATCGCGGCATCCCAGTCGGTTTCGCTGATCGCATCGAAACGGCCACCTTTCAGGCCGCCATAAAGGGCTGCATTGTTGACAAGCGCGTCGATGTGGCCGAACGCGTCGAGCGCCGTCCGCGCCATGTCCATCGCTGACAAGGCGCTCGCGACGTCGAGCTTTGCCGCGGCCGCTGTGCCTCCTTCGGCCTTCACCAGGTCGAGGGTATTTGAGCAGTCATTGATGTCCGCAATCACGATGCGAGCGCCGAGGCCACTGAGATATCGCGCGTATTCCTGCCCGATCCCGCGCGCCGCGCCGGTGACGACAATGACTTTTCCTTCGACGTTCATGTTGATCTCCTTGGAAAGAGGACGGCAGGATTCACTTAGATGCGTTTGATGTTGGTGAAGGTGACATGCGCGTCACCGTCGATTCTTCGGGTCATCTTTCGTCCTGCTCTTGCCCTCAGTTGAAGCCGTCCAGGCTATCGCCGGGTCCGCACGAGATTGCTGGCGCCCGGATCTCACGGATCCGCACCCGTGCCGTTGGCGCCCCTTGGGGAGGGTTATCCTCTTCTCTATGGCCCCCTCCCCCTCCATGGTTGAGGGTATCTGATGACGATTGCGTCTGATCCAGGGTATCAGATGCCCTGCTACCGCGCCCATGATCAACTCTACCGACTCGGAAGTGTCAAAGAGCGCCGCGCATTTCCGGTGTTGAGGGTACAGGTGACATAGCGCGTGCTTGGCGCCAGCGCTGCTCATGACCCAGATGTATGGTCCGGCCGTGCGTTGGAGCAAGGGAGAACGTTCATTGTTGAAGAGGTGAAACATCCTGCCGGCGTCGAAACAGGGGCTCGAACGAAAAACGCGGATCAATTAACCTGTCCCTCTCCCGGTCCGCGGACGATCGGGCGAACCCGGAGAGCCTGCATGTCACCGCGCGACGCAGCTGCCAACATGGTGATTGAACGAGACCTGCACATCACGATGGACGATGGGCTCGTCCTGCGCGCCGACGTCTATCGGCCGAAGACCGACGCCCCGGTGCCGGTGATCATGACGCTCGGTCCCTACGGCAAGGGCGTGATGTACCAGGACCACTACAAGGCGATGTGGGACTGGCTGATCGCGCAGCATCCCGACCTGCTTCCCGGCTCGAGCCGCTCGTTCATGGCCTGGGAGACGGTCGATCCGGAAACCTGGGTGCCGTGGGGATACGCAGTGGTGCGCGTCGACTCGCGCGGTGCCTGCCGCTCGCCCGGCATGCTCGACATCTTCTCGCCGCGCGAGACGCTCGACTATTACCACGCCATCGAATGGGCCGGCACGCGGCGGTGGTCCAACGGCAAGGTAGGGCTTAACGGCATCTCCTACTACGCCATCAATCAATGGCACGTGGCGCAGCTGCAGCCGCCACATCTCGCCGCCATGGTCCCGTGGGAAGGCGCCGCCGACATGTACCGCGACTGGTACCGGCACGGCGGCATCCTCTCCAACAAGTTCATGGAGGTGTGGTACCCGCGCCAGGTCCTGCAGGTGCAGCACGGCAATCCCCAGGCGCCGAGGGACCATTGGATGAACGAGTCGGCGGCTGGCCCGGAGCAGCTGTCACCCGAGGAGCTGGTTGCCAACCGCGTCGACAACCTCACCAACGCGCGCGCGCGAGAGATGGACGACGAATGGTACCGCAACCAGTCGCCGGACTGGTCGAAGGTCCGTGTGCCGTTCCTCAGCGCCGCCAACTGGGCGGGCTTCGGCCTGCACCCGCGCGGGAACTTCGAGGCGTTCACCCAGGCGGCGTCGAAGCAGAAGTGGCTGGAGGGACACCCCGGCCGCCACGAAGAATGGTTCTACGTGCCGTATGGCATGGCGCTGCAGAAGCGCTTCTTCGATCATTTCCTCAAGGGTGAGCAGAATGGGTGGGACAAGGAGCCGCGCGTGTGGGTGAACCTGCGCCGGCCATTCAGCAAGGAGTTCGAGCTGCGCAAGGAGGACGCATGGCCGCTCGAGGGGACGCGCTGGACCAGGCTGTTCCTCGACGCCGGGAACGGCAGCCTCGATTGGCGCGCGCCGGCGCGCGAGGGCGCCGCGACATTCGCGGCGCATAGCGCGGGCGTCACCTGTATGTCGCCGCCGCTCGAGCGCGAGACCGAGATCACCGGCCCGATGGCGCTCAAGCTCTACGTGTCGTCGTCGACCGTTGATGCCGACCTGTTCGTCACCGTGCAGGCGTTCTCGCCGGACGCCCGCGAGGTCGAGTTCCAGGGCACGATCGATCCGCACACGCCGCTGGCGCAGGGCTGGCTGCGCGCGTCGCACCGCAAGCTCGACCAGGTGCGGTCTCTGCCCTACCGGCCCTACCACATGCACGACGACAAGCGGCCCCTCACTCCCGGACAGGTCTACGAGCTCGACGTGGAGGTCTGGCCGATGTGCATCGTGCTGCCGGCCGGCTTCCGCATTGCCGTGAACATCGCCGGCCGCGACTTCGAACGCCCGGGGACGGATGATCCCAAGCTCCCGTTCCCGGCGCGTGGCTCGGGCCCGTGGATGCACAATGATCGCTACGATCGCCCCACAGACATATTCGCCGGCAACACGACGCTGCATACGGGATCCGGGCGCGAGGCCTATCTGCTGCTGCCGGTGATCCCGGCAGATCGTCCTGGGGTGCGCACGACCAAGCCGGTCACGCACAACGGCAAGGACGGGCAGATCGCGCGTTGACAGGCCCTCAGCGGTAGGGCGCAATAGCGCAGCTATTGCACGCGACAAAATCGCCAGGATACGCTGCGCTGTCAGCCGCGCTCGACCCGCGCCACGTTGCAGCCGGCGCCGCGACTCGCGGCGTCATTCGATCACCTCGTCGGCGCGGGCGAGCAGCGTCGGCGGCACGTCGAGGCCGAGTGCCTTGGAGGTTTTCGTACGCCGGCCCCCGGAGTATGTGGCACCTCCGTCATGGGCCGGCATCCGAAAACCTTCACAATAGCGGTCATCGGCCTTGCCCACTCGCCGCCGAGGGCTCTGCGTCACCCCAGGGCACGGTTAGCCACCAGCGGCTGTCGCTCACCGATGCCGGCCGCACCTACCTCGAACGATGCGTTCGATCGGCTGGACGCGGGCACTCAGCGGCTGGAGCGCCGCGAGCGAGCGCAGCGGCGTGCCGACGGTCAGCACCTCGCCGAACTTCGCGGCGAAATGACTGATAAACCGGCTTGGCGCCTTCGCCGCCGCGGGGCAGCGCCGCAGCGAGATTGGCTCGCTCAAGTCGCCCTACAAATGGCCCCGCAGGCCACTCCCGTTCAGGTCGAGTAGTTGGTGAAGGCCGCCGTCGTCGCGCGCGCGTTGTGGTCGGTGACGACGCAAACTAGGGCCGGTTTTCCCTCGGCCACTGCTTTCTTAGCCCGCTCGAGCGCCGGGCGGATGTCATCGGGCTTCGTCACGTACTCGCCGTGCCCGCCGAACGCCTCGCCGAACTTGTCGAGGCGCGGGTAGCCAAGATCGCGGCCCGGCTTCTCCTTGTTCGGGTCGCTCGTCCACCCCCCGTTCTGGCTGATGACCGTCAAGACTGGCAGGTTGTGACGCATGGCGGTGTCGAACTCCATAGCGTTCATGCCGAAGGAGCCGTCGCCGTGCAGCACGATCACCTGCTTGTCGGGCTTGGCGACCTTTGCGCCGACACCGAACGGCATGCCGACGCCCATGGTTCCGAATGCACCCGAATTGATGCGGTGCCGCGCCGTGAACTGTGGGATCGCCTGGCGGCCGTAGTTGAGGATCTCCTGGCCGTCGACGCACAGGATGCAATCGCGGTCCATGAAGTCACGGATCTCCTTGCACAGCCTCAGCGGGTGAATCGGCGACTGGGACGTGGAGAGCTGCTGCTCGGCTTCCGCCATCTTCTGCACGTTGCGGATGCGCAGGCGCTCGCGCCATGACTCGTAGTGGGCCGGCGTAACCTTGCCCTTGATGGCATTCGTCAGCTGCTGGAAGGCTGCCTTCGCGTCGGCGAGCACACCGATGTCGAGACGGCGCGGCGAGTTCGCGATCTCGCATGGGTCGATGTCGATGCGCACGATCTTTGCTGCGGCATTCCAGCGCGGCGGGGCCGCATGCCCAATCACGTAGTTCATGCGCGTGCCGACCACGACGATCAGATCGGCGTCCCGGAACGCCGCCGCCCGCGCGGTGGGATAGGAATGCGCGTGGTCCTCGGGGATGGCACCACGGCCTTGCGGCGTCGTGTAGAACGGAATGCCCGCCGCCTCTACGAATGCCTGCATCTCGGCGTCGGCCTCGGACCAGAGCACGCCCGTTCCGGTGATCAGCACGGGTTGCTCGGCCTTGACCATGAGATCGACGATCGCCCGCACCTCGCCGGCGCTCGGCACCGGCCGAGGCCGCTTCGCGTGGTCATAAGACGCCGGGTACTCGATCTTCGACTCGTCGACCTCCTGGTAGAGGATGTCTCCCGGCATGTCGAGGTAGACCGGGCCCGGCTTGCCGGTCATCGCCTGCGTAACGGCAAGGTGGATGAGCTCGGGGATGCGCCTCACGTGGTGCACGCGGTCCGACCACTTGGTGCACGGCTTGAACATTGCGAGCTGGTCGATGTCCTGGAACGCGCCGCGATGCCAGGTAACGACCGGCGCCGCGCCGCCGAGCGCAATGACGGGCGTGCAGTCGGCCCACGCGTGCGCAATGCCGGTGAGGAGGTTGGTTACGCCCGGTCCGGAGGCCGCCATGCAAAATGACGGCCGGTTGAGGAGGCGCGAGTAGGCGAAGCCCGCCATGGCCGCCGCCTGCTCATGGCGCACATCGATGCCGCGAAGCCCAAGCTTCATGCACGCCTTCTCCACCCCCATCATGGGTGCCCCCATGATGTAGAAGAAGTCGGTCACGCCCTCGTGCTTCATCGCTCTTGCGACGATGTCTGAGCCGATTGCCATTGGGGGTTCCTCTGTCGTTGTTGATAGCTTTTTCCAAGTTCGAAGAGACGGCCGGACGAAAATCTTCTCAACAGGTATCTGGAAATGGGGCGACTTTCGGTCGCACGATCGTCGGCGCCGGCGAGCGGCACAACGCCGAGGAGCCCCTGCCGAATGCGCCCGTTAAACCACGCCGTCCTCCTTCAGCGTGTCGAGATCGCGGGTCGACAGGCCAAGCAACTGCGCATAGACCTCGGCGTTGTGTGCGCCGAGCAGCGGCGACGCCGTCACCGGCACGTAGCTTTGCGACATCTTCACGGGCCAACCCGGGATCGTGACCTTGCCCCGCACCGGGTGGTCGACCTCGACAAAGATCTCTCGCGCCCACATGGTCGGATCGCTTATGAGCTCGCCGGTGTCGAGGACGGCGCCGCACGGGACGCCCGCCTCACCGAGGATCAGCATTGCCTCGTGCTTGGTGTGGTGGACGGTCCAGGCCTCGATGGCCGTGTTGATCTCGTCGAGCATCTGAACACGAAGCTGCGGCGTCGCATAGAGCGGGTCGTCCTTGAGCTCCTCGTGGCCGATGATCTTGAGGAGGCGCTCCCACTGCTGGTTGTTGGCGCGGCTCGTATAGATGTACACGTAGTCGTTATGTCCGCCCGGCTTGCATTTGAAGATGTCGGAGGGCGCATTGGTGCCGAGCACCACTTGGTTGCCCATTCTCGGGCACGCCCTGCCGTGGAGGAGCTGCGACGCGTACGCGATGCGGCAATAGTTAACCATGGCGTCCTGCATGGCAACCTGGACTTTCTGACCGCGGCCAGTCACCGTGCGCTGGTAAAGCGCTGCGAGGACGCCGATGCAGGCGTGAAGCCCGGTGCCGGTGTCACCGAGCGTCACGCCCGGCTTGATCGGCCGGCCGGCTGTCTCGCCCGTGATGCTCATGACGCCACCGCATGCTTGGGCGATCATGTCGAAGGCGAGGTGCTTCTCGTAACAGCTCCCCCTGCCGAAGCCCTTCACGGTTGCGTAGATGATGCTCGGGTTCAGCGCCGCGACCTCGTCGTAGGAGAAGCCGAGCCTCTCAATCACGCCGGGCGCGAAATTCTCGGCAAAGATGTCGGCCTTTCGGATGAGATCGCGCAGCAACTCCTTGCCGCGCCCGCTCTTGAGATTCAACGTGATCGATTTCTTGTTCGCATTGAGCACAATGAAGTAGTAGCTGTCCGCGTCCTTCCGATCCGACGACGCGCTGCGTCCCTGCTCTCCGCCGACCGGGTTCTCGACCTTGATGACCTCGGCGCCGAGCCAGGCAAGCGTCTCGGTGATGGAGGTGCCCGCCTCGAATTGTGTGAGATCAATCACCTTGATGCCGGCCAGGGCCGGTTGCGCCATGGCTTGCGTTTGTGGCCTTGCGTCCATATCCGATACCTCGAGCACTTCCCATCGACAGGAGCGTCCCACTCCATACACTTTCCCACAGGACTTGGGTATCGAAGCGTAAGGCGTATTGGGGTTCGGCGTGAACAAGACGTGCCGCGGCAAGCCCTCAAGCACCACGGCCGTTGATTGTATTTCGCTCCGAGCGGTTCGAAGCCGGCAAGGAGCCCATAGACCGACACGTTCGGGTACAAGAGTCGGTAAGCCTGAACGGCGCGGTTCAAGTCGGCGTCGTCGTAGGTGCGCGTGACCGTCTCAGGTGTCGGGAAGCCGCCTCGCGCGAATCTGGGCGCGGACAGGATTTTCGGGAACGACAGGTGTCGTCCGTCGCGGTGGGTGACACCGGCGGTACGGCGCATGAGAATGAGCGTCCGACCGAAATCATCGAACCGGTATTCTCGTCTGTCTCGTGAGCGAATGGACTGAGGGTGGCGATCCTGAAACCCTTATGCATGACCCGCATCATCCTGAGCAAGCCACGTATTTGAGATGTCGTGATAACTCCCGTTGGCTCAGCCAAGACTCGCCATCAGAGACTATTTGCGTTTGAGCAGCGGCGTTAGGGATACACAACTCGGGCGCGCCCACGGATTGTCACGTATGCGTCGCGCCCCCGTCGACGGTGAGCGCCTGGCCCGTGAGAAATGCCGAAGCGTCGGAGGCGAGGAACAGCACGGTGCCGATCAGGTCCTCCGGAACCTCGGGCCGCGGAATGCATTGCATCGCGATGATGCGCGCCTTCTGTTCCGGCGTCACAGTCTCGCGCTTGATCTCAGTGAAGGTCGCGCCGGGCAAGATGGCGTTGACAGTAATTCCGTCACGACCAAGCTCGCGCGCCATCGACCGCGTCATGCCGACTAGCGCGGCCTTTGAGGTGATGTAATGGAGATAATTCGGCCGCCCGAGCGTTACCGCGCCCGAGGCCATGTTGATGATGCGGCCCCACTTCGCGCGTCGCATTGCGGGAAGCACCGCGCGGCAGCACAGGAACGGGCCGGTGACATTGACCTTGAGCACCGCCTCCCATTCCGCGAGCGGGATCCGCTCGAATGGCCGCATTTCGAGCGTCGAGAAAATCGCCGCGTTGTTGACGAGAATCTCGATCCGCCCGTAAGCCTGCTCTACGACCGCGATCATGTTCTCGATTGAAGCCGCATCCGCGACATCGGTCGTGATCGCGGTCGCCTTTCCGCCGGCAGCAACGATCTCCGCCGCCACTGCCTCGCCGCGCTCACCGTTGCGCTCGGCGATGATCGCGACCGCGCCTGCCGCCGCGAGCGCCCTGGTGAAGGCGCGTCCCAACCCCTGACCGGCGCCGGTGATGATCGCAACGCGGCCGGCGAGGGAGGGAAAAACGACGTTGCGCGAATCGGAACTTCGCTGATCATTCATCAAAATCTCACGCCGCCTGCGCCATAGCGTCAAGCGCTGCGCGTGCGTCCCAGGGTTTCCACCACAACTTCAACCCGAGATCGCGCGCGATGATGCCGGCGGTGATATAGCCCGAACCGCCCGAGATCGCGCCGCCGGGATGCCCGGCGGAGCCCGCGTTATAGAGATTGGCGATCGGCGTGCGATAGCCGAAGTGGTTGTGCATCACCTGCTCGGCATTGAACGCCCCCATGAAGATATCTCCGCTCCTCATGTTGATCAGTTCGCGCGCATAATCGCGCGCGGTGTATACGTATCGCGCGATGATGTTCTTGCTTGTCATATTGGGGCAGTAGCGCGCCCAGGTCTCTATGATCTTGTCCGCGAATTCCTCCTGGAACTCGTGGCAGTCCTGGCCACCGAGGTCGGGGTTGAGCGGCATCACGTGCCACGCGTAGGTCGTGTGCTTTCCCGGCGGCGCTTGTGTCGGGTCGAGCAGGCTCAGCGGCCCCGAACCGAACTGCACGAGCTTCGGCACGCGCCCGGCCTGCACGTCCCGGTGTGCGGCGAAGAGGTCCTCCATTGTTTCGGCGCCAATGCTCCATTTGAGCGCGCGATCGATGTTCGGGTCGAAGCTTGCCGCGGCAAAGCGTGGACTTTCGTGCAGCGCGAGATGGAGCCCGTAAAGCGCCCAGGCGGTATATTGAAAGTGGTCGAGCTTGCGGCGGAACGGCTCGGGCAGTTGCTCGCGGCCGACAAGCTTCTCGAACGTCTGGTGCACGTCGAGCGTGCTCGCGACGAACTTGGCGCGCACCGTGCGGCCGTCCGCCAGCGCAATTCCGCTCGCGCGCCCGCCCTCGATGACAATGCGATCAATCGCGACCTGCGGTTGGTACCGGCCGCCCGCCGCGATGAACATTTCCATCAGGCCGCGCGCCAGATTGAACGAGCCGCCCTGGCAGAGCTGGTACCCGCTTTCGAGATCGAAAGCGCGGATCACCGAGCCCATTGGGCTCGTCTTCGACAGCGTGTCCACGAGCCAAGTACCGAACAGCGAGATCTTGAACAGGAACAGGAGCCGTACGTGCTCGTTCTCGAACAGCTCCTGCACCACTTCAAGCGGCTGACGCTTGGTGACCGCCAGGAACTCGCGGCCGAGCACAGTGCGCAACAGCAAGGCTTCGCGCTCAGCTTGCGGCAGTGGCTCCGAATAACGCTCCGGTAAGAAAATCTGCGCCGTGATCCCCTCAGCCTTGCGGTTCCACTCGCGGAACGTGGCGGCGTCCTTCTTTGAGAAGCGCGCGATGTTGGCTACGGTCTCTTCGAGGTTACGCCCGAGAACGAGGGCGGTGCCATCGCTATGCGCTTGGCCGAATTCGTAGCGCGGCGTGATGTAGGTTACACGTTCGCCGAGATGGAAGTCCTTGAACCACGGCGTCTCGCTAATGTGGAAGTGATTGATGGAGTGCAGGTTGTGATAGAAGCCGGGCTCGGTAGCCTCCTTGGTGCAAAGACCACCGCCGTAGTCTAGCCGGCGCTCGACAATGAGGATGTCGAGTCCCGCCTTGGCGAGATAGACGCCGAGGACGAGGCCGTGATGACCGGCTCCAATGATGATGCCGTCGTAGCTCCGTTCGAGGACGTGCACGTTTGCTCTCTCGTTTTCTGCTTCTGCGCTTTCTTTCCAGCAGGTCAGCAAGCTGTAAGCAGGATCGGAAAAATACAGGAGGTTCTGCGCAAAAGCGAGCCAACGGAAGAGCAGGGAAGAGCCCATAAACTGGTCTTGCCCGCCGATGGGGTGCCTCAGTGCCGGCACGGCGGCGCCCGCGCAAACCTATCCCTCGAAGGTCATCACCATCATCATCCGCAAGGCGCAGCACATGAGTCATCGTGCCGTCATCGTTCCTCTTTACTCCCGCCAGCATGCATCGCCGCGCGATAGGCGAAGACCACCGCCGGGCCAAGATTCGTGCCAGGGCCGGGATAGGTGCCAGCCATGATGGACGCCATGTCATTGCCGCATGCATAAAGACCCGGGATCGGGCGTCCCTCCATATCGAGGACACGTGCATCGGCATCAGTGGAGAGGCCAGTGCTCACGGCGATGTCCGCCGGCCAAACGGCGACAGCATGGAACGGTAGGGTCGCAAGCGGTCCGATGCAGGGATTTGGCTTGTGGTTCGGATTGCCGTTGAAACGGTTGAGCTCGGTCTCGCCCTTGCCGAAATCGAGATCGACGCCCGTTTCGGCAAAGCGATTATGGCGCGCGACCGTGTCACGCAGCGCAGCCGCTGGAACGCCGATCTTTCGTGCCAATTCCTCGAGCGTGGGGGCGGTGACGAGATATCCGCTGCGCTCGAAGTTTCGCAAATTGCGCGTGCCGGGATAAATGTTGCCAAGCCCGTACCTGCTGATGAACGCCGAATCGCAGATCAAATAGGCTGGGATCGACGGCACGACCTTGTGGCTCTCGAACATGCCTTCCACGAAGTCGTGATAAGAGGCGGCTTCGTTGACGAAACGGTGGCCGGCGGAATTCACTGCAAGCAGCCCGGGCTTGGCGCGGTCGAGCGAAAGATGCGGAAATAAGCCTCGGCTGCCATCGGGCCGTGTCGTCACCGAAGCCGGCGTCCAGAATCCGCTGTGTCCATGCTCCTCGGGCACAATCCGCGCGCCAAGCCGCTCGCCGATTGCCACGCCGTCGCCGGAATTCCCCTGGTGGCTGAGCGAATGATCGGGCACCGGCTGCGGCATGAACGCAGCGCGAAATTTCTTGTTGTGCGCATAGCCGCCGGTTGCAAGCACGACGCCTTTCCGGGTTTTGACCACGAATTCTTTATCGCTGAGCCTAATGCGCGCACCGAAGACGGCGCGCCGGTTGCCCAAAACGTCGATGATCGTGGCGCCGAATAGGATCGGCACGTGTTGCTTTTGGAGGCTGTAGAACAGTCGTGCAATCAGCGCATTACCCATCACGATGCGCGTGCCGCGTGAATATCGCAGGCGATCGGTGAGATAGCGCACGAACAGCTTCGCCGAGTAGATGAAATCGGCCGCGGACCGAAACCGGCCGATCAAGCGCGAGATGTCCTCCTTGCCCACCATCATGCCGCCGAACAACATGAACTCAGGGATCGGAGGGCGGATGCGGTTGAAATCGGCACCCAGCAGTCTGCCGTCGAACGGCTTCGGCACTATGGCCCGACCGGCGATCGCAGCGCCTGGCATGTTGCTGCGATAATCCGGGTGCTTGCCGCAGGGAACGAACTGCACCTCGGTTTTGGCGTTCAGATAGTCGATTGCTTTGGGTCCGGTTTGCAGAAAGGCCGTGCGCAAATCGCGATGGGAGCGGCCTGTGATCAGCGCGTCGAGATAGCGCTCGGCGTCCTCGGCCCTGTCCTCGAAGCCGGCAGCCTTGCTCTGGCTGTTGCCCGGTATCCAGAGGGTACCGGCCGCGGTCGATCCGGTACCGCCGGCCTGGTCCGACTTCTCGCACAGGAGCACATCCAAGCCTTCGAGCGAGGCGACCAGCGCCGCCGTCATTCCGGCAGGCCCCGCACCTGCAACGAGCAGATCGACTTCCCGTTCGGCAATCATGTCACGATGCCTGTCTTATCAACCAGCGGATTGGGGTGAGGCCGCACGAAAAGCCGCCCAAGCGGTCCGGAGCAGTCCAGCGGCTGACCTCGTTAATGAAAACAAAGAAGATGATGCCGCCTAAATGACGCCAGGTGCTATCGGACGGGAACCTGTGCGACCCGAAACTTAGCACTAGGACGGCGAATGACAGAAGTAAAATTGCGCCGGCGCGAGCTGCGTGCTATGTCGGTCAGTCGCCGCAACTGGACATTCGCCGACTCTGCTCCTGCTGTTGCTGACGAGCGGCCGAGCGCGTCTCCTCGACCCCAAGCGCCTGGTGCCGGCGATCGAGAGCTGCCGCACGGCGGCGCTCGGCGGGCATGTCGCGCGCTGCGAGAACTGCTCGCATACCCTCATCGCCTATAACTCCTGCCGCAACCGGCATTGCCCCAAATGCCAGGGCGCGGCGGCGAAGGAGTGGCTGGCCGAGCGCGAGGCCGAGCTGCTGCCGGTGCCGTACTTCCACGTCGTCTTCACGCGGCCGGCTCGGATCGCCGACATCGCCTATCAGAACAAGGCCGTGATCTACGATCTCCTGTTCAAGGCTTCGGCCGAGACGCTGATCACGATTGCGGCCGACCCCAAGCACCTCGGCGCCCGCATCGGCATCCTGTCCGTCCTCCATACCTGGGGCTCGGCGCTCACCCACCATCCACACGTGCACATGATCGTGCCGGGCGGCGGCATCTCGCTCGACGGCAAGCGCTGGGTCGCTTGTCGGCCGGGCTTCTTCCTGCCGGTGCGCGTGCTGTCGCGATTGTTCCGCCGGTTGGTCCTGGAAAAGCTTGCCGCCGCTCACCAAGCCGGAGAACTGCAGTTCTTCGGCAATCATGCCCCGCTGACCAATGCGCAAGCCTTCGCCGCCTATCTGGCGCCACTGCGCAACAGCGAATGGGTGGTCTACAGCAAGCGTCCGTTCGGGGGGCCTAAGGAAGTGTTGCGCTATCTCGCGCGCTACACCCACCGCGTCGCCATCTCAAACCGCCGATTGATCGCATGCGATGACAACGGCGTCACCTTCAAGTGGAAGGACTACCGCCTCGAAGGCCGCGAGCGCTACAAGCTGATGACGCTCGCCACCCCCGAGTTCATCCGCCGCTTCCTGATCCACGTGCTGCCCGCAGGCTTCCACCGCATCCGCTACTACGGCCTGCTCGCCAGCACCGCCCGTGCCGACAACATCGCGCGAGCCCGCGAACTGCTCGCGCTGCCGAAGCTCCAATGCCAGCCGGCCGATGCTGGCGCCAATGATGGCAACGAGCCGCCGACCCTCGCACGTCCATGTCCCTGCTGCGGTGGCCGCATGATCATCATCGAGACCTTCGAGCGCGGCTCAGCACCGCGGCATCGGCCGACAGCTCCGATGATCGCAATCAGGATCGACACCTCATGACGATGCTCGAGCTACCACGCCGCAAAGCCGCTCGCGTTTTTCGCCGCTGCCCGACCGGCCACGATGGCACTCGCGGCAAGAGCGCATCCACGCCAGTTCTTGCCTACCAATCTGCGTCCGTCGATCGGCCGAGCCCTTCAAACGCCGGTCGCTCGTCCCTGCCAAACTCCGCAATCGTTACCATCGATCACCGGCGCCGCGCGCCACTTCGCCATCCGCCGCGCTCAAATCCCCATAGCCCCCGCCGCGCCGCCACAGCCCGCCCCATCGCGGTTTCCTCCCTTGGAGGTTTTCGGACGCCGGCCCCCGGCGTGCGGTGCGTGTGGCCGCTGCTCGTGATGGGCCGGCATCCGAAAACCTTCACACAACCGGACATGCCGTGGTTACTCGATCACCCCGTCGGCCAGCGCCACAAAATTCACGGGCAATTGGATGCCCGTGGCCTTTGCGATCTTGAGGTTGATGACCAGCTTGTAGCGTGTCGGCTCCTCGAACGGCAGGTCGGCGGGCCGCGCGCCACCAAAGATGCGCGCGGTCAGACCGGCGGCGCGCTCAAAGCATTCCTGCAGATCAGGCCCATATGACATCAAGCCGCCGTCGTGCACCCATGGGATATCGTATTCGAAAAGCGCCGGAATATGGTGCGCGGCGGCGTAATCGAAGACGCGCTTGCGGTTGAGATTTGTGAGCACATCGGCGACCAGAAGGATGGCGTCCGGCGGGTCGCGATCCATGGCTTCGAACACCCCGTCGAAGTCGTCGGGTGCGCGCACGCCGAGCGGCTGAACCGTCACCCCAATCGAGCGCGCGGCGCCAGCGGACGCCTCGTAACGCATGCTCATACCGAGGTCGTCCCTGTTCCACAGCATCGCGACTCGTTGCAGCTTCGGGACTGCTTGTTTGATGAGCGCGAGACGCTTGGTCGAGAGCGTCGTCGCGTTATCGGAAATGCCGGTGATGTTGCCGCCCGGCCGTGCTAACCCGTCGATAAGGTGGGTGGCGACCGGATCGCCGCCGCCGAAGGCGACAACCGTAGCCACATTCGCAACCTTGCAGGCGAGTATTACTGGAAAGCCTACGGCTACGATCACATCGACTTGGTTCGCCTTCATCCCGCGGACGATCTCCGGCAGCGTACCGACCTCACCACCCGCTCCCCGCGCCTCCAACGTTAGATTTTTGCCGAGCGTATAGCCGTGTTGTTCCAGTGCCTTCAGCAAGATCGCGGCGAGCGGGTTCTTCTCATCCAGCGGCGCACCAGGTGCGAGCGTACCGAGGTGAAAGACCTTCGGCGGAGCTTGCGCGATGGCCGCACTGGGTCCGGCAATCGTCGCGCCGGTGAGCCCTGCGATAAATTCGCGTCGTCTCATTCTCATCGCCTTCTGCAAGCCTCCGACAAGGCATCGTAGCAGGTTAAACTAGGACACTGGAAGTAGCTGGCAGACGGTTGGGCGGCTTGCCAATGTCCGGTTGAAGCGTCGCAGGCGGTGGAGGCGACGTGTCCTTTCACTTCCGCTGTGCCTCCGAAACCGGACGTAAATTCAAGGTCTTGGTGTCCGACGCTTTGTGCCAAAAGCAGTCATGGATGTCTCTCGGATGTGAAGTAGGTCGCAGACTGCCGCGACCCGGCGTGCTATCGTATAAACGTTGCAAATATGGGACCTCAGCCTGGGGGTTGGCATGAGGCGGCGCGATTTCATTACCATCATCGGCGGCGCGGCGGCGTGGCCGCTCGCGGCGCGCGCGCAACAGCCGGGGAAGCCGGTGATCGGTTATCTTCATGCTGGATCGCTCGAAACGCGGCGCGACCAGGTCCGCGCATTTCACACAGGCCTGAAGGAATCCGGATACATCGAGGACCAGAACGTCGCGATCGAGTACCGCTGGGCCGAGGATCAATACGATCGACTGCCAGCGCTTGCGATCGATCTTGTCCGCCGCCAGGTGAGCGTGATCGCCGCACCGGGCAGCAATCCCGCGGCGCTTGCAGCCAAAGCCGCGACCCAGGTCATCCCGATCGTATTCGCGATCGGCGCCGACCCGGTCAAGGTCGGCCTTGTCGCCAGCCTCAACAAGCCAGGCGGAAACGTCACCGGCGTGACCTTCTTCACCAATGTGCTGGGAGCGAAACGATTGGAGCTTCTGCACGAGATTGCGCCCAAATCCGAAGTGCTTGCCATGCTCGTAAACTCGACCAGTCCGACCGCCGAGTCCGAGACGCAAGAGGTACAGGCCGCAGCGCGTTTGCTCGGGCGGCAGTCGATTGTCCTGAAAGCCAGCAGCGAGCGCGAGATCGATGCGGCCTTCGCGACGTTGATCCAAACGCGAGCCGGCGCGCTCCTCGTGCTGGCCGACGCTTTCTTCTTCAGCCGGCGCGACCAACTCATCGCTCTCGCCGCCCGTCACGCGGTCCCTGCGATCTACCCGTGGCGCGAGACTGCAACGGCTGGCGGCCTGATCAGCTACGGACCCAGGATCAACGATTCGGTCCGCCAAGCGGGCGTGTACACCGGCCGGATTCTCAAGGGCGAAAAGCCGGCCGACCTGCCGGTCGTGCAGCCGACCAAATTTGAGATGGTCATCAACCTCAAGACCGCTAAGTCGCTTGGTCTCACTGTACCCTTGACCCTGCAAGCGGCCGCCGACGAGGTGATCGAATGACGGTTCGCTGTGAGGACCGGTAATGGGTCAAATCCCGACATTCCGTGGCTTCTTCCGGCGCACTGCGAAGTAGGCCACAGACCCCCTGACCACAAATTGCAAGTTTGAGTAGGATGCGGTGCAGTCCTCGAACCGGGGAGACACATGCGGTTCAATCAAAGGCGGCGGGAGTTCGTCACGCTTCTCGGTAGCGCGGCGGCTGTGTGGCCACTCGCGGCGTACGCACAGCAAATAGAGCGGATGCGGCGCATCAGCGTCTTGCTGGGATTGGCGGAAACCGACGCCGGCACAAAGCGCTATGTTCAGGAGTTCAGGCGGTCGCTCCAGGCTCTGGGATGGATCGAGGGCCAAAACGTGGAGATTGTATATCGCTACGCCGCCGGCAATCCCGAGCGCGCGCGGGCATTAGCGCGGGAGCTGGTCGCGCTGCAGCCGGATTTGCTCGTCGGTCACACCACGCCTGTGGCCGCCGCGCTGCAGCAAGCGACGCGCACCATACCGATCGTGTTCGTGTCGATCACCGATCCGGTGATCGGCGGTTTTGTCGCGAGCCTGGCGCGTCCCGGCGGCAACATGACGGGATTCACCAATTACGAATTCGCGATGGGCGCAAAGTGGCTGGAAATTCTCAAGGAGATCGCGCCTTCCACCGCGCGGGTCTCGCTCATGCTGAACCCGGAGACCGGCGCCTATTACACAGAGTACTTGCGGTCGGTCGAGGCGGTTGCGCTGTCGTTCGCGGTGCAAGCGACCCTTGCCCCCGTTCACAACGCCGGCGAAATCGAGCGCGTCATTGTCGCGCTCGCCCGCGAGCCGGGTGGCGGACTTATCGTTCTGCCCTCCGCCTCCATCACCGCCAACATCAAGTTGATCATCGAACTCGTGGCCCGGCACCAGCTGCCCGCCGTCTACCCGTTCCGCGGTTATGCCGTCGAAGGCGGTCTCGTGTCCTACGGGATTGACGTCACCGAACTGTTCCGGCGGGCGACTTCGTATGTCGACCGCATCCTCAAGGGCGACAAGCCTGCGGACCTGCCGGTTCAGCTGCCGACGAAGTTCGAATTGGTGGTAAATCTCAAGACCGCCAAGGCGCTCGGCTTCACGATCCCGGAGTCGTTCCTCCTGCGTGCCGACGAGGTGATCGAATGATTCGCTGCATGACCGCTTTGGGTCTTGTGTCACGAGTACCGTCTGTACGACGGTGCGCAACTGTACGAGAGATGAAGGAAGGTCCTTCGAGGCCGGCAGTCAGGTGCAGGCCTCAAACCACTGCAAGCTGCTGTCGTCAAAAGCG
>Ga0209590_10000189_pt1 | contig 17501 bp, 16 predicted proteins | sample CZO8metaG_FD_188353 | JGI IMG/M metagenome (GOLD analysis project Ga0209590, IMG submission 188353) | Vadose zone soil microbial communities from the Eel River Critical Zone Observatory, Northern California, USA - CZOApr15con1.8 metaG... | ecosystem: Environmental > Terrestrial > Soil > Vadose...
ATTTGAATCAATTTTCGGCAGCGGAAATTCTACAGACGAGCTGTTGAGCCAGCGGAGCGGACGTTTCACATTCAAGTCCGGCGGGGCAACGGTGAGATTTATCTGCAGCACGGGTCGATACGTCATCCCCTCCTTGGTTCATTGGAAGGCGAAGCGGCGCTGGCGAAGATTTTTCGATGGCGACAAGGCCGTTTTTACTTCGAGGAAGGGATCATCAGCCGGCTGCAAACAGTCGATCGTCCCTGGGCACATCTGTTGATCGACAACCTGGAAAAGCTCGACGAGACGCTCGAATTGGTCAGTTTGCAATCATAATCATGAGAGATAAAGGGCTCGAAAACAAGCTTCGTCTCCTCACCTCGCAGCTGGATAACTGGAAGAAGCTGCATGACTTCATCACTTACGGGCTCGATAAGGCGAAGCCAATCATCTCGGTCGAGCAGGAGCGCAAGTTTACCGAAATTCGCGCCCATCTCTTGCAGGAAACGGAACATGTTTTCAAGAAGCTAAACATTCTGGGCGAGCTCTCTGGCAAATCGATGAATGTATCGCAGCGTGGCGTTTCTATTCGCGGTGTGCGGCCGGCCACGGCCCGCTGATTCATGCGGCCAGGAGGCTTGCACCTTCTCACCCAACAGTTTAGCGGCGCAAAAATTTTCCTTTCTTTGTTTAATTTTGCCGCCAATTTGGCGATGAGAGGCGATTCCTCTTGTGATATGGCAAAACTTACCAAGCGCGACATCGTGGTCGCGATCAGCAACCAAACAGGAATGGTTCAACACGAAGTTTTCGACGTGGTCCAGCGGACGCTTGATAAGATTACCGACAGTCTGGCCAATAATGTGGCCGTCGAGTTGCGTAACTTCGGTGTTTTTCAACCGCGGCTTACCAAGCCGCGTGTGGGACGAAACCCGAACCAGCCGGGCAGCAGTTTCGTCATTCCGCCGCGAGCTACGGTGAAGTTCAAGGCCGGCAAAATCATGCGCCAGCGAGTCGAGAAACTTTCGCGAGAATTAAAGGAAGCTTCCGAACGCCAGCAAAACGCAGCCTCTGGCAACCACAACGGCCAATAGGTTAGCACGCACCCAGAACGGGGGCCGCCATCATGATTTGGAAGCTGGTTCGAGTAAATTTTGAATTGCCCGTTCCAGGCGCTCAAAATTGATCGGCTTGGTCAGATGCTCCGAGAATCCGGCCGCCCGCGCCTTGGTTACATCCTGTTCCATTCCGAAACCGCTAAGCGCGATGCCGCGCAGGCCTTTGCTCGCTCCGAGTTCGCGCATGAGCTCGTAGCCGCTGCGGTCGGGCAGGCCAATGTCGCTAATGAGCAGATCGAAATCTTGTGTGCGCGTCTTTTCCACCGCTTGTGCGGCCGAATGGGCGAGCGTGATCTGATAACCGCGGCGCTCGAGCATCATTTTCATCCCAAGACAGGTATCATGATGATCGTCGACCACGAGAACCCGCCGCTGCCCGGATGTATCTCGTCGTTGTTTTTCGGCGACGGCGGGACGTTTCATCTCCGCCCCGTCGCTGGCGTTGATCGGAGCCGGAACGGTCTTCAACTTTAGGGCGAAGGTCGAACCTCGATCTTTACCGGAGCTTTCCACGCGGATTTTTCCTCCGTGCGCGTCGACCATGGCTTTCGAGATGGCAAGACCCAGACCGAGGCCGCCGAAGCGGCGAGTGATCGAGCTTTGGCCCTGCTCGAAGGCATTAAAAATCTTGTCGATCTTTTCCTGCTCGATCCCGATGCCGGTGTCCGAGATTTGGATTTCAATTTCTTCTGGAGTCGGATTAAGCGTTTCAATCGTGATGCGGCCTTGGGCCGGAGTAAATTTAACGCTGTTCTTAATGAGGTTCCAAAAGACCTGCTGCAAACGCGCCGGATCTCCTCGGACGTGATTGCTTTTGGCGCGCAGGCGAAATTTCACTTCGAGATGCTTACGGGCGATGTCTTCGCGGCAAATTTCGCAGGCCCGCTGGAGGATTTCAGGCACACAAATAATCTCAAAACTTAACTGTAACTTGCCTTTAGCGATCCGCGTCACGTCCAGTAGGTCGTCAATCAGCCGCGCTTCCAGCTCGACATTGCGCCGAATGACCTCGAGCGCCTCCCGGGCCGGAGGGGAATCGGGAATGCTCGCTTCCAATTCCCCGACCATGGCAATGACAGGCGAGAGAGGATTGCGCAACTCGTGAGAAAGCAGCGCAAGGAATTGATCTTTGGCCGCATTTGCGTCAATCAGTTCCTGGCGCAGTGTGACGTCGCGGGTCTTGTCCTCGAGAAGATAAAGCACGCCTTGAACGGTTTGTTGCGAGCTTTGCAGGCGGAGCAGGCTGATGTTCACAAAATGCGTAACACCTGTTTTGTCCTTGAACGGTTGCTCGACCAGTTGAAACGGTGTCCCAAAAGAGAGGACTTTCTCGATCGCTTCCGGCGGAGCAATCTTTACATCGTCGTAGGTTGCTTCGGTGATGTCGCGCCCGGGGGACATATCTCCAAAACGTTGCGCCATCTGCGCAAAAGCCTCGTTGGCCTGAAGAAAACGCCGCGAAACCGGATCGACAAGAGCAATGCCACTCGGCACGTTGGCGAGAATTTTTTCGCTGAAAACAACTTCGCGTTCGATGCGCCGGGTGGCTTCGGTCTCGCGCCGATAGAGTTTGCTCGCGCCCCACGCACCAACAGCTGTGCCGACCAGCAGCCAGCCGACAAGGATTTTCATCTTGTTCAACAGATCATGCACAGGTTTATAGGCGACGGCCTTGGGCTGCGCTACTACCGCCACCCAGCCGGTCGATTCCACCGGGCTGAAAGAATAAAGATTGCCGTGCCGCTCGAAATGGCCGGTCTTGTTTGCCTTGATGTCGTTTATCAAAGTCCCGGCTTTCCCCAGCTCGGTGTTTGAATTAGGTCGAAAATCAGTACCGAAGAGCGCGGTCCCGTTTTGATCCAGGACCTGGCAAATGGAGTCGTCCGCAAATTCAATCGCCGACAAACGCCGCCCCATTCTTTCCATTAATACCGATACTCCAAGATAGCCGGCAATGGTTCCATCCGGCGTCCGCACTGCGCCGACGATATCGGTCGCCGTGCGTTTGTCCTGGAAACGAGGATGCACGGCCGAGACAAAGGCCCCGTTGGTTGCTTTGGCCTGTTCCCGCCAACGGTCAGAGCCAAAATCCTTACCGACCATCTCTGGAATGGACGGTAGCGACGCGATCAGAGTCCCGTCAGGCGCGGCAATAAACATCCCATCAATGCGCGGGTGCGAATAAAATGTCGATCCAAGCCACAATTGAGCGGCGAATTGTGCGTTCGGACCGGTCAGAAGTTTCGCGACATCCGGCAGAGTCTGATAATATTCAATGACACCGCGCGTGCGGCTCAGGTCGTCGCCCACCAGATGGGCGATCAATTGAATGAAGGTCTGCCGATCGCGCAGGATTTTCGATTCCAGCGTATTCGTCAGGATCGTGTAGGAAACGACGAGAGTTAAAATCGACGGCACCCATCCCGCCAAAAGGATGGGAAAAACAATGTTAAAACGTTGGAAACGATCCCGTTTCTGCTTCTTAAATCTATCTCGCAATTGCATCGGCTTGCCCGCAAAAATTCCTCTATCACCAATTAACCCGCCCGCCCCCTCAGGCAAGATGAATGTCCGGGCTCGTGCTCGCCTGCTCCATTCGCCAAAGCGCGAAAATTTGATTCGCCGTTGCCGCATGAAGCCTCCAACGATCGGGACTTTTGCTTTGGCTCGCCGTTTGGGAAAGGTCGTCCTTTAAGTCAAGCAGAGCGCTGAAGAGCGTTTGTTTTTAAGCTCTTCTCTACGCTGCCCCGTCTTCTCTGTCGGCTCCTTTTCCAGAGGCAAAAGCGGCATTTTTGATTTGACGCACGCGCCGGAAACGGCATCATGTCGCCCTTGCTGCCTCAACCAACGGGCAGCTCCTGAAAGCTACATGCAAGGAAGCGCTTACATTGTCTGGACGATCTGCTACCTGAGCGTGCTCATTGGTCTTTCGGCCTACGGGGTCCATCGCTATTTCATTATCTACCTGTTTCTCAAAAACAGGAACCGTGAATTCATCCCGGCCCGGCGATTTGAACAACTGCCGAAGGTGACGATGCAATTGCCAATCTTTAACGAAGTTTACGTGGTCGAGCGTTTGCTTCGCTCCGTCAGCGAATTGGACTACCCGCGGCAACTTCTCCAGATTCAGGTGCTGGATGATTCGACCGATGATACTCGGGAACTGACTTCTTCCTGCGCGGACGAACTGCGCCGGCGCGGTTTCAATGTCCAGCTTATCCATCGCGTTGATCGCACTGGTTTCAAAGCGGGTGCTCTCGCCGCAGGACTTGAGTCTGCCGAAGGCGATTTTGTCTGTATTCTCGACGCCGATTTTGTCCCGCAGCCCGACTTGCTCAGGCGCACCATTGATTTTTTCACCGATCCGAAAGTCGGAATGATCCAAACGCGTTGGGGACATTTGAACCGCAGCTATTCATTGCTCACGCGCGCGCAGGCGATGTTTCTGGATGGACATCTGCTTCTGGAACAAACCGCGCGCAGCCGAAGTGGACGCTTTTTTAATTTTAACGGGACGGCCGGTCTCTGGCGCCGTTCTTGCATCGAGGAAGCGGGCGGCTGGCAGCACGACACGCTTACCGAAGATCTCGATCTTAGTTATCGCGCGCAGCTCGTGGGCTGGAAATTTATTTTCCTCCCCGATGTGGTGACTCCGGCGGAACTGCCGGTGGACATGAACGGCTTCAAATCTCAGCAACATCGCTGGACCAAAGGATCCGTCCAGACATGCAAGAAACTTCTGCCCACCATCTGGCGCAGCAAACTACCGTTTCCGATTAAGCTCGAAGCCACGGGTCACTTGATGTCGAATTTCGCTTACTTGCTTCTTGCTTGCTTATGCGTGCTCCTGCATCCCTCCGTCGGTGGGCCGCAGGCCGGATGGCTGCGGACTCTTTTGATCGACATCCCCATTTTTCTCGCGGCGTCGGTATCGGTGGCGGTATTTTACATTTGCGCACAACGCGAGCTGCATCCGCGCACGTGGATGAAAGAAATTCTTTTTCTCCCTTGCTTGCTCGCCCTCGGGATCGGCCTCTCACTCAACAACGCGCGGGCCGTCTTGGAGGCTCTTTTTAATCACAAATCCGATTTTACCCGAACGCCGAAGTACGGTATCGAGCGCAAATCGCAGCCCTGGCGGGCCTGCAAATACCGGCCGCTTAAATCAGCTCTGCCGCTCGCGGAATTGGCCTTCGCGATCTATTTCAGCTACTTCGTTTGGTTTGCAATCGTGCATCGACAGTTCATTTCGGTACCATTCTTGCTCATGTTTCAGAGTGGGTTCCTCTATGTCTCGCTTTCCTCGCTGGCGCCGTGGTGGCCGAAATTCAGTCTCGGCGGCTCAAGGGCTACAGCCGCAGTTCCCGCGTGACAAACGAATAATCTTGAGTAAGAAAGCGGGCATGTTTCGCCCCCTCGTCGTCGTTTTCGCCTTCGTTTCAATCGCGTATCCGTTTGGCGCGCGCGCCGAACTGTCGGTTCCCAGTCGCGTCATAATTAGTGTACACGATCAGAAGCTGATGCTTTTGGAAAACGGCGCCAAGGTTGCCACATATCCTGTTTCCACCTCAAAGTTCGGGCTCGGCGATGGTTGGGGCAGAATGACAACTCCGCTTGGGTTCCTGCAAGTCGCGCAAAAAATCGGTGACCACGCACCGACCGGAGCAGTTTTTCATAATCGTCGTTTCACGGGAGAAGTTCTCCTTCCAAACGCGCCTGGTCGTGATCCCATCATCACCCGCATCATCTGGTTGCGTGGTCTCGAGGCTTCCAATGTACATGCCTTTAACCGATGCATTTACATTCATGGCACGCCGCAGGAAAAAACAATCGGGCGACCGGCAAGCTACGGTTGCATTCGGATGAAATCGAGCGATGTGACTGCTCTTTATAGTCAGCTGCCGCTCGGCGCACTTGTCCAAATCGTTCCTGATCGGTTGCCGAAAGTTGCGGCAGCGCCGGCGCGTCCCGCATCCCAGGACCAACCGGCGACCGAGACAATAATTTCGTCCACTGGTGCCGAAAAATCGGTGACGACGCCAGGACGCAAAAGTGTCCCGGTGCCGCTGGTGGCTTCGAGTGGGCGAGGCGCCTAAAGCAGGCGCAAAACCGCGAATCCCGGTCAAGATCGACCCGCTTCGCGCCAAGAGGCAGCCGATTGAATCGATCAGCTGGGTCGCCCAGCTCCTTCTCTTTGTGACCTTGTGCTGATAGACTCGTTCCCATTGAGGGAGCTGCCCGCCGCGGCGGGTTCGGCGACATCTTGACAACTTTGCCGCGCGCCGCGAGCCTCCAGCCCGCGCAAACATTTTTCTTTTAACCAATGGCTAATACAAAGTCCGCAACCAAGCGTGCCCGGCAATCGATGGCGCGTTCGCTTCACAACCGGAGCGTGCGAACGCGGCTGCGGTCGCTCCAAAAGCGAGTGCGAGTTGCGGGCCAACCGGCTGCGGAAGAACTTCGTGCACTCATTTCGGCAATCGATAAAGCGGCCAAGCGCGGAATCATTCACCGCAACGCCGCGAATCGCCGGACAGCGCGCCTGCAAAAAATGGCCGCCGCGCCCGCGGCGCAAAAGTAATTGTCTTGCGTCAGCAGTGGACTCTGTGCGCCTTGCGCGCCGCAAGTAAGATCGACAAATAAAAGAGCGACAATTACGCTGGCGGGTTAGTTTAGCCAAATGGTCTTTGCATATCGCGCAGGACGGATAAATTTCTGCGATGATTCCCGCACTTCTTCTTGTTTTTTCCGTCGTCGCCTATCGCATTACGACGGGGCTCTTGATTGATTCCGGCGCGACCTGGCTTTCCAACTTCGCCCCCTTCGCCGCGCTCGCGCTCTGCAGCGCTGCTTATTTTCCGGCGAAATACAAGTTCAGCGTGCCATTGATCGCGCTTTTTATCTCGGACGCTGTGCTCAACTTTCATTACGGCGCGGCCATTGTCGATCCGCTGATTCTTTGTCGCTATCTCGCCCTTGCTCTGGTCGGGTCCATCGGCTTTTTGTTGCGCAATCGAATTTCGCTTAAAACGCTTCTGCCGGCTTCGTTTGTTGGATCGACAATTTTTTACGCGATCACCAACACGTTCGCCTGGCTCACCGATCCCGGTTACGCGAAGAATTTTGCGGGCCTGATTCAAGCGCTCACCGTTGGGTTACCCCAGTTCAGCTCGACGCCGAGCTGGATGTTTTTCCGCAACTCGCTCCTCAGCGATCTTTTGTTCACCCTGCTTTTCATCGCCTGCATGAGCTTTGGCCGAAACTCTGCTCGCTCGCGTGCAGAAGCGGCCTTGCCTCGCGTCGCGTAAATTTCGATGCAGCGGCCCGAGCCACGCGACGAGGTCGAGATGCTCGCGCTGATGCTGCTGATCCGCCGTTTCGAAGAACGCGCGAGCCAGCAATATCAAGCGCAGAAGATCGGCGGCTTCTGCCATCTGTACATTGGGCAGGAGGCGGTTGTCGTGGGGGCAATCGCGGCCGTGCGCGAAGACGATTATGTCATCACCGCGTATCGCGATCACGCGCATGCCCTTGCGCGCGGCACCAGCGCGGATGCGTGCATGGCGGAGCTATTCGGCAAGGAAACCGGTTGCTCGCGCGGCCTGGGCGGTTCCATGCATTTTTTCGATCGGAGCCGCCACATGTACGGTGGGCACGCCATTGTTGGCGCGCACGTTCCGCTGGCGGCGGGAATGGCGTTCGCCTCCAAGTACCGCACCGAAGACCGCGTGACTCTTTGCTTTTTTGGCGACGGCGCGATCAATCAGGGCTCATTTCACGAAGCGCTCAATCTGATCGCGCTTTTTAAACTGCCGGTCGTTCTCATCTGCGAAAACAATCTCTTCGCGATGGGCACTTCGGTGAAAAGATCGACATCGTTGAAACAAATCGTTGATCGCGCCGAGGGTTACGACATTCCGGGCGAAATTGTCGATGGGATGAACTTTCGCGAAGTGCGCGACAAACTCGCCGAGATCGTGTGTTCCATTCGCAAAGATCCGCATCCGGCGTTCGTCGAGATTCGCACTTATCGTTATCGCGGCCATTCCATGTCCGATCCGGCAAGTTATCGGACGAAAGATGAGCTGGAAAAATATCGGCTCGACGATCCGATCACGCGTTTGCGCGCGCAGCTCACCCGCGAGGGCAAACTTACAAACGAAAAGTTCGATCAGATCGATAAGCACGCGAAAGAAACAGTGCTCGCGGCCGTGAAGTTTGCCGAGAAAAGTCCGGAGCTGCCGCTCGAGAGGCTTTACGATTACACCTACGTGAATTCTGTAGTGGCAGGCGTGTCGCCTGCAAAACCTAAAGAATCTGCGGCCGACACGGCCGCCACAACACGATGAGAGAAATTACTTATCGTCAGGCGCTCAACGAAGCGCTCGCCGAAGAATTGGAGCGCGATCCCAACGTGTTTCTGATGGGCGAAGAAGTCGCCGAATACAACGGCGCTTACAAAGTCAGTCAGGGTTTGCTCGATCGCTTTGGCCCGAAACGCATCATCGATACGCCGATCAGTGAAAACGGTTTTGCCGGGCTTGGAGTGGGCGCAGCCATGGTTGGCTTGCGGCCGATTATCGAGTTCATGACGTTCAGTTTCTCGCTCGTCGCTTTCGACCAGGTCGTAAACAACGCGCCGAACATGTTCACGATGTCTGGTGGGCAATTTAATATTCCAATCACCTTTCGCGGACCAAACGGCCCGGCTCATCAACTCGGCGCGACCCATTCGCACGCGACGGAACCGCTTTACGCGAACGCGCCCGGATTAAAAGTTTGCACGCCGGCAACGCCGCGCGATGCGAAAGGTTTGCTCAAAACCGCCGTGCGGGACGACAATCCGGTGCTCGTACTCGAGGCGGAGCTTCTTTACAGCTCGAAAGGAATGGTCGAATCGCCGGATGAAGAGCTGCTCATTCCGCTGGGCGAAGCGGAAGTGAAACGCGAAGGCAGCGATGTCTCGATTATCTGTTACGCGCAAACGGTCCCGCTCGCGCTCGCCGTGGCCGCGCAACTGGAAGACGAAGATATTTCCGCGGAAATTGTCGATCTTCGCTCCATCAAACCGCTCGACGAGAAAGCTATCTTCGATTCGGTCGCGAAAACGCACCGTGTCGTGATTGTCGAACAAGACCGGCCGTTCTGCGGCGTGGGCGCGGAAGTTTGCTACCGCATCCAGAAAAATATTTTCGATGAGCTCGATGCACCCATCATGCGCGTTTCTCAAGAGGACGTGCCGATGCCTTACAACGAACGCCTCGAGAAAGCGGTGCTGCCCAACGCCGGCAAATTAATCGCTACAGTGAAAAGGGTCTGTTACGCCTGATCGACGTTACAAAAGTTACATGCGTTACAAGGTTGCAAAGACAATCCATTGTAACGTTGAACCCGTTTAACATTTTAACTTTTGCGCCATGCCTGAAGTCCAAATGCCGAAGCTCAGCGACACGATGACGGAAGGAACGCTCGTCTCGTGGAAGAAAAAGAAAGGCGATAAAGTTTCGGCCGGTGACGTCATCGCGGAAATCGAGACGGACAAGGCGACGATGGAGTGGGAATCGCCGGAAGATGGGACGCTCACCGAAATTTATGTCGAAGAGGGCGGCAAGGTAAATGTTGGCGACAAGATCGCGTTCATCGGCGGTGAAGGCGAGGAAGCGCCGGAGAAAGAAGAACCTGAGAAAAAAGCGGAAAAGCCGGAGGCCGAAAAGAAAGAAGAGAAGAAGGCCCAGCCAAAGAAGGAAGAGAAAGCTGAAGCTGAAAAGCTGGCACAGAAGATCGACAAAGGCGAAGAAGCGCGCGTAAAGGCTTCGCCGGTCGCGCGCCGAGTTGCGGCCGAGCTCCGTGTCGACCTTGGCAGCGTGAAGGGAACGGGCCCGGACGGTCGCGTTACTGAAACAGACGTGCGTGCGTCAGCGAAATCAAAAACCGCCGCGGCGCAAAATGCTGCTCCATCGATGAAAACTGACGGAGGCATGCGCATCAACCTTTCGGGCATGCGCAAAATCATCGCGCAACGCCTCGCCGAAAGCCTAGGTCCAGTTCCGCATTTTTATCTCAACATCGACATCGATGCCGGGCCGCTCATGGCCGCGCGTGCCGAATTGAAGTCCGCCGGCGAAGGCGCTGATGCGTCGAAAATCACGGTTAACGATTTTGTTTTGAAAGCGGCCGTGCAAGCGGCGATCAAAGTTCCCAAAGTGAATGCGTCGTTTGATGGCGACGCAATTGTCCAGTACGCAGATGTCGATCTCGCCATCGCGGTCGCGATTGAAGATGGGTTGGTCGCGCCGGTCATTCGCGCGGCGCAAACCAAATCGCTGCGTGAAATCAGCGAGCTCGTGAAAGATCTCGCCAATCGCGCGCGCAACAAACGGATGAAGCCGGAGGAATTTCAAGGCGGCACGTTCACTGTCTCGAATCTTGGCGGCATGGGCATCGACAGTTTTTCCGCTGTCATCAATCCGCCGCAAGGCTTCATCCTCGCCGTCGGCAAAGTCACGAAAGTTCCGGTGGTTGATGATTCCGACCAAATCGTCGCCGGTTATCGCATGTCGATCACGATGAGCTGCGACCATCGCGTCATCGACGGCGCGCTCGGGGCGGAGTACCTCAAAGAACTCCGCCATCTTTTGGAAAACCCCGCGTTGTTGTTGGTCTAAGGCGGGCGGCGCCCTGGTCACATCACAGCTGGACCGTTGCAGTTTCCCACGTCATGAAGTCATCCAAAGTTTGCCGTGTTCTTCGCACTGCTAACGCCAAGACCGCAGCGTCATCAAGAAAGCCAAGCGCTGGAATCGCATCAGGAATCAGGTCGAGCGGATTTACGACATAGATAATGGCGGCAACAATCACCACGAACGCGCTCTCCGTCACATCGCGATACTCGCCTCGATAATAAGCACGGATTAAACGCAGCATTGTCTGAAAGTACGGCCATGTCTCTTCGAATGGATCTCTTGGCAACGACGCGGCCTGCTTCGCCGCTTCCTGGAAAAGTGCTCGTAAGCGCTGCGGCTCCTCGAGATAGAACGTTGCGCTCTTCACCGTTTCCGCAAATTCCGCTTCGAGGCGCTCTTTCAGGGCAGCACTACGATCCATCTCTTTCTTTGCCGCGGACTTCCTTTTATGAGATCGCGTTTTCGGGGTGGCTCTTTTCATCGCGTCGTTTATGAAAGCACCGCGACCCGTCCAGGAAAAGAGGATTCGCTCGCCTGCGAGAACGACAAGTGATCCTACCTTTTTGTTGCTAGAATTAGTGGCGATGGGCCGGGCGCTCCGAGCTTCCGAACTTTTTTGAAATCGGCTTCTTCAAGCCAGTTTTTGATTTCGTTGAAACTGAACGTGTCGCCTTTTTCGGTGTTTACGAGCATTTGCACGGCGAACATGAGCGACGGCAGCGGCTCAGTGCGCTCGTCGTTCACGAGCCACTCGGCGATTACGATCGTTCCGCCGGATTTGAGTGCGCGGAAAGTTTTCTTGAGCAGCTGACGGCTGCGCTCTTCGCCTTCGCTGTGCAGAATGTGCCCGAGCGTTGCGATGTTGTAACCGGTACCAAAATTCGCTTCTAGCAGATCACCTTCAATGAATCGGAAGCGATCGCCGACGCCAAATTTTTGCGTGATGCGCTTGGTCGTCGGAATCATTCCGGCCCAATCGACTGCGGTGACTTGGACGCGTGGAGATTTTTGCGCGAGCACAATTCCCCAGATTCCAGAACCGGCGGCAAGATCGAGAACGCGCGTTTCGGTTTTCGCATTTGCGAGTTTCAAATGATCACCGAGCGCATTCGCCGATCCGTAACTCATCGGAATAATATTTTCGACGAGCTCGGTGAAGAATTCGGTGCCAGGATGTTCTTCGTTGCGTGCTTCGGCCGGCCGGCCCGTGCGAACGATCTCGTCCAGTTTCAACCACAGCGGAATCAACCGCTTCATGTTCATCGGGAAAAATCCGGCGAGCGTGCCGGGCTTGTTACTGACAAGAAACGCTTCGCTTTCGGGCGTGAGTGAGAAATTTCCATGTCGATCTTTTTTCAAAAGATCGAGGCCGACGAGCGCGTTCATGATCGCGCGCAGACCGCGCGCGGATGTGCCAGTTTCCCGGCTCAGTTGCTCGACGGTCTTCGCTCCGCTCGCCAGCGAGTCAAAGACTTTATTGCTGACGGCTGCACCGATGACGAGTGGCGGGGCGTAGGCGAAACCAAATTGCATCAGACGTTCCGGAGTGACTTGATTTTTCACGGAAGTTTTCATGGAAGATCGACAATCACGCAGAGGGTTTTCGCTGGCAAATCGGAATCGACTTTTGCAAAGAGCGGATGAATCTTCACTGGTGAGCGAATCGCCTGGAGAAAAACCTCTGCGCACGGCCTCGTTCGTGATCCACGCGACCCGGGGCTTGATTCGCGATCCAAACACGCGGCGCAAGACGATGTTCGTCGTGGTGTTAACAGCGCTCGTGCTTTTGTTTTCCGGATCGACCTTTTTGGAATCGGCGCTCAATCCGCGTGAGCACCCAGTCTGGTTCATCTTGTTCTGGCTGATCTGCGCCTGGCTGGCGTTGACCGCGCTGTTGCTGGCGGTCTTCGACATGCTGCTGGTGCGAACGGCCGCACGAAAAGCGGAACGAATTTTGCGATCCCAGCTTCCGCAAACCGAGACTCCGGACTCGCCAAGATCGACAATCGACGAATAATCGTGGCGTGAGCAAGGAACCGGCGACCGCGGCAAGTATTGCGCGCAATGGTTGGAAGACGCGCGAGCAAATGGAAGCGACTGAGCGCGCCACCCTGGCGGCGTTTGCCCAGAAATCGGGCGATTCGCGCGGCCGAGAATATCCCGAAGCGAGTCATGCTTATCGGACCGAGTTTCAGCGCGACCGCGCGCGCATCATTCACTCGCGCGCATTTCGCCGGCTCGAATACAAGACGCAGGTTTTTCTGAATGGCACGGGCGATCATTTGCGCACGCGGCTGACCCATTCGATTGAAGTGGCGTCGATCAGTCGCACGATCGCGCGGGCGTTATCGTTGAATGAAGATCTGGCGGAAGCAATCGCGCTCGCGCACGATCTCGGGCACACGCCGTTCGGCCATTCCGGGGAAGAGATGCTGGCGGAATGCATGCGCGAACACGGCGGTTTCGAGCATAATCGACAAAGCTTGCGCATGGTCGAGTTGCTCGAAGCCGCGTATCCGGATTTCCCCGGGCTCAATCTGACATTCGAAGTGCGGGAGGGTTTGCAAAAGCACCAAGCGTTTTACGAACCGGCGAAGCCGAGTGAGGAAAAGTATCTTTGTCCGTCGCTCGAGGCCCAGATCGCCAACTTGGCAGACGAGATCACCTACTATAGCCACGATCTCGACGATGCGGTCGATTTTGAAATTCTCGATTCCGCGCAACTGGAAGAGGATTCGGTTTGGCAACGCAGCCATCGCGCGGTCCTGTCGCGCTACGCTGATGCGCGTGAGCCCGAACTGCACAAATTGATCATCCGCGACATCATCGACGTGCAAGTGCGGGATGTGATCGCAACGAGCGCAAAATCGATTGTCGATGTTGGCGTGCAAAGCGCGGATGATGTGCGCAAGCAGCCGGCGCCGCTCATTCGCTACAGCGACGAATTGCTCGAAGCGAACCGGGCGCTTCGGAAATTTCTGTATCAAAATGTTTATTATCACCCGCGCGTCGCGGAAGTGAACCGGCGCGCGTGCGAGATGCTGCGAAAGGTTTTCGAAAGCTACATTGTCGATCCAAGCCAGCTTGGCGAGACGGCCGCAAAGCGAATGGAGGCGGAGGGATTGCATCGCACAGTCTGCGATTATATCGCCGGCATGACCGATCGCTATTTGCTTGAGGAACACGCGCGGCTCTCCGAACTTGCTCCGAAAATCCAGTAATAATTGTCACTAGCTTTCTGCCTCACGTGCTCTCCTAACCCGTAACCGGGAGCACACGAATGGCAGTCCTCCGATGACGAAAAAAAGATTCACTAATATCGCGTCCCGGAAACGTCTCGCGTACGGCGCTCTGACAATCATTGTGTTGTCTATCCTGGGAGCCCATGCGGTCTTGAGGCAGTTTTCGATCGGCGGCACCAAAGATTTCCACGACTTTTATCATGCCGCTCGGGCCATGTGGAATGAGAGCGACATCTATGCTGTCGCTAACGGCTCTCCGTCACGTCCGCCGTGTTTCGATTGACTAGGTCCTACGGGATGCCGGACCTATTCGCCGCGATGTTTCTCCTGTGCGTCTTCATCGCTCTCATGGCGGCGATTGTTTTCATGTGTCGCCGTAATCGAGTGCTGATTTTCAGACCAAGCGAGAAGTGACCGACACGTAGCAAACGCAGTGACGAGTCTGGAAGGGGCTGTGCTCATCTTCCTTGCGCTTGCCTTCAGTCCGTAAACAACCGCCCGACACATGGACTCTACGACTACGCTACCTTTGCGCTCAGAAGTAAATTACACGGCTGCACTGCCGATTTCGTCGAGCAAATATTGAATGATGAGGCGGAGGCGCTGATTGAGAGAAGATTCTTCGAGCACTTGTTGCCGTCGCAGTGGATCGTTGATGAATGTCGAAGCCATGAGATCGGCCAGCATTTCCAAATCATTGAGATCGCACAGATAACGATCGACTTTTTTCGGTAGCTGGCGCCCTTTTATTTTCAATTTGGTGTAAAGCTCGAGGACTTTTGCGCCAAGCGCTTCGGTCTTGACTGATGCGGCGCCTCTTGATTCGAGGATGTCGATCTTGGCGACAGGAAACGGCGTTTTCTGCTCGAAACTGGCAAGGCGCACACGCTGCAAACCCTGCAAAATGAGATTCGAAGTGCCGTCCCCGCGCCCGACGCAGGCGCGGATGAGGCCGACGGTGGCGAGGTGAAAAAAATCTTCCGGCGCCTGCCATTCCGGACAACTCGGTTTGATCAGTGTGACGCAAAACATGCGATGATGACGCAGCGCGTGATCGAGCATTTGGCGATAACGCGGCTCGAAAATATAAAGCGGAAGCAGCGCGTGCGGAAACAGCACCGCGCCTGGAAGCGGCATGACCGGCACTTTATCGGGGAAAGACATTGCGTCCTTCATCGCTTAGTGACACCACCGATGCAAACTGCGAAAGAATCTCTGCAACTGAGCGACCGAAAGCTGTCCGGCGAGCTGCGCCTTGCCCAAATATGCATAATTCAAAATAGAGCCGCGTCGCGCGAACTCGACGCGCGCAACGCGGCCGAGTCGGCCGATGCCCATTGCACTTACGGCAAGGTCGACATGTTGCTCGTCGAAGAAATCGAGCAAGCGCTGGAGCTGTGTGTGAGTATCAGTCCGGGTTGCCACTTTGAAAATATCGGCGCCAGCGGCGACGGCGGTGCGCGCTTTGGCGCGCAATCGCGCGAGGCTCGGCGTCTGTTTGAAATCGTGGAATGAAATAATGCAGCCGATTTTCTGGGCGCGCGCCTGTCGCTGTATGGAACGCAACTCGCGGAGCGCGCGGAGTTCGATGTCGATGTAGGAAGCATGCCCGAGAAATCGGCGCAGCAGCGCGGCGCGTCGTCGTGCACTCAGTTTGTTTGCGCCGCCTTCGCGGGGATGACGCGCCGTGACGATGAGCGGCGCGCGTAATTTTATGATTGCCTCTTCCAGGTCCGTCAGATCCTTGATCAAATGATCCAGCCGCACCTCGAACAGGTCGGGTGGCGCGGACATATGCAGGGCGAAGTAAAGATCGGCTAGCGTCATGATGACGCCCACGACACGCGGCCGGCGTGGCCGGGTTTGCGGGGATCTGCGCGTTGCCATGTTCAAAGTGACGCGCGTACTATATATAGAGGGAGGAGCGACAAAGTAGCCAAGATCGACAATCGCGGCTAATCCGGCGGCGCGTGAGGCGGAAGCATCCTCTCGATGTACTTGGCGAGGATGTCGAACTCGATGTTCAGCGAATCGCCGACTTGGGCGCGTTCGAGGTTGGTGTGGCGTTTCGTGTGGGGAATGATCCAAACCGCGAAACTTTTCGGCAAGACTTCAGCGACTGTGAAACTGATCCCATTAATGGCAATCGATCCTTTGGACGTTACGTAATGTGCGAATTCGGTGGGTAACTCAATTTCCAGGCGATGGTTCGCTCCGCTCTTTTCGAGGGCCAGGATTCGCGCGGTGCAATCGATGTGGCCTTGCACAAAATGCCCGCCGATGTGGCCATCGGCAGTCAGAGCGCGCTCCAGATTGACCGGATTCTCGGGGCGCAACGTTTTTAGATTCGTGCGATCGAGCGTTTCGCCAAGAAGATCGAAAGTGAGCTGATCGCCGCGATGGGCGCTGACGGTCAGACAACAGCCATTTACGGCGACGCTGTTACCGGTGCGAATCTCCTTCGCGATACGCGGCGCGGCAATTCGCAATTGCGTGCCGCCAATCCAGAGCACGGTGCCGACTTCTTCGACGAGACCAGTGAACATCGGATGAACTTTTAGCCGCGCAACGTCAGCCAGCAAACCAGCAAAAGCACCGGCAACAGGATCGGAACGGAAAACTTTATGACGAAGCCAACAAAACTGGGCGTGTGCACTTTGTGTTGTTCGGCGATCGCCTTGATCATGAAATTGGGACTGTTGCCGATGTAGGTCGCAGCCCCGAACAAAACCGCGCCCATGGAAATGGCGGCCATTTCGGCTTGGCCGCTGGAGAGAAATTGTTGCACGGCAGCGGGATCCTCGATGCTGAGACCGAAACGGCCAAGAGCGTTGGCAAGGAAAGTCAGGTAGGTCGGTGCATTGTCGAGCACGGCGGACAGGCCGCCGGCGATCCAGAAAAATTTTGCGGGCGTATCAATGGCCAGATCGCGGGCGTGCAGCTGCATGTAATCGAGCACGGGGACCATCGTGAAAAATATGCCAAGGAAGAGCCAGCCGACCTCCTTGACTGGGGCGAACGAAAATTCATTGGCCAGATGCACACTTTTCGGTGTCGCATAATACGATCCGATGGCGGCCGCGAGCATAATCGCTTCGCGCAGGAAGAGCGGGTGCTCGATGAAAACCGCGCCGAGAATGATGGCGAGAAAGAAAACGTTGCGCAGCCCCTCGATGTCGATCTTGCGCGCGGCGGTTTCTTCTTCCCGGACCGGTCTTGGGGCGCGGCGAAAATTATGCCGATCGACAAGATAAAATATTAGAAGCAGAGCGAGCAGCGCGACAGACCAGCCCAGCCAGCAATGCTGAATCATCCACCAAAACGGTACCCCTTTGATATATCCAAGAAAAAGCGGCGGCCCCATCGGCGTTAGTCCGCCGCCCAGATTGCTGACGAGGAAGATGAAGAACGCGGTGTGCAAACCGGCGTAGCGATATTTGTTCGCTCGAATCCAGGGGCGGATGAAAAGCATCGACGCG
>Ga0209590_10000191_pt1 | contig 17451 bp, 16 predicted proteins | sample CZO8metaG_FD_188353 | JGI IMG/M metagenome (GOLD analysis project Ga0209590, IMG submission 188353) | Vadose zone soil microbial communities from the Eel River Critical Zone Observatory, Northern California, USA - CZOApr15con1.8 metaG... | ecosystem: Environmental > Terrestrial > Soil > Vadose...
TTTTCTTTGTCGAAGAGAATTCTCGGACTGACGCTGCTCGCGATGGCCCTCGTCACCGCGGCGTTCGCCGTCACCGTCGCGAGGGCGGACGATGAGACCGGATTGCACTGGAATGCCGTCCTCGCCGGGATCAACGAGCGGCCGACGCCCCGGGACACACAGGCTCGCGGGGTGGCGATCTTCCAGTTGAGCGCGGACGGCGAATCGATTCATTACAAGGTCATTGCCGCGAACATCAACAACGTGATCATGGCGCACATCCATCTCGGAGACGCCAACACGGCGGGCCCCATCATCGTCTGGCTGTATCCTGTCGGCGGGCCCCCGCCTGCGGCGCCCGGGGGCGGTCGCTTCAACGGCGTCCTGGCCCAAGGAGACTTCGACGCGACGAAGTTCGTCGGCCCCCTGGCGGGCAAGCCGATGAGCGCCTTGCTGGAGAACCTGACTGCGGGAACCGCCTATGTGAATATTCACACCGACGATGGCGTCGCGCCACCGAACTCGGGACCGGGCGACTTCCCGGGCGGCGAGATCCGGGGCCAGGTGAAACCGACCGACTGAAGGGAACCGTGATCTCAAGAGAGTCGATCGCTCGGTCGATCTCTCCCGGTTACCATTTCGCCTCCGCCTCCAGAAGCGCCGCATAGCCATCCTGAATCGTACGGGTCACTCGGCCGGGGGCTTCCATTCGGCGCCCATCGACCGAGCCGATGCCGAGGACGCCGACCCCGCTGCCCGAGAGGAACACCTCGTCCGCGCCGCGCAGCCGATCGAGCGAGACGAACATCTCCCGCGCCCGGATCTTGGCCCGTGCCGCAATCTCGAGGACGGCACTCCGGGTGATTCCAGGAAGCGCACCCTCGTGCGTCGGGGGCGTCTGGAGGGATTCGCCGGAAACGAGGAACACGTTGCGCGCGGTCGTCTCGACCACGCGGCCTCTTTCGTTGAGGAGCACCGCATCGAAGGCGCCTTCCGCCTCGGCCTCTCGAAGGGCAACCGCCTCCGCGCCGCGGGCGATCGACTTGACCTGACTCATCGGGCCGGACATGCGCCGGACGGAAGCCGCGACATGCAACGCGGGTTGCGATGGAATCTCCGGGAGGGCGCGTGACGTGATCGTCGCCATTCCTCGAGTTGTGGGCCGCTCTCCCGCGATGACGGTAATCCGGGCAAGACCCTCGACGACGCCGTTGGCCTCGACGACCTTCCTCGCGCCCTGGCGGAGGTCTTCGGATGCCCATGGGGGCTCGATGCGTACGACCTCCAGAGATGAGCGAAGCCGTTCGAAGTGCGCGTCGAGCCGGAAGGGTGCCCCGCGGTGGATTCGGATCGTCTCGAAGCATCCGTCCCCGTACAGAAACCCGCGGTTGTGGATGGAGACCCGTGCGTCGTCCTCCGGGATCAGGGCGCCGTCAAGCCACGCGGAGGCCGTCCGGGGTCACCTCCACGCGGTCTTGCGTGAGGGCCTCCGCATGTCCGCGGAGCTTGTCGAGCGTCTCCTGATACTCCGCCTCCGGGTCCGAGTCGGCGACGATGCCGCCACCCACCGCGAAGTACGCCGTTTCGCCGATCACAGTCGCGGTACGGATTGCGATGTTCCAGTCGACCGAGCGATCCCAGGAGATGTAGCCGATCGCACCCGTGTACACGCCGCGACGGTGCGGCTCGAGCCGCTCGATGATCTCCATGGCCCGCGGCTTCGGAGCGCCCGTAATCGAGCCGCCGGGGAATGTGGCCCTCACCAGGTCGGGTATCGTCACTTCCTTCCGGAGGCGTCCTCGCACGACGCTCTCCAGATGATGCACGTTCGGGAGCGACCGCAGGCCTTTCAGGAGTGGCACGTGGACGCTGCCGAATTCGCAGACTTTGCCGAGGTCGTTCCGCTCGAGGTCGACGATCATCACGTTCTCCGCGGCGTCTTTCTCGCTTGCGAGGAGCTCGTGTGCGAGTCGATGATCCTGGGCGGAGGTTCGACCGCGGGGCCGGGTCCCTTTGATCGGCCGCGTCTCGATGTCGCAGCCACGGACTCGGAGGAACCGTTCCGGACTCGCGGACAACAGGCGGTGGTCTCCGGCCTCGAGGAATCCTCCGAACGTCGAGGGCGTGCGTTCCCGGAGGCGCTCGTACGCGGCGGCGGGCGTCCCTCGCAGCGGAAGCGCGACGCGATGGGAGAGATTGACTTGGAAGATCTCCCCCTCGTATATCGCCCGTTTCGCTTCTTCGATGGTGTGGACGTACTCATCCGGATCCAGGGGTTCGATCGGAGATGACTCGCGAGGCACCGACAGGTCCTCCGGGATCGGCGGGGGTTCATAGTCGATTCGCCCGCGCGGAGAAATCACGAACGTCTCGCCCCACACCCGATCGACCACGTACACGCGAGGATAGACCGCGAGATGGATGTCGGGGATCCGAAGGTCCGGGGGTTTCTCATCGTGCAATCGTTCGATCTGGCGGCCCAGATCGTATGCGAAGTACCCTACCGGTCCTCCAAGGAACGGGTACGCCGGCGTGCCCGCGGTCGCCCACGGCAGCGCGTCGAGGAACTGCCCGAATGCCTGGAGCGGATCTCGATGGGTCGCGAACTCCCCCCAGGGGGTCGCGTACTCGGCCCGCGGACCGCGGCTCCGGAACCATCCCACGGGATCGGAACCGAGGAACGAGTATCGGGCGAGCTCCGGGTCCGGCAAGGACGAATCGAGGAAGAACGGCCATCGACCGCGCTGTAAGCGACGAAAGAGAGTAAGCGGATCCCTCCGACCGATCGGGCGCACGGTGAGCCGCAGGTGCTCCGTCATCGCTGGGGCATCGGGAGAAGCCACCTGAGGTTTTGGGTGGTCGCGGCCGCCCACACGCGATGGGGACGGACCAATCAACCTTACATAAGGTCACTCGCGGTGCGCCGCGTCAGTCTTCCGGGAGGATGCGGCCGCACTTAGGCGGACCGTGACTCCTCGGCGCTCTGGATCCCCCGGATCTCCCGCGGTATCTGGAATGAGCTCGACGCCCCAACCGGGGATTATCCGAGTGCACGGCGGGCGTTCACAGCCTCGGAGGACCCGACTGGCGTCCTGCGGCCTTTTCCTGTATTTCTCTTGCGAGCGTGGTCGTTGATTGACAGCACACTCCGAGCATCGAAGCTATCGCTGGGTCAACCTATCTTTGTCCGCGTCATGTCTTGCGTTACGGTTTCCGTTGCGGCGGTGCTTGTGGGGTCAGCCCGAGCTGGGCCATCAACCCCATCTGATCGAAATAGAGGTTGATTTCCGCGAACTTGCCGCCCTCGACTCTCGCAACGAAGGCGCTCGGCATTCGGACGGACTTGTTCGTCGCGGGGATCGTCGGACCCCCGGGCACCTCCAGCGGTCCCGTGTGGGTTCCACGCATGTGGCTCAGTTGCGTAACCCAGTCCCCGGCGCCGAACTGGCGTTCCACCACCAACCGGATGTCCGGGAACGCCTTGAGGAACGGCTCGAGCCCAGCTCGAATCGCTTTCACCCCCTTGATCCCCTCGGGATTTTGTGGATCCCGCTGGATGACCGAATTCAGGTGCAAGCTTTCGAACCGGTCGAGGTCGCGGTCGTTCAATGCCTTCATCGCCGCGTCGACCACCTTGAGATTCTCTTCTACGCTCATCGATTCACCTCCTCCTTTCACAAAGGCTTGGGTACTCTAAACGCGCCCCTCCTCGGCTCCCATCCCGATTCCGCATCCGTGTTCGCCCGTATAACCATTCCTTTGGCCTTTCGCAAATCAGAGCGGCCATAATTCCGCAAACAAGCGGCTCGTGGACGGTCCCCGTCGTCGAGCGGGTTTGAAGCCCGGGCGCTCACCGCCACCGTCCGGCGTCCGTGTGGAAGTCCCTGACGTGGGTTTTTCCATGCAGTTGGTGGACTGCCGGGAGCCTCCCTTTCATGGTGGCGAAGAGGAGTTTCGCTCAGCTCGTCACCGTGACGGACCCCTTCATGCCCATCAGGTCGTGAAGCCCGCAGATGTACGGGTACGTGCCCGGCGCGGTGAGCGTCACGCTGAACGTGTTGCCCCATGGGAAGATCGAGAACATGAACCCGGAGTTCAGGTTGAAGGATCCGTCGTAGGCGGTCGGGTCGCTGAAAGGGAACGACCGGTTCGCTGGCGGGACGAGTCCCTCGACTCCGCCAGGAGGCTCGAGCCCGAAGGTCACGGTGTGCGGGGTGAACGGGTCCCGGTCAACGAAGGTGACCGTGTCCCCCACATGGACCTTCAGGTCCGAGGGGAAGAACCGCATGACCGTGGAGACACCGTCGCCGCCCCCGGCGGCAACTTCGATGCCCGTGCCGCCGATGTCCGCTGCCGTCGCGGCCGCTTCAACGGACGCTTCCTCGATGTCGCGAGCGTGGGCGATGTCGACGGTCATCCGTGCATGGGCCTGGTGCTGATACTGCGCGTCCGTCTTCGGCAGCGTCTGGCCGTTCGGCACGACCGTGACCGTCCCGGTCATCAACGGGTGGATTGCGCATCGAAACGCGTACGTGCCGGGGCCCACGTCAATCGCGACCGAGAGGCTGTTCCCGAAGGGACCACCGACCACGAGGATTCCGGAATTCAGGATCATGTTGCCGGTGTACGTGCCGGCTCCCGGTCCCGTCAGATTCTGCGGCGCAACGAATGCGAACGGATTTCCAATCAGGCCCGACACCCCGAACGTCACGGTGTGCGGCTCGATCAGGTCATCCGTGAAGCGGAGGACGTCCCCCTGATGGACGGTGAGGGAGGCCGGGTAGAACGCCATCCCCATCAGAGACATGTCTGCATTCGCCGCTCCGAGTGTGACGTGGAACGTCAGCGGCGCACTCGCCTTCGCCGGCGTCGCGAGCACGAGACTCATCGCGACGACGGCCAAGCCCACAATGAGCGAAACCCTGCTTGCAAGAACCTTAGAACCCCTTGACGCCATCGAACCATCCTCCTCCCATCAAAGGCCTTGGGTTTTCTGAACGCGCGTCTCCCCGGCTCCCATCCCCGTCCCCAATCCTTGTTTGCCCGCATTGCCATTGGTTCGGTGTTTCGCATGCGCCCTCACGTCGAGATCCCGGGCGTTCCCATGCGCTCATCGTGCATCCCGCTCGCAAATCTCTGCCGCGGTTCCCCATCCTTTTTCCAACATGCGCAAAAGGCGTCGCCCCATGAGCCGCGCGACGATCTTCCCGATGGGACCCGCCGGAGTAATGACGCTCCGAATGTGTAGCCGAGTGCCTTCGCCGCTGGGAAATACTTCGAACTCGTCGTGAACCCGGAGTCCCATGGCTCGTGCATCGAAGGTCCAACTCCCGTCCTCGCGCAACCGGAGGGTCTCTCGGAGGAGCATCTCCCTCCCGAGCGGGCCCCGCCACGCACCTTCGACCTCAATCCGATCACCGTTTCGCGCAAGGACACGGATTCGGTGAGGTTGTTCGCGCGGATCCTTCGCGACGTACGCGTCGGGTAAATCCGTCCACCACGCACGGACCGAGTCGGGCGCCCGATGAATGTCTAAGTTCAAATCGAGGGTGAGAGTTTTCCCGATTCGGCGGCCGAAGTCCGTGGCGTTCGAGGTCGAGCGCATCCGAGCATCCTCTGTCGTCACGCTCATCCAATCGTCCCCAAATGACCTAGTTGGCGGGAGCGCAGCGGCTAACTTCTATGTTTGTCGGCGTCAGCCCGCAGAACCCGAACCTGTTCCGGCTGATCTGTCGCGGTCCGCGGTCTAAACGAAGGCCGGACCGTCAAGAACAAGCTGGTTAATCTCCTTGTGGCACCGATGGAATCCCTCGACGAACTCGATTTCCATATCCTGCGGGAGTTGATCGTCGGGAGCGGGGCCTACCTTCGCAGCGACCGTGTGAGCCTGGAGGCGGTGGCCCGGGCCGTTGGTGTGCACCGCTCCACGGTGGCCGATCGGATCGCGAAGTGGGGTCGGATCGGATTCCTGACGGACTGGACCATCGACATCGACCCGGGGGCGCTCGGCCTCGTCGGCGCTCACGTCCATTTCCATTCAAGGGCGCAAGGCCTCCAGCGTGCGTTGCAGCTTGCGTCTCTGGTCGAGGGTGTGGAGGGCGTCCTCGCGTTCGATCAAGGCTGGGTCGGAATCATTTTCATGGCGGATTCACCGGACGCACTGAACCGGACCGAGAAGCTGCTCTCAGAAATTCTCGAGGCGGATCGAACCACCCGAATGGTGGACACGGCGGAGGACTATCCCGATTCGCGCCTCGTCCCGCTTTCCGCGCTTGACGGCAAGCTTCTGACCGCCTTGATCCGCGACTCACGACAGACGCCAACCGTCCTTGCCAAGAAAGTGCACGTGACCGTCCGAACGGTGGAGCGGCGACTGGAGCGGCTGCGCAAGGAAGGGGTGCACTACATCCGACCGCTCGTTCGCTTCACGGGCGTCCGCGGGGTGACGTTCGCCCTCCTCTGCTTCAGTTATGCCGCGCGGGAGCGGGAGGCCGCCTTGCGCACAATCCTCGAGCGAATCACGAATCAGGTTCAACGGCAAGTCGAAGCCCCGACGCGAGGAATGTTAGGGATTTACGGCTCGGCACGTGAACTCGACGACTCCGCCAGAGCCGTTGCTTCGATCCCGGGTGTGAAGGACGTTCGCCTTCGGATTCTCCTCGGAGAGGTTGACCCGCCGGGTTTCGCGGCTTGGCTGTCGGAACGCATCCTTCGCCGGTCCGAGGCCCGGTAGGTTCGTGGACCGGCGACCCGCCGATGATTGCCACGGTCGCCTGCTGAACGAGACCGGGCGACAAGGGATCTTGTGATTTCGTAAATACCACTGGGGCGCAAAGACTTCGCACAGCGTTTTGAGGTTGGGGCTCCTGCACGAGGCGAGGGACTAGATTGCGCCGCTCGACAGGTCAAGAGAATCGAGGATAGTGGCCGCAACACGATCAGGTTCGTCGAACCAGACGCCGTGCCCCGCATCTTGGATGAGCTCGAACCGGCTCGTGGGCACGCGGGCCGCAGCGGCCCTGCCCTTTTCGACCGTCGCGAAGACATCCTTCTCGCCCCAAATGAACGTTGTCGGAACCTGGAGCTTGGCCCACCGCTGGTCAAGCAGTAGAGGAGGGCTCACACCTTCCGGCGTCACTACGCTATCCAGGTACCATCGGAACGAGCGGTGATTGCGGAGAAGATTGAACCGGTCGCAGTCGAGGAATTCCTCGGCCACGCGCTCGGGGTGCGCAACGAGCGCCGATTGCACTTCACGCATCCGTCCGCGGGCCGCGGGCTGGGCCAGCTCCGAACGCATGACCGCTCCCGGCGACGGGGTCGACAACAGACGCATCAGCTTCTGAGCCTGATAGATGCCTGGTGGGACGGCTCGCTGGAGCCCCGCGGGCATACCCGGTAGAATGAGCTGGCTCACGCGGTTGGGATGTCGCAAGTAGAAGGCGATCGCAGTGAAGCCGCCCATCGAACATCCCACGATGGGGACGGTTCGCAGACTGCAGTCATCCAATACGTCCGCGAGGAACGTTGCGCTGAGTTCAGACATGTCGACGCCCCGGTAGTCGAATGGGTCGGAAAGGCCGTGCCCAGGCCGGTCCGGAACATAGAGATGGAACCGACGCGCCAAAGAGGTCAAGATCGGCACCCAGCCGCCAGCTTCGCCAAGCCCACCGTGGACCAAGACCAGCGGCGGGCCTTCCCCGACTTCGATCAACTCGGTCCATCCCATGGACCACTTCACCCGGCGGGTACGAGCCCCGGGAACGAATCGGGACAACAAGCGTTTCCGGGCCTCGCGCAACCCTCGATCCCCGGCTGGGTCGGCCCAACCGGTTGCATCGGCCATCGCGTCTCTAGCTTCGACGTTCAAGATGTGTCTGCCTCCACTCAGGACTGTTAGGGTTCGTTCGCTGTTAACTACGCCTTGAGTTCTCTGAGTCAAAAGGGACACAATTAATAGACATGTTTCTCCTTTCTTGCACCCGGTCTTTGCAAAGTGGACAGCTTGGATCTCAGAGTCTGTAGAGAATTTTTTCGTGACAGAACAGGTCCGCTCCTTCAATCTGATTTCCGGAAGTCTTACCGCAGCATAGCAAGGAAGCTCCGAGTTGACGAAGTCACCGTCAGGAATCGGATCAAGAGGGTTCAGCAGAGTGGCTTCTTGAAGGGGTGGCAGCTCATCGTAAATCCCGGCCTCCTGGGCGTCAGATTCGCTCAACTGTGGTTTGATGTTCGACCCCCGTCTGCGAAGGATGATCTAATACGAAAACTCAGCTTGATGCACGGCGTATTAGCCATCTCGGATTCTTATGGATCCTCGTTGGCGCTCGTCATGATGTACGAGGGCGAGATCTCTGCGAAGAAAGAGTTTGAGCTGATTGCGAGCATGTCGAACGCTCAGAGTTTGGTTCGTGCAAACATCCCCTTTCCGGGGTGCGCCATTGAACTAACCCATTCCGACTGGAGAATCATCAAAGCTCTTCAGACAGATCCTCGGCAATCGTATTCTGTAATTTCTAGGAAAGTTGGAATGTCCCAAAAGACCGTAAAACGAAGACTCCAAAGGATGATTGAGGAAAAGGCCCTATTCGTTATCCCAAGCTGGAATCCAAAGGCATTGGACGGCGCGATAATAGCCGATCTCGTCGTGTTCTACGCCAATCCGGGATCCAAAGCCGATCTCGATCAAAGAATCGCTTCTCAATTTGATGAGCTCCTCATATCGAGTAGGCTAAGTGATATCGAGCACGGCTTCTTTAATCTCATGATTTCGAATATCTCCAAGGCCAAGGAGATATTGGCCTGGGTCAACGAGCAACCGGGAGTCGGCAAAGCCTTCATCGAATTGGTTCAAGATCGGATTGAGGTGTATGAATCTCTCAATGAGCCAGTGGACAAGAAGCTGACCGAATCGTCGACGTCTATCGGGCACCGTGACATCAAGGCGCATCCACAACGAGTCTCTCAGAGAACACGGCCTTGAATACATCCCGATTCCGCATCGTGTTCAGTCGTATCACGATTGCATCCCTTCTTCGCATGGAACGTCCAACGAAGGCAACGCGACCAGGTCTCCCAAGGGAAGCTACGTCAAGTAGAATGCGGTGGCAAGTGGCATTCCGAATGTCCTGAACCGGATACACGGCCTGGAGGTCGATCGCCTGGACGACTCCGTGGCCTACCCTACGGGCGAGAAACCCCAAGTTGTTGCATCAAGCCCAGCGTATCGTTCTGGGCCCAGTGCTCCACGATTTTGCCCGCCCTGATGCGCCAGATCACGATCCCGCTCATCTTGATCTCTTTCCCCGTCCGAGGGATGCCAAGAAAATCTGCCTCATGGGTGCCGTATCCAGTGATCCTCGCCACGACTTTGTCACCCTCGGCGATCAGCTCGTCAACGGTATGATACCCCGGCGTGGCGCGTTTGAAGAGCATGAACGCTTGCTTCAGGCCTTTGAGGTCGCCCGATACGCCCGGCAACGGATCATGGGAAACGAAGTCCTTCGCGAAAAACTCCTCCAAGACGTCGGGGTCCCCCTTGTCGACCGCTTCAAAGTAACGGCGTATGAGAGCCTTGTTCGCTTCAGCTGTCACCGGCGTCCTGCCCTCCCGCTCCTTCGATATGCTTCCGGCCTTAACGAAGTTTCGGCCCGATTTGCCCCAAGCGCTCATGAATCTCGGAGGCCTCATCGTGATCAGTGCCAAATCGACAATCACCCAGATGGAGGCGGAGTCTCGATCGCCGCGCAAGTCGCGTCGAAGTCCCAGAATCCTGTGGGCTTCGCGGTTTTCGCCCTCAGGTGATCGAGGTGGCCGGCTTTCGCGAGGAGGTTCACGATCCACGCGGTGTAGGCGGGCGATCCCGTGGCGCCGGGCGAATTGTAATTTACCACGTGGAACGAGTGCGGCCCGGGAATCTCGATCGCCTCCTTGACGAAGTTCCCGTGCGGGTCGACGACCTGGGCACGCACGCCCGCGGTCCCCGGTCGCGTGAGGTATTTCATGTGAAGGGCGGGGAGGAATTCTTGGACGCGCTTCGCCATCGCCCGCTTCGAGATCGAGGAGGCCCATTCTTCCGTCGCGAGCATCACGAAGTCCGGATTGATGAGGGCCGCGAGTTTGTTTCCGAGGGGGCGCTCGAGCAGTTTCTTTACGGCCTCCGCCGGGTCATCGAATAATCCATGGTACGTGTACGGACCGGGGACCGGGACCGCGTTGGGGCCGATCTCCCGCCGTCCGTCCGCGCGGACGATCCAGTGCGGGTCGAGGAACGGGAGTTCCGGATGTCGCGGGACGGGGTAGATGTTCCGGCCGCATAGATAATGCCATTCCGCGCCGACCTCCCAGTATTCTCCGCGGAAGTGGAGGTCCGTGAACTCGAGGCCGACGCCGAGGGCGTGCGCGATGTCGATTGAGTGGCCCCCCGCGGCGTTGATCAGAAATCGTGTCCGCAACGATTCGTCCGACTGGCTGGCCCTCACTCGAATCTGTTCTCGGGAATCCACATAGATGCGGTCCGACGCGGTTTCGAGCACGAGTCGGACCTCGATGGTGTCGTCGGTCGGGGTGAGCGACACGACGTTGGCTCCCAGGAGGAACTTCGCCCCCGCGCGCTCCGCGTCCTCCCGCAGCCCTTGCGTGAACGCCTGATAGTCGACGGCCGTGTCCGTCTTCGACCAGATCGCGCCATGGCAGCGGACGTTCGGCTCGAGGCGTCTCACATCCTCCGCGGTCAAGAGCTCGAGTTCGTCCTCTCCCATCCCGTTCGCGAGGCCCCAATCCCGGTATTTCTCGAGACGGGACACCTGATCCGGATGAACCGCGACTTCGAACGTGCCGACGGGCAGCCACGGCAAGCCGCGTTCGGCCGCGAACGCCTTCCACATCCCGTACGCGGCTTGAGCGGACCGCGCGAAGACCTTTCGCCCGACTGGGTCCAGGTAGAAGGGTCGATGCACGACGCCGGTGTTCCGGCGCGAGGTGTGCATCGCGACTTGCGATTCCTTCTCGAGGACGGCGATGCGACCGTCATACCGGTTCGCAAGCCAGTACGCGAATGAGGTCCCGAGGATCCCACCACCGACGATCGTGACGTCCCAGGGCTCCATGGTGCGATTTCGTGGAACATTCCGGAGTTTATTATGTCTGTGTACTTGCCGAGGAAAAAAGGAGCAGCTCACCGTCCGATCTCGATCCGGACGGGTCCGATGGTCCAGTCGAACGAGACCGTCGGATCCGCGATGCGCCGCTCCAGCTCCCGGTGAGGCCCGAGGCCCAGGCCGACGTCGTCCTTCACGATGCTGTTGTCCAGCATGCACGGTTCCGCCGCCTCGTTCAGGCCGATTGTGGCGTAGCCGATCCGTGTACGCTGCGACCTCGACTGCCGCAGCATCCGGTGCAAGAGCTCTCCGTGTTCGGCAGCTCCCGATTCGACGATGCTCCCGGATCGGATTCGGAACCATGGGCGGACGATCGCATGTCCGGCGAATGGAATGGGGTCCGTCCCACGAACCTCTCCGTTCACCGATTCCGGGCGGACGGCTAACTCGAGACGGCCCGCGGGCAAGGCCGTTCGAACGAATCCGCGGCGGATGTCCTCGGCGCTGATGATGCCGTCACTCACGATCGGTACGATGGCTTTCGTCTCGAACCGCAGGTCGGTCCCCGCATCCGAGTCGATGTGGACCTTCTTCCGACCCCGGAGCGCGCGAGCCAGCGCGGTGCCCTCTCGCTGGATTTCTTTCAAGTCCACGGCGAGCGCCTCGTGGTAGCTGCGGGACCAGTTCTCGTAGTCGAGGCCGTAGGTCTCGGCGCGCTCCGGCGTGAGGCGACCAATCGGCAGGTCGATGTCCCGGACCCGCCGCTTCCTTCGCGGTTCGTGCTGCCGGTCGCCCCCCAAACTGTTCGCCTCGAACTTCTCGGGTGGGATGTCCCGCATGCGACGCGCGTCCGCGGGTCCGCCGAGGTAGATGTGCGCCGTCTCCGTCTCGGCGAGCGCATGCTCGATCGGGGAGGCCGCGCTCAGCCACTTCGTCGATAGCTCGTGCATCGAGGTGAACCACAGATCATCCGTCATGAGGGTGAGGTGCGTGTCGCTCCCGGCGCGGCGTGCTTCGAGGGCCAGCGCTTCCGCGAGCGGGATGGTGGGCGGATAGGTGTAGATCGTGAACACGTCCTTCCACCCTAGACGAAGGGAGGTGCGGACGACCTGGCGGGCGAGCGGAATCCACGATTCGAACGGAGGAGAGGGCGGTTGCCGGGTCTGAAGGGCCATGGATTGCCGAATCGTGCGGGCGGTTAAAGGTCTCATCGAAAGCGAGCGCTCACGCTATCCTGCAGTCATCGACCGTGAGCGAGGACGCGGTTTCTCGGACTACTTGAGGGCGAAGACTTTGGCGATGAACTCGCCCGTCGATGTGTTGTAGGTCCCTTCGAACCGGCCTTTCGCGGTGTTCAGCCACTTCAGTTTTTCTGAGAGCGTCTGATACACGGCTTCCCCTTCGGCGTGAACGGACGTCGGGCTGACTTGTCGCCCAGTGCCTTTCGCCTTGATGATCAGCATGTCGCCGTCAGCGGTCTGATCGATCCCGCGAGCCTCGAACTCGTACGTCCCGTCGGGCTTGAAGAGCGCGTCCACGGTCTCCATGTGGGTCGCGTCGTACTGGCCCTTCTGCGTTCCCTGAAGATTATACGAGATCAGCACCCCGTCGGGCGTGAACTCCTTAATCGTCACGGACGTCGTTTTTTCGCTCAGCTCGCCTAAGAATTCTTCTTCGGGCATGGTTTCGAAAACCTCCTCCACCTGTGCGCCCCATGGTGTGCGACAGGTAATACGTCTTTCGGCATGGAGGAATCCGCAGACCCGGAGGTCTCCCGTCGCGAACGGAAGCTCTGGAGATGCATCAGGCAGTCCACGCGATGCCGAGGTCGGTTCCGATTTTCTTGAGACCGTCGACGACTTTCGGATCCAGGGGGATCCCTTCTTTGCGGAACTTCTCCATCCGCGCGAAGCTCTTCTCTCCGTGAACGTAGATCCGGTCCTGACCCTGCGCTTTCGGGCTGTCTTTCAGCTCGCGTGCCAGCCGGTCCATGTCCCGCCGGAACTCGTCGAGCGGCCGGAACGCGGTCGGATCGAGGGCCATGAAGAAATGTCCCACGTTCGGTTTGTTCTCGTCCGCGTAGACTTGCAGTCCCGTCGCGGCTCCGCTCAGCACACCGCAGAGGACGTCGACCATGAGGGCGAGGCCGTATCCCTTGTGACCGCCGAGCTCCTCGCCTTCACCGCCGAGAGGCAAGAGGCCGCCGCCGAGGCGCTTCGCGAGGGCATTCAGCACGCGGGCGGGATCCGTTGAGCTTCGGCCGGTCTCGTCGACCGCCCATCCATGCGGCATCGGTTGCCCGAGTCGATTGTACACCTCGACCTTGCCCCGAGGCACCGTCGATGTCGACATGTCGAGGACGAACGCTTTCTCCTTCATCGCGGGCGCGGCGAGGCTGATCGGATTCGTCCCGAGGATCGATGTGCGGCCGAAGGTCGGGACCACGAGCGGCCCTGCGTTAGTCATGCTGAGGCCGATTAGATTGTGCTCGAGGGCCATGAGCGCGTAGTAGCCCGCGATGCCGTAGTGATTCGAATTGCGGACCGCGACCACGCCGACGGAGGTGTCCCGCGCCTTCTGGATCGCCAGGTCCATCGCTTTCTTCCCGACGACCTGGCCGAGGCTCTGACCGCCGTCGACGAGCGCCGTCGCCTTCGCCTCCCGGATGATGCGACTCTGGTCCGTCGCCTTCATGGTGCCGTGCTTGAGGCCGTTCACGTATCGGCCCAGACGTGCGACCCCGTGGGAGTCAATCCCGCGAAGGTCGGCGAGAACGAGCACGTCCGTCGTCACGCGCGCATCTTCCGCGGGGACGCTCAGCTTGGTGAGGACTTGTTCGCAAAATCGACGGAGGGGCTTCTCCTGAACCGTGAAGGTGTCCGCCATCCCGCGCGCTCCGTCGGCGCAACCGAAGAGACCTTGCCCGTATAAGCTTGCGGTTCGTCGGTGAAATTCGATCAACGTTTTCGGCGGAGTTCCTCTCGGAAGGTTTTCAATGCGCGTTCCGTTGCCACGGAGATGACGATCCGTGGCAGCCCGCGTGCGTGCTTCCGTAGGAAGGCCTTGGTGCGCCGTCGATCGTTCTTCCAGCACTCCCGGAGCCACGTGCCAACCGCGCGCTGGACTCAGAACTCCTCATCGGACAGAAGTTTCTCCAGGAGTTGGAACGGCCGATCGAGGTCGCCCGCCCGGACGAATCGGTGGAGTGCGTAGGTCGATGCCCGTCGCCGCCAGATGTTCTTCGCGCGGGTCCATTGAAGGACATCTTGGAATCGGGACGCCTTCGCGTACACCATCCCCGCGATCGGGCCAGAGGCGAGACCATCGCTCAGTCCCCATCCGGTCGCGGTCTCGACCCAGCGGTCCGCGAGCCTCCACGAATCGTCGTCGAGGATCTTTTCGTAGCGGCCGAGGAGAAGTATCGCGAGCGACTTCTCCTCGAATACCGGGCCGGACCAGAGCGCATCTGCGAGAGCGTTCACATCCGCCGCGCCCAAGGTCCGATGGTCCTTCGCGAACGCGGCGAGTATCGCGCGCATCATCGGCACGCTGAGGCCTAAGACCGGCACGGGTGAACCGACATACGATTGGAGATCCGCCGGACTCGACGCCTTCGGCGCTTCTCGAAGTCTATGGAGTAGATGATTCCTCGCGGCGCGGATGTCGAGCACTATCGATTCGATAGGAACCGCGACGGGCCATAAATGTGCCATCGGCTGGCGCGGCATCGGTTCGAGCCGTGTCGGGTGTTTGTACATTTTGTAAACGAGAAGCGAGATAAATCGCCGACGGCCTTGTGCGGACATGGCGCAGAGTTCGAGTCCTGGCGCTCCCGCTCTAACCGCACGGGTCGCCCTGATCACGGGGGCGAGCCGCGGACTCGGATACACCGTCGCGGAATTTCTCGCCCGGCAACGTTGGACCCTCATCCTAACGGCGCGTCACGACGTTCCGTTGCTCGAGGCCGTGAAACGCCTTCAGCCCACCGGCGCATCCATCAGCGCCGTTCCAGGGGATGTCGCGCAAGACCAACACCGACGCGACCTGCTTGCTGCCGTCCGCCGCGTCGGTCGTCTGGATCTCCTCATCAACAACGCCTCCGAACTTGGCGCCTCCCCGTTCCCCGCGCTCGTGGACTACCCGCTCGATGTCCTCCGACGCGTGTTCGAGGTCAACGTCGTCGCGCCGCTCGCGCGCATCCGCACGTGCCTTCCGGTCCTCCAGAAATCGCAGGGCCTCGTCGTGAACATCACGAGCGACGCCTCGCGCGGCGGATACCCGGGATGGGGCGGCTACGGGAGCAGCAAGGCCGCGCTCGATTTGCTGAGCAAGACGCTCGCGAACGAATTGCGCGAAGCCGGCGTCGGCGTCGTCGCGGTCGACCCAGGCGATCTCCGGACGCAGATGCACCAGGACGCGTTCCCAGGACAGGACATCAGTGATCGGCCCCTCCCGGAGGTCACGCTGCCGTTCTGGGCGTGGCTCGAGGGCCAGGACCCCCTGCGGATCACGGGCCAGCGGTTCGAGGCCCAAGGCACGGTCTGGGAGGTGCCCGCATGAAACGACAGGAACTCGTCTTCGAGCAACCGCGCGTGCTATTCGCGTCGACACCCGTGGAGACGGAACACGGCGCCCGGGATGCGGTGCGTCTCCTCGTGACGACGCCATCGGGACACCAGCACGCGACGTTCGCGGACTTGCCGCGATTCCTCTCCGTGGGAGACCTCCTCGTCGCGAACGAGAGTGCGACGTTAGCGGCGAGCCTCGAGGCCCATTGGCCCTCCGGTTCGTACACGCTCGACCTGAGCACGCGGTACGCCGACGGACTTTGGCTCGCCGAGCCACGGTGGGATCCGGCGCATCCGGGCCCCATGCCGATCGAGTCGGGCGACGAAGCCCGCGTGGGCGACGCGACCGTCCGGTACGTTGCGCCGTATCCGGGAATCCCGAGGCTCTGGTTCATCACCGCGGACCGGCCGCTCGAGCCGATCCTGCAACGCGCGGGAGCGCCGATCCACTACGGTTACGTTCAGAAGGTCTGGCCCCTGGACGCGTACCAGAGCCTGTTCTCCCGGGTGCCTGGCAGCGCGGAGATGCCCTCCGCGGCGCGACCGATCACCCCGAGGATTCGGAACGCGCTCGAAGCCGCGGGCGTCCGGTTCACATCCGTCCTCCTCCACTCCGGCGTGAGCAGCCTCGAGATCGAGACAGACAAGGTGGAGGAACAGGCGGTGTACCCCGAACCGTTCGAGGTCTCATCGGCCACGGCCGACCTGGTGAATCGCACTCGCGACGGCGGCCGCCGCGTCATCGCGATCGGGACAACCGTCGTCCGCGCGCTCGAATCCGCCTGGACGCCGGACGGCGTGCGACCGCGACAAGGATTCACCCGTCTCTTCGTTCACCCGGGACGTCCCGTCCGATCGGTCGACGGATTGCTGACGGGCTTCCACGACCCCGTCACCAGCCATCTCGCGATGCTCGCAGCGTTGATCGGGTTGCCGCGCGTCATGGAGGCATACCGAGAGGCGATCGCGAACGGATACCAGTGGCACGAGTTCGGCGACAGCCACCTCATCCTGCGAAAGTGATCGGATCCGACGTCGGGTGGCATTCAAGGAGGAATGTTCTGATTCATCCGGAACCGGTTCTCCGGATCGTACTTGCGCTTGAGGAGGACGAGCCGTTCGTATTTCTGCGGGTCGTATGCCGCCCGAACCCGTTCGGCTCCCTCGTCGCGTTCGCCCCCGAGGTAATTGACGTAAACGCCACCGGATGCGAACGGCCCCATCGCACTCCAGAGACCCCGAGTCCACGCGATGTTTGCTTCGTCCTCCGCGGGATCAGACCAAATCGACGTGATGACCAGGTCGAAACGCGCGTCTCGATGGCCGAAGGCTGTGTCCCGTTCTCCGACGCGGGAGACGGCACCGCCTAGATACTCGAGCACGATCTGAGTGCGTTTCGAGGGCACGCTCTCGGCGTGGCGGACCATGGTATCGACGGCCTCCTCTCCGAGATCGGCTAGGAAGCCGGACTTCCAATAGTTCCGTGCGCCCGGCGGATATGCCGGTCCAAGGATGCCTTGGAGGTCGACGTACGACATTCGCTTGATATCATCCAGGATCGGCGGGCCAAATTCGCGGACCGGTCGTAGAATTCGTTCCCCCTCATCCAAGGGGCCGAAGTAACCCGCGAGGATGACCGCCACGGGAACGCCGTCCGGCGAGGTGCCCAGCGCGGCAAACAAGGTAAGCTCATCGGGTGCCCCCTCGACGAACTTGCTATAGAATCGAAGGAGTTCCCGGGCTCGTCCCATGGGATGGACGAGGACACCGCCGAGAATCGCACCGACCGGATGCAGTCGGAACTC
>Ga0209590_10000198_pt1 | contig 17252 bp, 17 predicted proteins | sample CZO8metaG_FD_188353 | JGI IMG/M metagenome (GOLD analysis project Ga0209590, IMG submission 188353) | Vadose zone soil microbial communities from the Eel River Critical Zone Observatory, Northern California, USA - CZOApr15con1.8 metaG... | ecosystem: Environmental > Terrestrial > Soil > Vadose...
CGGAGCCGGTTCAGCCTCGACCGGCGCGGCCACTACAGGCGTTGCCGCCGCGGGCGCGACCTCTGCCGGTGGTGCCGGCTGGGCCGGAGGCTTGGCCGGCCAGAGGCTCCTCTGCCGAGGTTGGACCCCGAGGCGTCGGTACAGCATCAGCAGGCCGTAAAACCCGACGAAGATCGCCAGCACGCCGCAGAAGCTGGCCAGGGCGAGGCCGCTGTTCTCGGCGCTGGTCATCGGCTGCTCGTAGCCAAGCGGACACCTGGCCGGCGCGGGCGGACAGGTGCCCACGACTGCGAGTCGAAGGGGCACCGCCACCATCGCGAGGATGCCGTACACGATCGCCAGGCCGGCAACGAAGTAGAGGGTGGCGGCGAGCGAGCGCCCCTGGTGGTACATGACGGCGTTGATGCCGAGCACCACGGCGGCGATACCAAACGGGACGATCACCCACTGGAGGCGGCTGTGGGCACCGATGCTGAACGAGAGCGGGGCCACCGCGCCGATCGCGGCGAGGGCAGCTGCGACCCAGAACGCCCACATCGCACGCTGAACCTTGATGACGTCCTGTTCCACGTGCGGAATCTATCCCTTATCGCCGGGAAGCTGCTCCTGCGTGAGCGCTCCCTGCGAGTCGCCGGCACCACCGAGCAGTGCGGCCGTGAGCTGGTCCAGACGCTCCGCGTGATATGGGTCTGGCTGCCCGAACAGGCCCTGGTCGGTCGACAAGCGGATCCGCAACAGCACGAGCAGGGCCATGACCCCGTCCCGCCAGGTCAGCTTCTTGCCCTGCGCGCGTGTGCGCGCCGCATAGTCGATGGGGACCTCGTAGATCCGGTACCCGAGCCGCAGAACCCGCCCGGTGATCTCAGGCTCGACGTCGAAACGGTCACCCCGCAGACCCAGGCGCCGCAGGAGCGAAGTCCGCATCACCTTGTATCCCGTCTCCATGTCCTGGATGTAGCAGTTGAACAGGATGTTGGTCGCGGTGGTGACCATGCGGTTGCCGATCACGAACCAGTACGAGTAGGCGCTGTGGCCGGCGAAACCGCGAATGCCATAAACGACGTCAGCGCGCCCGCGGAGGATGGGCGAGATCAACTTGCCGTAGTCGGCAGGGTCGTACTCGAGGTCGGCGTCCTGGATGATCACGAGCGGTGCGGTGATGACCGCGAGGCCCGTGCGAATGGCGGCGCCCTTGCCCCGGTTGGTCGCGTGGGTCTTCACCGTGACGCGTGAATCTCCTACGCATCGCAGCGCGGCCGCGAGTGTCCCGTCGGTCGAGCAGTCGTCGACGATCACCACCTGCTGAACGCTCGACTCCTGCAGAACCCTGCGCACGACGAGCTCCAACGACCGCTCTTCGTTAAAGGCGGGCATGATGACGCCAAGGACAGGCTCGGGGCCGGCCACGGTCGGTCAGTTTAGACGGCTGTCTCCAGGTTCTTGTCCGCTTCGGCATGTGAGCGTCCGGCGGCTACATGGGCCGTCCGGCGCAGGGGCACCTCGCGGATGAAGAGGGTGGCGATGAACGCGAGCACAATCATCGCCAACCCGGCTACGAACACCGGGTGCAGCGCGTCTGAAAGCCCGTGGCGGATTCCGGCGGCGATCGCGGCCGGCAGATGAGCGAGCTGGGTCGGGTCGAACACGGAACCGGTGCTCGCCCCACTGCCGGACGCCTGGAACTTCTGGAGCACGCCGGCGGGCAGGTATTTGGCCATGCCCGTTGCGAGGCCCTGAGTGAGGATCGTGCCCATGATCGCGAGCCCCAGCGCTGATCCCATCGACCGCGACAGCTGGGTGGCCGATGTCGCCACAGCCAGGTCGGCGCGGCTGACGGAGTTCTGCACGACCAGCGTGTAGGTCTGCATCGTGCAGCCGAGCCCGAGCCCGATCAGGATCATGGCTTCGACAAGCGTCTGGTTGGTCGTGTTGATGTCGAACGTCGTGATCATCAGGTAGCCCGCGGCCATCAAGGCAAGGCCGCCGAGCAGGATGACTTTGTATCGGCCCGTACGCGAGATTAGCTGGCCGCTGCCGATGCTGCTCACCACCATGGCCAGGAGCATCGGAACCAGGATCTCGCCCGAGTTGGTGGCGCTGTTGCCGATCACGCCCTGCACGAATACAGGCAGGAAGAAGATGGCGCCGAACATCGTCATGGCCACACCGATCCCGGCGATGTTCGAGAAAGTGAAGATGCTGCTCTTGAAGAGATAGAGAGGAAGGACGGGCTCGGGCGCTCGCCGCTCGAACCAGACGAACGCCACCAGCAGCAAGACCGCGGCCGAGTAGAGGCCGATGATCTCCCATGAATTCCATGCGTACTGGGTGCCTCCCCAAACGGTCGCCAGCAGCAGGCTCGTGATTCCCAGCGACAGGGTCACGCTGCCGCCGACGTCGATGGAGTGCTTGCGGCGTTCGTTGGGGACGTGCATGTAGATCGCCACCACGATGAGCGTCAGCACCGCGAACGGCAGGTTGACGAAGAAGAGCCAGCGCCATGAGTAGTGGTCGGTGATAAACCCGCCCGCGGCAGGACCGACAATGGAAGCGAGCCCGAACGAGGCGCCGATCATGCCCTGGTATTTGCCGCGCTCTCGCGGCGAAATGATGTCGCCGATGATCGCCTGCGACAGCGGCATGATGAAGCCCATGCCCGCGCCCTGGACGAAGCGCGCGAAGACAAGAAACCAGAAGTTCGGTGCGAGGCCCGACAGGGCCGAGCCGATCGCGAAGACGACGATCCCGGTCATGTACAGAGGCTTGCGCCCGTAGATGTCGGACAGCTTGCCCGCGATAGGGACGACGATCGTCGAAGCGAGCATGGCCGAGATCGGAATCCAGCTGTAGTCGGCGATGCCGCCCAGCTCGGCGACGATGGTGGGCAAGGCTGGAGCGACGAGGGTCAGGTTGAGCGAGGCGATGAGAGATCCCAGCATCAGTCCGGCAAAGACAGCGAGGACGGCCCGATCGACGCCCTTCTTCTCAGGCGCGGTGGTCGAGTCGCGAGCGACGACCGCTGTCATACCGAGCGGCTCTCCACGGGCTGCTGACGATGGGACGCCACCTCGGCCAGGGCTCGCCAGCCCCGGGTCAGCGCAGCCAGATCCTCCGGTGACAGCTGGGACATCCAGCGGCGGAGATGCATGTGGCTGCCTTCTCTCAGGTCAGTCACCAGCTGGATCCCGGCTCGTGTCAGGCTGAGCAGCACACGCCGTCGGTCGGCGGTGTCCTCGTTGCGTTCGACATATCCGGCCCGGACGAGGCGGTCCGCGAGGACGCTCGCCGCCGGCATGGCGATGCCGAACAGCTCGGCCAGGCGCCCGACCGTCGCCACCTCCTCATCGCGAAGGAGGTAGATCGCTCGCAGCTGCTGCATCGAGATGTCGAGATGGCGCCAGCGGCTGGCGGTCGAGGTCAGCAGCGCTCGGTGGACCTTCTTGTAGGCGATGAGCGCCTCATCGACAGAGCCCTCGGTCATAGTTGCACTTTATCAAACTATTCGGTAAGACGAAACATTCCGCGGTGGCGGAAAGACGCTACCGGCTGCGCGGCAGGCCCAGCACCCGCTCGGCGAGGATGTTCCGCAGCACCTCCGACGTGCCCGCCTCGATCGTGTTCGCGCGGGAGCGCAGGAACTGGTATTTCCAGCCATCGCCGTCGCCAACCTGTCCCGCTGGGCCCGCGACGTCGACCGCGGTTTCCGCCATCTGCTGGTTGAGCTCCGACCACATGAGCTTCAGGATCGTGCCCTCCGGACCGGGGATCCCGTTGCGCTTCATGGCGGTGACGGCCCGGTAGCCGTTGAGCTGCAGGGCGCGCGCCTCGATCGTGTATTTGGCAATCTTCTGGCGCACGAGCGGATCCGAACCGCGCCCCAGCTTGCGCGCATGGTCGGCAAGCTCCGCGGCCGTGATCTGCGCTCGCGTCGCCAGTGCCATCCCCAGCGTGCCCCGCTCGTGAAGAAGCGTGGTCATGGCGACCGCCCAGCCATTGCCGGCTTCGCCCAGGACCTGCGACTTCGGCACCTTTACGTCTTTGAAGAAGATCTCGTTGAACTCGGCGTCACCTGTGATCTGGACGAGCGGCCGCACCTCGATCCCAGGGCTCTCCATGTCGACGAGCAGGTAGGTCAATCCGTCACGAGGGTTGGCCTCCGTGCGCTCGCGCGTGAGCAACATGCACCACCTGGCGACGTGCGCCAGCGTTGTCCAAACCTTCTGTCCATTGACGATGTAGTGGTCGCCCTTGTCCTCAGCGCGGGTCTGCAAGCCCGACAGATCGCTGCCGGCGTTGGGTTCGCTGAAACCCTGGCACCAGATCTCCTCCGCGGAGAGCAGAGGCGGGAGGTAGCGCTTCTTCTGCTCTTCGGTCCCGTGGGCGATGACGACCGGCCCGCCCATGCCCAGCCCGATCACGTTGATAGGTTCGGGCGCCTGGGCCAGGATCATCTCGTCGTTGAAGATGAGCTGCTCCATGAAGCCCTCGCCACGGCCTCCGAATTCCTTGGGCCAGGTGATGCCGACATAGCCCGCGTCGTACATCCTCTTCTGCCACTGCCGCCGGCTCTCGACGAAGCCCTTCTGGCCCTCTTCTCTGGAGTTGTCATCCCGCGGCTTGTTGGCTTTGAGCCAAACGCGGACCTCGTCGCGAAACTTCTTCTCGGGCTCGCTCAGCTCGAAGTCCACGCCACTAATCTAAGAGGAAACCTGCGATGGGTGTGCAATTAGACCGTTTTAGCGTCGCGCTCTTGATCCTTCGTCCCGATGCGCCGAAGCTCGACGAGGAAGCCGCCGCTCGCCTTCAGGATGCTCACATGGCTCACCTCGCAGATCTCCACGATGCCGGCTACCTGCTCGCGGCCGGGCCGCTGCTCGATGAGAAATTTCGGGGGCTGAGCATCTTGAACGTCGAGCCGGAGCGAGCTCGGGCCCTCAAAGAACAGGATCCGGCAGTCATCGCGGGAAGGTTCTCGGTGAAGGTGATCCCCTGGATGGTGCCTCGAGGCGCGATGAGCTTTTCGCGTGCTCACTTCCCACGTTCCGTCAGCGAGCTCGACGAACAGTAGGTCAGGCGACAGCGGGAATCACGTCCGACGCCAGCAGCTGCAGAGCGTCGCGGTCGTCGAGCAGGAAGTGCTGGAGCATGAAAAGGTCAGCGCCAAGAGCTGAATAGCCGCGGATTTGTTCGACCATCTCCTCGGGTGTGCCGACCAGGCCTCGCTTGCGAATCGCCGCCATTGCCTCGTCGATGTCGAGCGCACGCAGGCTGGGAATGACCTCGCGCATCTTCGCGGTTCGCTCGCGCAGGTCGGAGCGGTCGCGGCCGATGATGTACGTGCTCATCACCGAATGGCGGATGGTGGTCGGGTCGCGCCCGATGGCGCGGCAGCACTCTTCGAGCACACCGCGCTTTTGCTGATACTCCGCCGCGTCTATGTGGGATAGGTTCCACTCGGTCGCCTCGCGGGCGATCATCGGCAGCGCCCGTTTCTCTCCCCGCCCGCCCATCAGCAATGGCATTGGGTTCTGAGCCGGTTTCGGATTGGAGATCTTCCACGTGTCGCGCATGCGGGCGATGCCTTGCTCGAGCAGGTCCATGCGCTCCTTCACCGTGTAGAAGGGGACTCCGAACATCTCGTGCTCGCGCTGGTTCCAACCCGCACCGACCCCGAGGATCAGCCTGCCGTTACTGAGCACATCGACAGCGGCCGCCTGGCGCGCCAGGACCGCGGGGTGATGGAATGTCATCGGGCTGACCATCGGTCCGAAGGTGATCTTCTTTGTCCATTCGGCGGCCAGGGCGAGAGAAGTCCAGCAGTCTATGCAGTCGCGCTGGTCGTCGCCCATCAGGGAGATCAGGTGCTCGCTCCGTCGGAGGGATTCGAAGCCGAGCGCTTCGACGTCGTGGCAGAGCCGCTTCCAGCGTTCCCAGTTGAGGCCTTCCTGCCCCTCGATCATGATCCCGAGCTTCGTCACGATCGACTGATCGTAAGCTGCGCCCGGTGCAGGCGGCTTCGCCGCCTTCAGCCTGCGGCGCGATTGGGTGGACGGCCACGTCGTGCAGGCGCGGCGGCTCGAGAGCCGGCGCTTCCGGCGCATCGACGTCATCTCGACGCGCAACCAGGTCCACGTATTCCGGCTGCAGGAGCCTTCGGAAGTCGACGACGAGGTGGAGCGTTGGCTCCACGAGGCCTACTCAGTCGGCGAGCAGAAGCATCTCAAGCCTCGGGTTCGGTGAGGCCGCTCAGCTCTGATTGGATGCGCACCTTGGTCGCACCAAGATCCTTGAGCACGTGCGCGGCGATGCCTTCGCCCTCTGTCGCCAGGGCCAGCAGGACATGGCCGGTGCTCACGCGGGGATCGCCCATCGAGCCACACAGCTGGAAGGCCTGCTCGATGACCTTCTTGACCCGCGAAGTGGGAATGATCTTCGTCGGCACGGGCCGCTTCTTTCTGCCCAGCACCTTGTCCAGTGCGGACCGTACCGCAGCCTCGTCGACGCCGAGCGCGCCGAGGATCTTCGCCGCTTGGAAGTCGGCGTCTCCGTACGAGGCAAGCAGCATGTGCTCGGTTCCGATGTAAGAGAAGCCGGCTTTCAGCGCCTCGGTCTGAGCCAGCGTCAGGAGCTTCTGCGCACCAGACGTGAACTGCTCGAACGGATAAATGGTTGACGGGCGCTTCCACACGGCCTGCTCCACCGCTCGCCGGATCGTGGCCCATCGCGGTGGGACCGTCATGCGCATGCCCTCGGTAGTAGGCAGCTCGACGCCTATCCGTGGCTCCATCGGCGAAGGAGTGTGTCGCTCCATCCATTCAAGGCAGGCGGCGACCACGATCGAGTTGACCGGCATGCCGGTACGCGCCGAGGCCTGGTCGAGCCGCGCAAAAATCTCGTCCGTGAAGCGGACGGTGGTCGCCTTCGGCATGAAGCCAATTTGACGTCACTTTGCCATCATTGTCAAGCCTTCGAGCGGTTTGAAATTCAAGACCCGGTCCATCGGGATGCCCGCACGGCGGGCCATCCACGCTGCCATCGGCACGTACGCGAACTCGGCTGGAGCGTGGGCGTCTGCATCCAGGGAAAAGTTGCAGCCGCATTCCAACGCCAGCCGCGCGTGCTCCGGGGAAAGGTCCATGCGCGCCGGGTCACAGTCGATCTCGAGCGCGACGCCGTGGCGCGCGGCTTCGCGAAAGACCAGCTCGAAATCGTAGCTCGCGCCCTCCCGCGAGCCGGGCCGGCGGCCGGTGGGGTGGCCGATGATGTCGACGTTCGGGTTCGACACCGCGCGCAGCATGCGCTCGGTCATCGAGGATGCTTCCTGCCGCAGCTTCACGTGGGGCGAGGCGACCACGACATCGAGCAGCTCGAGCACGGCGTCCGGAAGATCGAGCGCGCCGTCCTCGAGGATGTCGACCTCGATCCCCTGCAGAAGCGCCAGCCCTTCGACCTCCTTCTCGACCTGCTCTCGCTCGCGCGATTGGGCCAGCAGGCGCTCGGCGTCCAGCCCGTTGACGACCTTGATCCGGGGTGAGTGGTCGGTGACGCCGAGATACTTGTACCCGAGCGCCTTCGCGGCCCGGGCCATCTCCAGCATGGTCGCCCGGCCATCGCTCCAATCGGTGTGCGAGTGGAGGTCGCCCTGGTACGCGGCGAGGTCCAGGACCGACTCGTCATCGCGCGAGGGTTGGCCCGTCTCCGCGCGAAGCCTTTCGAGGTAGGAGCTGCGCCCGTCCTCGACCAGCCCGGCGAGCACCTTCGCGATCCCCGCACCGACCCCCTCGATCGCGGTCAGCTGGTTCGCCTTGTGTAGCTCCTCGAGATCCGGCCGCTCGAGGGCGAGCGCCCACGCCGCCGCCGAGAAGGCCCGAGCGCGGTAGACCTCCTTCGGATCCTGCCGCAGGAGGTAGCCGATCTCGGAGAGGACCTGCGCCGCGGCGATCGCATCCATTCATCAATTGTGTGAGGATTCGGCGATGGCCAAACCGAAGCTCACGCGCGGGGACGAGATCCCCGAGCTGATCGAGTCGCTACTCGCCGAGCTGGGCGAGGACCCGTCGCGGCAGGGCTTGAAGGGGACCCCGGTTCGCGTCTCGCGAGCGCTGCGAGAGCTGACTGATGGGTACGGGGTCAGTGCCGCGCAGATCATCGCCGGCGCTGTATTCGACCAGGACTACGACGAGATGGTGCTCGTCAAGGACATCCCGTTCTACAGCCTGTGCGAGCACCACATGCTGCCTTTCTTCGGCAGCTGCCACGTCGGCTATCTGCCGAAAGGGAAGGTCGTCGGGCTGAGCAAGATTCCGCGCGTCGTTGGCGCCTTCGCCCACCGTCTGCAGCTGCAGGAGCGCATGACCAATGAGATCGCGCAAGCGCTCAACGAGGCGGTCGCGCCCAAGGGAGTCGGCGTTGTGATCGAGGCGCGCCACCTGTGCCTGGAGATGCGCGGCGTGCAGAAGCCAGGGGGCCAGATGATCACGTCCTGCATGCTTGGCACCTTCCGCAAGGACGCGCGCACCCGCTCCGAGTTCCTGGAGCTGATCCGCCGCCCCTAGGTCTTAGGCGGCGGGCGACGGGCAGCCCGGCGATGGCGACACAATCTGGACCGGGGTTGCCAGTACCGGACGCGAAACCGGACGCCCGCAACCCACCGTGATGACGAGTGCAGCCAGGCCGATTAGGGCCGCGAGCCGGGCGAGGCGCCGGTCGCGCCGCCACGCATCGGGCGACAACACGAACGCAACCGCTCCGATTGGAAACGCGCCCGCGAGGACGAGCCCGAATACGAACGCGATGTCCTGGCCACCCGGGTTCGCCGGCGGAGCAAGTGTTGTGGAGACAAGGCAAGCTGCCGGGCTTGGCGTTGCTGGAGCCGCCGCGCTTGGGCTCGGAGGCGGCGGAGGGGGCGGTGGCGGCGGCGCAACCGATGGTGTCGGGAGTGGCGCGGTCGAGGCCGGAGGCGGCGGCGGGGCGGTTGTTGGCGTTGGTGAGGGCGACGGGGTCGGCGAGGGAGGTGGTGGCGGCGGCGAAGTCACTGTGTATGGCGTGCTTGCCGCTCCGTTAGGCGCAGGGGCTCCTGTGGCATCGAATACCGCTACGAGAATCTTGTGAGTGCCCGGCGTGGCCAGGGCTGCGGGAACCACAATCGCAGGGCTCGGACCCGTGTCCCACACAAAGGTATTGGGGTCACACGTACTTACGGATGTCTTCCACAGGCTTGTATTCGTGCTGTCCCAATAGAAGTCGAACGTGAGCGGTGGTTTGGGGCATGAGCCCTGGATGGCGTATGTGCCGTCAACCGAGAAGGATGCCGTCGGCAGGCCTGAGGTTGGCGTAACCGCAACCTTCGCCGCGCCGATGAGCGTGAAGGCCTGGGCGTTGGCGGCCCCGACCAACAGCCAGCCAAGCACCAGCGCCGGCACCAACCGGCGGACCCAATCCCGTCCTTTCACAGCGCGCACGTGTGGAGACGAATTGTGAGTTGTCGCGAGGCCGCCGAAACGCGTTAAGCCACGGCGCCCACACATAACGGGTCCTTTATGTATTAGACTCCTATAAAGCAACCTTTATGTTTCTACCGAACCCGAACCGCGAGCTTCCTGACCACTTTCTGGCTTTTGCCAACCCCACCCGCCTGCGCATTTTGGAGCGGCTCGGGAAGGTCGGCGAGGTGAGCGTCAACGACCTCGCGGAGCACCTCCGCATGAGCCAGCCGCGCATCTCCTGGCACCTGCGCATGCTGCGGGTCGGAGGAGTGGTTCGGACGCGGCGCGACGGCCGTCAGGTGTACTGCTCACTGGACGTCGAGAACATCGCGCGCGAGCGCGCGCACCTGGATCAACTGCTTGGAATCGAAGATCGGATGAAAGTTAGCGAGGAGGTTGGGGCATGAAGAACGGCCAATCGAACGGCCACAGGAACGGTCAGCACAACGGCAAGGTCCGTGTCGCGATAGTGGGTGTGGGCAACTGTGCGTCGTCGTTCGTCCAGGGCGTCCACTACTATCGCGACGCCTCACCCAAGAGCTTCGTTCCCGGGTTGATGCACGTGAACCTCGGTGGCTATCACGTCAGCGACATCGAGTTCGTCGCCGCGTTCGACGTGGACAAGAAGAAGGTCGGGCTAGACCTGTCCGAGGCGATCTTCGCCGGTGCCAACAACACCGTGAAGTTCACTGACGTGCCTCACACCGGCGTGAAGGTCCAGCGCGGCATGACACACGACGGCATTGGCAAGTACCTCGCGGACATCATCGTCAAAGCTCCTGGAGAGACCTCAGACGTGGTCGGCATCCTCAAGAAGACCAAAGCCGACGTGCTGGTCAGCTATTTGCCGGTCGGCTCCGAAGAGGCCACGAAGTGGTACGTCGAGCAGGCGCTGCAGGCGGGTGTCGGCTTCGTCAACTGCATCCCCGTCTTCATCGCCCGCGAGCCTTACTGGCAGAAGCGCTTCGAAGAGAAGAAGCTGCCGATCATCGGCGACGACATCAAGTCGCAGGTCGGCGCGACCATCATCCATCGCGTCCTCACACGCCTCTTCCGCGATCGCGGCGTCAAGCTCGAGCGCACCTACCAGCTCAACTTCGGTGGCAACACCGACTTCCTGAACATGCTGGAGCGCGATCGGCTGATGTCCAAGAAGATCTCGAAGACCCGCTCAGTGACCTCCCAGCTCGACTACGACATCGGCGCGGACAACGTCCACATCGGGCCGTCTGACTACGTGCCCTGGCTGAACGACCGCAAGTGGGCGTACATCCGACTCGAAGGGCGCACTTTCGGAGACGTGCCCCTCAACGTCGAGCTCAAGCTGGAGGTGCACGACTCGCCGAACTCCGCAGGCATCGTCATCGATGCCGTCCGCTGTATCAAGCTTGCTCTCGACCGTGGCATCGGAGGCGCGCTCGAAGGCCCGAGCTCGTACTTCATGAAGTCGCCCCCGGTGCAGTACAGCGACTCCGAGGCGAAAGGCCTGGTGGAGGAGTTCATTGATGCTGGTAAGGCCAAGGCCGCACCGAACGGCCGCGCCCGCCGCATCGGGCGAACGAAGCCCGCGACCGCCGCTGCTCGCCGCTAGTCCCGGCCGGCGGGGGTACGCGAGACATTGCGGCGGCATCGGCGGCCGAAGCCGAGGAGGCGACGAGCAGCGGAGCGAGCGCATCTGTGATGCGTGAGCGAGCAGCGCAGGAGCCGACGATGGATAGGGCCCGCTCCCGCGGCGGCGCCGCGGGGGCCCCACAGGACGGGCCGACTAGGACGCCGCAGGGCCGCGGGCTCCCGCTGGCCGGGGCTGCCTATTACGCGGGTGCACGGATCCTGCGGGTTGTCCCGGCGGGTTTCCGTCACGCTGCGGTGGCCCCGGGCGGGACGGCCTGGTACTGGCTCAGCACGAGCCAGCGGCGGGCGGCGCTGGACAACTACGCCGCCGTCCTGGGCCGCGAGCGCTCGGACCCGCAGGTCGCGCGCGTGGCCAGGCGTGCATTTCAGAACTACGGACGGATGCTCGTCGACTTCGTGTTGATGGGCAGCCTGACACCGAACGAGCTCATCGAGCGCACAAACGTCGACGGCCGCGAGCACCTCGATGCGGCGCTTGCGCGCGGTCGGGGCGTGATCATGGCGGTGCCGCACATGGGGTCGTGGGACGTGGCGGGTTCCTATGCCGCGGCGCTCGGGTATCAGATTTCCGCGGTCGCCGAACGCTTCCCCGGATCGTTGAACGACGCCGTGGTCCAGACCCGGCAGCGGTTCGGCCTGAGTGTGATCATGCTCGGTCGTGCGGCGGTCCGTGCGCTTACCGAGGCGCTTCGCGCAAACCACATCGTGGCCCTTCTTTGCGACCTCGAGCAGGGACCTGGCACGGCGATACGCTTTTTCGGCCGGCGCGCGATCGTGCCCGGCGGCCCTGCCGCCCTTGCGCTCAAAACGGGAGCCGCATTGATGCCTGCCACCCAGTACGCCACGGCGCCGGGTCGCCACCACATCCACCTCGATCCCCCCCTCGCCGTGCACGAGGGCGAAACCAAAGAGCGCCTCATTCAGCGGGTGATCGATCGCTTCGAGGAATTCATCAGAGAGCGACCCGAGCAGTGGTATGCGTTTCGGCCTATGTTCAGAACCGAGGAGTGAGTGAATGGCGCTGGCGCGCATTCAAGCTGATGCAGTCGATCGTGGAGCGATTGCCCCGATCGTGGGCGTACGCGCTGGCCGTGCTGGCCGCCCGATTCGCCTGGATGTTCTCACCGCTCGCGCGGCCGCGCCTCGATTACAACCTCGCCATCGTTTGCCCAGAGCTCACGCCGGTCGAGCTGCGGAAGCTTTCGTGGGTGAACTTTCGCAACCATGCCAAGGCCTACGCCGACCTGATGATGCTGCCTCGTATGAATGTCGAAGCCATGCGTCCGCTGATGCACGTCGATGGCCTGGAGAACCTTGCGCATGCTCGCGCGATGGGCAAGGGCGTGCTGGTCGTCTCGTGCCACATGGGCTCGTACGAGGTCGCGTCCGCGATCTGGTCGGCGACGGTGTCGCCCGTCAGCTTGTTTGCCGAGGAGCTGGAGCCCAGGGCCCTCTTCGAGTGGTATCGAGATACAAGGGCGCGCCTGGGTATCAGCGTGTTGCCTCTGCATCTCGGCGGCCTGCGCAAGGTCACGCAGGCCCTGCAGGAACAGGAGCTCGTCATCACCGCAATCGATCGCGACATCACCGGAACGGGGCAGCTGATGCCGTTCTTCGGGCGGCCGGCGCCGATTCCGATGGGTCCCGCGGCCATAGCGCTGCGCATGGGAACACCACTTTTGCCGGCATGCGTCTACCGGCTGCCCGACGACACTTACAGAGCGGAGACGGCGCCTCCGGTGATAGCCCAGCCCACCGAAGACCCGAGGGCGGATGAGGTGCGGGTGACACAGGAGCTGCTGCGGCACATCGAGGGATTCATCCGCCGGCACCCGGAGCAATGGCACGTCCCGCACCGAATCTGGGAGGGAGCTCCGTGAAGATCGGGCTCGTCTCGCCTTACGACTTCGCATCGCCGGGCGGCGTGACCGATCACGTGCGCCACCTCGCCCGCCAGCTGCGGAGACTTGACCACGAGGTGCGGATCTTCGCTCCCTCCAGCCGCGCCGACGTGGACTTCGACACCGCGGAGTTCTACCGGATCGGAAGCCCGATCGCCGTCCCGGTCAACGAGTCGGTCGCGCGGATCACGCTCAGCTTTCACCTCGCCGACCGCGTGGCCGCGATCGTCGAGCGAGAACACTTTGACGTCCTCCATTTTCACGAACCGCTCATGCCGGCGCTCCCGATGACTCTGCTCCGAATGTCGCAGGCGGCGAACGTCGGCACGTTCCACGCATTCGCCAAATCCAACATCGGGTATTACTACGGTCGCCCGCTGCTGGAGCCGTACCTGGCGCAATTGCATCGCGGGATTGCGGTGAGCGAGCCGGCGAAGGCTTTCGTGCACCGCTACTTTCCCGACTTCCCGCTGCAGGTCATTCCCAATGGCATCGACATCAGCACGTTCCATCCTGGGCAGACGCCGATCCGCCACCTTCGAGACGACCGCGTCAACATCCTCTTCGTCGGCCGGCTGGAGAAGCGCAAGGGGCTCGGAGACCTCCTGCGCGGCTACGAGTTCATGAAGCCGCGGGTTCCGAACAGCCGGCTCATCGTCGTGGGCGACGGTCCGCTTCGGAGCAGCGTCGAGTCGTACATCTCCAGGCACCGCCTGCCCGATGTGGTGCTGGCCGGTTACGTCCCCGACTCCGTTTTGCCTCGGTATTACTGCAGCGCCGACATCTTCTGCGCGCCGGCGACCGGCGCTGAGAGTTTTGGGATCGTCCTGCTCGAGGCGATGGCGACCGGCCTGCCGGTCGTCGCCACCGAGATCGATGGCTACATGTCTGTGCTGGAGCCTGGTCGCGACAGCCTGACCGTGAGCCCGAAGGGTTGGGCCGAGCTCGGCGCGGCGCTCGTCGTCCTGGCGCGCGATCACGAGCTGCGGCTCCGGATGGGCGCCTACGGTCTCGAGAAGGCTCGCCGCTATGCCTGGGAGGAAGTTGCCTCTCAGGTCGTGGCTGTCTACAAGGAAGCGCGCCAGCTGCGCGCGCAGCGAGTGGCCGTCGGATCGCGAGAGGTGATCAATGTTCACGACGCGGTTTGAGGCTTGGGTCCGTCGCCACGCGGAGGCGCTCATGTCCGCGATTCAGCGGCTGCCGGTGACCCCGAACCAGATCACCGTGGTCGGCACCGCGCTCACCTTCGCCGCCGCGGTGCTCACAGCGTTCGGCCAACTTCGGTGGGGCGGGGTCGTGCTGGCTTTCGCGGGCACCTTTGACATTCTCGACGGCGCCCTCGCACGCTCGACAGGGCGCAGCTACGCCTACGGCGCGTTCCTGGACTCCACGCTCGACCGCTACTCGGAAGGCGCGATGTACCTCGGTCTGATCGCCTATTTCGTGAGCGCAGGCGGACCGTTCCAGCGCTGGCTGATCCTGGCGACCGCCGCGGCGCTCGCCGGCTCCTTCCTTGTGAGCTACGTGCGGGCTCGGGCCCAGAGCCTCGGGTTCACATGCGAGAGCGGTCTGTTCGCGCGGCCGGAGCGGGTCGTGGTGACCGTGGTGGGACTGATCTTCGGCGGGGCCGTGCTCACGGGCGTCGTGATCCTGCTGGCGATCTTGACCAACCTGACCGCGCTGCAGCGCATCCGCGAGGTGTGGCTGCAGGGCCGCGCGCAGCGGCTCGCCCGCGAGCGCGAAACGAGAGCAGCCCTCACGGGCAGCGAGCCCGCGAAGCCGTAGAAGGCGCAAGGGAGGGCAGTCGCCCTCCCTTACGGAAACCCTCAGCTCCTCGGCCTGGCTGGGTGGCGCCTGGATAGGGCATAGGTGACGGCCGGAATGAATCCGGCCTAAAGCTCCACATTGGGTTCTGGTTTGAATTTCGCGGGCCATCCGAGTCAGGCCGTAGAGTTGCCTTTCGTGGCTGATCCTTTCTCCGGCATCGCCGGGCACACGCGAGCCCTGGATCAGCTCCGATCGCAGGTCGACTCCGAGCGACTGGCGCATGCATATCTCTTCGTCGGCGAGGCCGGCCTCGGCAAGGCGACCACCGCGCGCGCCCTCGCGGCGGCGCTGCTGCCTGAAGCGGCGCTGCACCGGCACCCCGATTACTGGGAGGACGACCGGATCAAGGCGCTTTCGATCAACGAGATCAGGCTGTTACCCGACAAGCCGCCCGAGTTCCACGAGCTCTCGCTCCAGGCGTTTCTCAACCTCAAGCCCGCGGTGGGGACGCGCCGGGTGGCGCTGGTCACCAACGTCGGCCGCCTGCGCGACCAGGACCAGGGCGTGCTCTTGAAGACACTCGAGGAGCCGCATCCGCGTCGCGTGATCATCCTCACCAGCCCCAGCCTCAACCCATTCGTAGTGCTGCCGACCGTCGTTTCGCGATGCCAGCGCATCTTCTTCCACCCGGTCCCGGCGCCCGAGATCGAGCGGTTGCTCTTGAATCTCGATGTGGACCCGGGGCGCGCCCGCCTGCTGGCAGAGCTCGCTCGGGGCAGGCCGGGCTGGGCTTTGCGCGTGGCCGGCGACGAGAGGGTGATCGACCTTCACGAAGAGTGGACGCGGCGCCTCGAGGAAGTTTTCGGCGCGCCCGCCGACGTGCCCCTGCGGGTCGCAGCCGAGCTCGACGGCAGCCAGATGGCATGGCGTCGCAGCGAGGGTGAGGTCGAAGACCCCGCTTTGTTCGCGATCGCCAGCTGGCAGATCGAGCTGCGCCGCCGCATGCTGTCCAGCCGTGGCCCGGAACAGGGCCGGTGGGCTCACCTCCTCGAGCTTTCCTACGACACGCTCGGCTACCTGGAGCAGAACGTCAGCCCGCGCCTCGCGTTTGAGACCTTCTTGCTCGAATGTCGCAAAGCTTCTTGAAAAAGGCCCTCGAGGGCTACCAGCCATACGTGCCCGGCCAGCAGCCGCCAGATGGCGAGGACTGGGTCAAGCTCAACACCAACGAGTCGCCGCTGCCGCCTTCTCCGAAGGTCATCGAAGCGATCAGGGCCGCGGCCGGCGAGTCTCTGCGCCTGTATCCGAGCCCCACCGCGGCGCCCGCGCGGTCGGCGATCGCCGAGCACTTCGGGCTCGACGCCAATCAGGTTGCGCTCGGGAACGGCGGCGACGAGCTGATCGAGATGTGCTTTCGCGCGTTCGCCGGCGCGGGCGACCGCGTGGCGTACTCGACCCCCACATATCCGCTGCTCGATCCCCTGTGTCGAGTGCACGAGGTGACGCCGTCGGTCCATCCCACCGCCGAAGGGTGGACCTGGACCTCCGACTTCGTCGACGACCCGGCACCGCTCAAGTTCCTCGTCAACCCCAACTCGCCGACCGGGACCCACCACGGCCGGATGTCGGTCGAGCGAGTCCTGGGTCGATCCCGCGGGGTCGTGGTCCTCGACGAGGCTTACGTCGACTTTGCCGCAGAGTCTCAGCTCGAGCTGGTTGGCAAGCACCCCAACCTCCTCATCCTCCGGACCATGTCGAAGTCGTACGCGCTGGCGGGCATGCGCATCGGCTTTGCCCTGGGCAGTCCTCAGCTGATCGCGGCACTGGATGCGGTCAAGGATTCCTACAACATGGATCGACTGGCCATCGTCGCCGCGGTCGCCGCGATCAAAGATGAGGCGCACCATCGCAAGATCGTCGACTATGTGGTCGCCGAGCGCGCCTGGCTCGAAGATCAGCTGCGTGAGGAGGGTTTCGAGCACTCGGCGTCGGCGGCCAACTTCGTTTTCGTCAAGCCATCCCTGGGCGTCTCCGCGGCGGCCGTCGCCGACGCCCTTCGCGAGCGCCGCGTGCTGATCCGGCATTACGATCGGGAGCCGATCGCGGGCTGGTTCCGCATCACCATCGGCACGCGCGAGCAGCACGAGCGCCTGATTTCGGCGCTAAGGGAGATTTTGTGACGACCACGCCCACCCGCGACGAAGCCTGGGAGCTCGTGACCTCCATGACGCAGTCGGAGCCGCTCCGCCGTCACATGCGCAGCGTCGAGGCGGCCATGCGCGCGTACGCGCGTCGTTTCGGAGAGGACGAAGAACGCTGGGCGGTGCTGGGTGTGATCCACGACTGGGACTACGAGTCCGGGCCGACCCAGGAGCTGCACCCGACGCGCGGGATAGAGATGCTGCGCGAGAAGGGTTGGCCGGAGGACATCCTCGACGACATCGCCTCCCACGCCGACTACCTGAAC
>Ga0209590_10000204_pt1 | contig 17098 bp, 10 predicted proteins | sample CZO8metaG_FD_188353 | JGI IMG/M metagenome (GOLD analysis project Ga0209590, IMG submission 188353) | Vadose zone soil microbial communities from the Eel River Critical Zone Observatory, Northern California, USA - CZOApr15con1.8 metaG... | ecosystem: Environmental > Terrestrial > Soil > Vadose...
CGCTCTGCGACGTGTCGGCGGCAACCCTGAAGCACGTCGCCGACCACTACGACGTCCGCCGGCGCTATACCGACTATCGTGACCTGCTCAAAGACGAGGTCGAGGCCATCGCCGTCCTCAGCGCCGTCTCCCACGGCCAGCTGATCGTCGACGCGCTCCGGGCGGGGAAGCACGTTTTCACCGAGAAACCGATGTGCTACACACTGCGCGAAGCCGACGAGATTCTGGCCGCCCACGCGCGGGCGGGTACCGTATGTCTGGTCGCCTACATGAAGCGTTACGATCCCGCCGTCCGCTACGCCGGCCCTCTCATCCGCCGGCTGCCCGATCTCCGGGCGATCCAGATCACCGTGCTCCATCCTTCCGAGGCGAACCAGACGGCCCACCACGACCTCCGGCGGTTCGCGGATGTCCCTGGAGAGACGGCGGCGCGCCTGCGCGGGGAGCAAGACCGCTTGATCCGTGAGGCGATCGGCGACTTCACGCCTCTCGAGCGCCGCGTCTTCGCCGGGAACTTGCTCTCCACTCTGGTTCACGACATCAACCTGCTTCGGGGTCTATCGGGCGATCCGGCGGAGGTCCTTTTCACCGACGTGTGGGCTGGAGGCGACAGTTTGGTGACGTGCCTGCGCTATCCCTCCGGCGTACGCGCCACCCTCAGCCTTCACTACCTCTGGGACCTCGCTCACTATGAGGAGACGGTGACGTACCTCGGCCCGGCGGACCGCGTGCGGCTGGTGTTCCCCTCGCCCTTCTTCCGCAACATGCCCACCGAGGTCATAGTGGAGGGGATGGAGGACGGCAAAGCGTTCGAGAAGCGGGTGACCGTCTCTATGAAGGAAGCGTTCAAGGAGGAGCTCCTGCACTTCGCCGAATGCGTCGCCAGCGGCCGGGAGCCCGAGACCACGCCAGCGGAGGCGCGGGGGGACGTCCTCCTTCTGCACCGGATCTTCCACGCGATCAAGCGCCCGCTGGCGACATGAAGCTCGGGACGACTGACGCCACCGACCAGGCGCAGCTCGAGGTGTCCCGCGGACGCTAAAACCTGAGATCGAGGGGCGGGAGGCCGAACTCGGAGCGGCCGAACACGAAGGCCGCCTTCTCGAGATTGTTGCCCGCGTGAGCCCGGATCGCATGGACGTCCCGCCAGGCCCGCTGGATCGGATTGTCGAGGAAGATGCCGCGGCCGCCGCTGGCTTCGAACAGTCGATCGACGGCGCGCACGCATCGATCCGTTGCCTTGGCGGTATCCCACCGGTAGCGCGCCCGCTGGGCGAGGGGAATCTCCGCCCTGTCGCGGACCAGACTCATCGCTTCGGCGAAGTTACCGAGCAGGCGGTCGCGGGCGGCGGTCACCTCGGCCGCAGCTTCCGCCAGGGAGAACTGCACGAAAGGGTCCTCCGCGACTCGGCTCTGATCGCGCGGGGAGATGCGCGTCGTCGTCTGGTCGCGAAACGTCGCGAGCGCTCCCAGCGCGACGCCGATGGCCGGGGCGCCGATGCACGCCGGAAAGACGAGCCCGAAGGGCAGGCGGTAGAGGGGCGCGTCGTTGACGACGGCGCCGGGATTCGTCAGATAGAATGCATCGCGGTACGAGTGGGTCCGGTACTCCGGCACGAAGGCATCGTTCACCAGTAAATCCTTGCTCCCCGTGCCGCAGAGCCCGACCGCGTACCACGTGTCCTCGATCGTGTAGTCCCGGCGCGGGACCAGAAATGTCCGTGCGTCAGGGGGCGCGCCTTCCCTGAGAGGCGGCGCGATGCCGCCGAGCACAGCCCAGTGGCAGAAGTCGCACCCGCTCGAGAACGACCACCGACCATGGAGGCGGAAGCCTCCATCGATCCGCTCCACCGTCCCCGTGGGCGCCAGGGACGTCGAAAGCTGGATGCTCGTGTCCTTGCCCCAGACGTCGTCCTGCGCCTCCGGCGCGAAGAGGCCGAGGTGCCAGTTGTGAACGCCGACGACGCCGAGGATCCAGGCGCTCGAGCCGCAGACGGTGCCGATCTCCATGATGGCCTGGTAGAGCGTGCCGGGATCGAGCTCGTAGCCGCCGTAGCGCTTGGGCTGGAGACAACGAAAGAGCCCGGCCTCCTGGAAGTCCGCGAATGTCGCGTCGGGCAGCCGCCGGAGCTGTTCGGCATGGACGGCGCGGTCGCGCAGCGCCGGGAGCAGCGCGCGAACCCGTTGGAGATACGTGTCCGACGTCATGCTGCCCCCGATCATGTGGCGGGCACCCGGCGAGGTCAAGACGCATGAGGATCGCGACGCCGGACCTGGCGACGAACTCTGTGTCGATCCCCTTGTGTGGAGAGGTGCCCGGCGAGTACTTAGCGCGGAAACCGGTTCGCCTTCCAGGGGAACGCCAGATCCGTCACTAGCCAAGAATACGCAAAGTTAGACGGGATCGAGTTGCCTCATTTGGACCCATTTGGGGGCAGGAATGTAGATAGAAAGTGGATAGCGCCGCCGCTCGCCGAGGCTCGCCGCTCCCCTGTCCTGCCTATAAAGCGCGACGGCGCAACGACACAGGTCTCTTGGTTGCATTGAATCGGGATCAACCGTGTGTACCCGCGATCAGCGATCGAGCCAGGCCGCCATCAGCCGCCCGCCGTAGTCAGAGCCGTTGTTAGGGCTCCAGTTCTTTACATATGGCTCCCACGCGGACACGACCTGCTGGGACGCGTCGTAGAGGTAGTACGCCTGCTGGGAGATGTGGCGCTGGATGTCGTAGATGATCTCGCGCCGCTTGGTGACGTCGAAGGTCCTCCGCTGGAGCTGGATCATGTCAGTCAGCTTCGGGTCGTTCACGCCGGCGGAGTTGAGCGGCTGGCCTGGCACGAAGGCTCGGAGGTAGCTGTCGGCGTCGATCCACCCTCCCCGAAGTCCGAACGTCATCTTGTCGAACTTCCCGAAGACCGTGCTCGCGATGTAGGCGCCGTACTCCTTGAGCTTAAGCTCAGTCTCGATCCCGGCCGCCTTCCAGTTCTTCAGTAAGATCTGCACCCGATCCATGAAGTCGGGGCCATAACCGGCCGTGGTCTCGACCGGCACCTTGAAGCCGTTCGGATAGCCCGCCTCGGCGAGCAGCCGCTTGGCGGCGGGAACATCTTGGTCGTAGAGCTCCCGCCCCTCGCGGGGAAGCTGGTCGATGGGAATCGACCACTCGCCCGCGGCGGCCGGCACCGCCGGGTTCGGGGCGCCATGTCCCAAGGCGAAAGGGCTGGCCTCGAGAAATTCTCGCCAGTTGCTGGCGCGTCCCATCGCGCGCCGGACCCGGACGTCCTTGAAGGGATCCTGGTCGAGCTTGCACGCGGTGTAGCCGCCGGTGAACCAGACATACTCAGCGGTCTGAAGGCCCGGCTTGCGCCGCTTGGCCACGTCGAGATCGATCCGGCGCACGACCTGCTGATATTCGGGGCCGAAGTCGTACTTTCCAGCGACCCAGGAGGCAAACCGGGAGGACGGGTCGGCATCCACCACCACCTCGACTCCGTCGGCGTACGGCAATCCCGACACGAAATAGCCGGGATTCCTGACGAACGTGAGCTTCACGTTGGGCTCGTAGCGCTCGAGCATCCACGGCCCGGTGCCGATGACGGCCTCGGCCCGCTTCAGGTCTCCGAACTTCTCGACCGCCTCCTTCGCAACCAGCCACGTCGAGGTCGAGGCGAGCGCGTCGAGGAACCAGGCGAAAGGTTCCTTGAGCGTGAACTTGACGGTGTAGCGATCCAGCGCCTCGATCTTGTCCACGCTCTCGAGTGTCGCCCGATTGCCGTTGCCCTTGATGTTGAGGAACCGCTCGTAGGTGTACTTCACGTCGTCGGCCGTCAGCTCGCGCCCATCCACCCGCGGCTTCGGATGCCAGCGCACGCCGCGCCGGAGCTTGAAAACGTACGTCGTGTCATTGGGCCGTGTCCACGATTCGGCGACGTCGGTCTCGATCGGATAGGTGCCTGGCCGCACCGACGGCCCCGCCTTGACCTTCAGGAGCCGGCTGTGCGTGAGCGATAGCATCGTCATTGTCGTGAAGGCGATGGTCTGATGCGGATCGAAGCCGACCGGGTCGAGCAGCGAACAGATCCGGAAGATTCCGCCGCGTTTCGGCGTCTGAGCGGCGGCACGGTAGGGCTTCAGAACATCGACGGTGGCGCCGCTGACTCCCACGGCGAGGGCAGCGCTTCCAAACTTCAGCACATTCCGGCGACTGAGGCCAGGGCGCTGGTCGATGACGGCCTCCTCACGTGCTCTTCAGCTTCGAGATGAACTGGGATTTGCGATATGGACTGATTTCCCACGTGGTCTCCCACTGTCGAGTGGCGACGGAACGCTCGATCCGCCATTGCTGGGCCTCCGGAACGGGTGACAAGGGTCATTCTCGCGGCGCCCGCCGCGCTGGTCCCGCATCCTCGGAACGCTCGCTGCCGTGACCGCCCACCGGCAGGACACTCCCGCCGGCGCCGAGCCTGCTCCCCGTCTGGGCCGCCCCGCTCGATCAGGTCTGATGCCACGCGGGCCGCTCGGTGCGCCGGGTGATCTGTGCAAAGAGACGCTGAGTTCGGCCGCGGGGCAGGGTGAGCAGATCCTCGATGGCCCGCCCCGGGGCGTCATTGGCCGGGAGGAAAATCCGGGCTTTCAGAGTCGGCTCACCTCAGCCTCCGCCTTCTCAAGCCAGGACCGCATATCCATCTCGCGGTACATCGCCGCCGCGATCGTGAAGTGTTCGCATGCTTCTCGACGCTTGCCCACGCGTCCGTAGAGCTTGCCGAAGCGGAGGTGGCAGTGGGCGACGAGCGGGCGCATGCCCAGCTCATCGGCGAGGGCCATGGCCTGCCGGTAGAAGGCTTCGGCTTCTTCGGCAGCGGGGGGATCGCGATGCGATGCGATCTCGCCTAGAACCTGCAGAGCCCACGGCTGCTCCCTCCGTCGCTTGTGGTCACGGGCGAACTCGAGGGCTTGGCCGCCGAGCCTGACCGCGTCGTCTGTTCGATTCGTCAGGCAATAAGCCTCGCTCAGATACGCAGCCCGTCGGGCATAACCGCTCCGGTCTCCCATCGAGACGCTCTGCTCGAACCCCTGCTCGAGCAGCGGCAGGCCGTCGGCAACGCGCCCGGATAAGACATACGCATAACCCAGGTTCGAAGCGATTCCGTAGACCCAGGTCGGGAACTTCCAGGTCTGGCAGAGTTCACGGCCACGCTCGAGGACGGCGATCGCCTCCTTGAGATCGCCTTTGCGCAGGTAGAGATACCCGAGACTGCGTAACGCACCGATGAGACTCCAGGGGTGATCTACCGTCTCGGCAATCCATACCCCCTCCTCCCCTCTGGCAATTCCCTCCGCGAACTCGCCCAGCTCGGTAAGCACGTCGGCCAAAAAGAGCCGCGAGCCAACGGAGGGCAGCCCCACCTCGCCGAAACGCCCACCGATAAGCTCGCCCTGGAGAGACTCGATGTTGCTCCGGAAGCATTCACTCGCACGGCGGTAGTCGCCCAGGTCGAGGTAGGCCTGCCCCAGGCGCTGATTTGCCACTACCTGGAGGGGGAAATCGCCATGGGCGTGCGCGAGGGCAAGAGCGCGGTGGCCGGCCCTCACAGCGCGGTCGAGGTCACTCGACCACCAGAAATGACCAGCTATGAAGGCGGAAATCCATCCCAGCCTGCATTGATCACCGATCCGCTCGGCGAGAATTTCGGCCTCGCACAGGTGGTCGCAGACTCGTCGGACCTCGCCAAGGGGAAGGAGCGAATTGCGAAGGTCCAGCCGCAGATCGATCCCCTGCTCGATCGTTTCGCGACCCTCGGGGAGATGCGTGAGAACTCCGAGCGCCTGCTCGAAGCATGCGACCGCCTCACGGTTGGCCGAGCGCGCACCAGCCTTCTTCCCGGCCTGACGGAAGTAGGCAACGGCCTTGTCCCAGACCTCGCCGCGAAGGGCATGATGGGCGAGGCGATCCACCTGCTCGACCAGCCGGGTGGCATGCAGCTGTTCGATCGCCGCCATACTGCGAGCGTGAAGGGCGCGCCGTCGGTCCTGGAGGAGGCACGCGTAGGCGACCTCGTGGCTCAGGGCGTGCTTGAATGCGAATTCACGCTCGGGGATGACTTTCGTCTCGTACAGGAACTCGCTCCCCTGCAACCGGATGAGGCCGGCGTGGAGCACTTCCTCCGGCAGGTCCGCCACCACCTTCAGCAGGGCGAACGGCACGTCCTTGCCGATGACGGCCGCCGTCTGCAAGAGCGCCTTGTCCTCCGGCGACAGCCGGTCGATGCGCGCTGCGAGCACCGCCTGGACGGTAGCGGGCACCCGGATCTCGCCGGCAGACCGCGCGAGTCGATAGTCACCGCGATCGCCGACGAGCACACCCGTCTCGACCGCCGCTCGCACGCTTTCCTCCAGGAAGAACGGGTTGCCGCCGGTGCGTTCGATCAGCACCGCCTTGACCGCTGCCGTGGCGACCTCACGCCCCAACAGGCTATCGAGGAGCGCGTGGGCATTCTCGGGCGAGAGCGGGTCGAGCCGGAGCTGCGCGTAATAACTCTTGTTGCTCCAGGCGTGCTGGTACTCGGGACGATAGCTGAGGAGAAGCAGAACACGATGGCTCGGGACGCTCTCGACCAGGGTCTCGAGCACCGCCTGCGTCTTGGAGTCGATCCAGTGGAGATCCTCGAAGAGCACGGTGACCGGCCGGAGACGACTCTCCTCGAGGAGCAACAGCTTCACCGCCTCCAGCGTCCGCCTCTGCTTCTGGGCGGGATCGAGCGCCTGCCACTGCGGATCGTCGATCGTCACATCGAGGAGCGAGAGGACGGGAAAAAGCGTGGGCGCCAGCGCACTGTCGAGCGACAAGACCTTCTCCGCCACCCTCTCCCGGATCTTGCTCGCGTCGTCGCGCGGCTCGATCTGGAAGTACGCTTTCAGCAGGTCGATGACCGGGAGATAGGGCGTCGCCTTCCCGTAGGAGGCCGCGCTGTTGACGAGGATCAGCGAGCCCCGGCTGCGGCGCGACTCGATGAACTCCCAGAACAGACGTGACTTGCCGACACCGGCCTCGCCGACCACTCCGACGACCTGACCGTGGCCCTTTTGGACATGCTCGAGCGCCAGGGCAAGCTGCTCCAGCTCACGGTCCCGGGCGACGAGGGGTGTGAGCTGCTCGCCCAACCCCAACGCGGTTCGTCCGAGGCCCGCAAGCCGGTAAGCCTTTCCAGCTACTCCATCGTCGACCGCGAAAGGCGAGACGACAAAACGCCGCTCGAGGAACGGGCGCGTCGCCTCGCTCACGAGCACGGTCCCCGGCTCGGCACTCCTCATGAAGGCCTCGAGCTGCGTCCACATCTCGCGCTTGGCATCGTGGTCGACCCGCGCCGCGCTGCCGACTCGGGCGACCAAGACCTCGCTGGCGTGGAGACCAACGCGGATGTCGAAGAATTCCGGTGAGTCGCGACGGGCGTGCACGGTGATCTTCTGGATCGCCAGGGCTGCGTGCGCCGCCCGGCGGGGAGCGTCCTCGACGGTCTCCAGCCCGAACACCGCCAAGAGCCCCGTGGGGCTCACTTCCTCGACCTGGCCGCCGAAACTCTGGACCTTGTCGACCAGAGTCTCGAGTACGGAGCCTGCGTCAGGGACGGTCCTCACCGACGAGGCCGTGACGATGTCAGCACGGAGCAGGGCGACATGCCGCCGGTCCCACTGCACAGTGACCGGCCTTGAGGCGGTCGTCGACTCGACCGTGAGGCTCTCTGGCTCGGCCGGCAAGGTCGGCTCAGTCGTCTCGGCCGGCGACCGAAGCCCGTACTTCCGAAGGCGGTAGCGCAGAATGTGACGGGTCACCCCTAGCAGGCTCGCCGCCCGGGAGATATTCCAGCGGGTCTTGTGGAGCGCCTCGAGGATGCGCACCCGCTCGAGCCGTTCGACCGTCTCCTCGAGCGACATGCCCTCCAGGGCATCGGGTGGAGTGGTGTCGCGACCCTGCGGCGGCGACGCTGGTCGGCCAGGAGGAGCCGCAAGCTCCAGCCTGTGGGCTGTCAAAACAGGGGCGTCGGTCAGCAGCGCGACTCGCTCCATCACGTTCGCCACTTCCCTTACGTTCCCCGGCCACCGGTAGGCGACCAGGGCTGCCCGGGCGTCCTCGGCGAGCGTTTTCGGCGCCAACCCATACTCGGTACAGGTGTGCGCCAGGAAGTGTTCGGCGAGAGTGAGGATGTCCTTTCCCCGCTCTCGAAGCGGCGGGAGTCGAAGCGTCACCACCGCAAGCCGGTGGTAGAGCTCCTCGCGAAACCCTTGCCGGCGCGCGCCAGCCTTCAAATCCTCGCTCGTGGCCGTGATGATCCAGACGTCCACCGCCTCAGTGCGTGTACTGCCCAGCCTTCGGACCGCACGGTCTTCGAGGACGGTGAGCAGCTTGGCCTGGAGGTTCTCGGGCAACAGCCCGATCTCGTCGAGGAAGAGCGTGCCCCGGTGGGCGGTCTGGAACAGGCCCGCCTTGGCGTGGTGGGCATCGGTGAAGGCGCCCCGTTCGAAGCCGAACAGTTCGGCCTCGAGCAGAGTCTCGGGAATCGCGGCGCAGTTGACCGCGACGAACGGCCCCGCCTTGCGAGGCCCGGTTTCGTGGATGGCCCGGGCGAGCAGGCCCTTGCCTGTCCCCGTCTCGCCGAGGATCAAGATGGGCGGAAGGCGGCGTGTCTCTGTATGCCGTCGGAGAAGCTGCTCGACTTGCGTTCTGACGGCTACCAGCCCAGGACTGTCACCGATCAACTGGTCGAGTGACGCCACGGTGCGCGCATTCTACGCTGCGTCGAGCGCCACTGGAGAATTTTCGCCACCTGCGTTCGCCGGCCAACAACCCGCGCCAAGTCCTCGATTTACCGTTCTCTTGCCTCTGGCATTCCGGTTGCGCTGTCACAGGCGGGACGATGGGCCTCATGACTCCGAGGACCCGCCTCGGAGAGGACAGCCGGTGACGAGGCCGGACCGGTCGCCGCGGCCTGAGGCTTCCCGGAGGCGTGACATGAAGACCCGGGGAAGGATTCTTCGGCTGCATCGTTTCTCACTCGCTGGCCTGCTCTTGTTCGTCTCCCTCCTTGGCCTCGACATAACGCAGCCGGTCGAGTACTCCGCCGCGGCGACGTCGCAACCCGCCGGGCTAACCTCGCCTTCGAACACCCATGTCGTCGCCGTGTCCGTCAGTCGGATCGATGTCTACTGGCAGGACAACTCGAACAACGAGACCGGCTTCGAAGTACATCGCTCCATAGATGGATCGACCGGGACGTTCACGCTGCTGGCCACGATGGCCGCCGGTGTCACTGCCCGGGGCGACCTCGGGCTCAGCCCGTCGATGCAGTACTGCTACAAGGTCCGCGCGATCAAGACAGCGGACGGCCCGACGCGCTACTCCAGCTTCTCTAACACCGCCTGCGCGACGACGCTGGCCCCACCGCCGCCGAATGCCCCATCCAATACCCAGGTCGTCGCTGTGTCCGACAGCCGGATCAACGTCTCCTGGCAGGACAACTCGAGCAACGAGACCGGGTTCGAGGTGCATCGGTCCGCCAATGGATCGAACGGGACGTTCACGCTGCTGGCCACGACGACCGCCGGAGTCACTGCCCGAGGCGACCTGGGGCTCAACCCCTCGACGCAGTACTGCTACAAGGTCCGCGCGTTCATCACGGTGAACAGCCTGGCGAGCTACTCCGACTTCTCCAACACCGCCTGCACGACGACATTGGCGCCACCGCCGCCTCCAGGGCTGCACGTGACCGGGGTGACCACCGGGGTCGATCTCGACGTGGACGGATACTGGGTGGACGTGTGGAAGAATTCCGGGGGGAGCCTCATCCATGTCACCGGCATCGGCCTGCCCGCCAACGGGACGGTGACGATCTCCAGGCTGGATCCCGCCGACTACCAGGTGGAAGTCAGCCGGGTGGCAGTGAACTGCGACCTCTCCAGCCCCAACCCGCAACCCGTCACCCTCGGCGCTTCAGGGAGCGCCGGATTCGCCGAGTTCGACGTCACGTGCGCCCCGGTCACGCAGCTTGCGTTCTCGAGCACCGTCGACGGCAACCCAGAGATCTACGTGATCAACTCCAATGGCACCGGCAGCACCCGTCTTACCCTGCATCCGGCTGCAGATGTGAAGCCCGCCTGGTCGCCCGACGGGACGAAGATCGCCTTCCAGAGCGACCGCGATGGGAATGCCGAGATCCACGTGATGAACGCGGACGGCTCGAACCCGGTGCGGCTCACCGACGCCGCGGGCGGAAACCTCCGTCCGGCCTGGTCGCCCGACGGCGGCAAGATCGCGTTCACGAGCTATCGCGACGGGAACGCCGAGATCTACGTGATGAATGCCGATGGCTCGAATCCGGTACGGCTCACGAACCACCCTGCCTCGGACGCCGAGCCCGCCTGGTCGCCCGACGGCACGAAAATCGCCTTCCAGAGCGACCGCGACGGGAACACCGAGATCTACGTGATGAGCGCCGACGGCTCGAACCCTGTGCGGCTCACGAATCACCCTGCCGCGGACGCCGAGCCCACCTGGTCGCCCGACGGGACCAAGATCGCGTTCACGAGCGAGCGCGACGGGAGTCGCGTGATCTACGTGATGAACGCCGATGGGGCTGGCGTCACGCAGCTGAGTGCGGGCGGGGCCGGTGCGCTCCATAGCCATCCGGCCTGGTATCCCGACGGCCAAAAGATCGCGTTCGTGGCCGCCTCCTGCCAGGTCACTTGCTCTTCCGTGATCCAGGTCGTGAGGGCGAACGGGACGGACCTCGTGGAGCTCACGAGCGGCGCCGACCCGGCCTGGCGGTACCCCACCGTGCCCACCGGCCCCTCGTGCGTCTTTGACGAATGCCCGCCGCAGTTCTACTGCGGACAGAACGGCGTCTGCATCACATTCTGTGGCGACGGCTACTGGAACGGTGACGAAGGCGACGTCGATTGCGGCGGCTCGTGCACGCCCAGGTGCCAGAGCGGCCAGCACTGCTGGGTCCAGTCGGACTGCGCGTCGGGCATCTGCGTCGGCGGCGTTTGTCAGTAACACCACGAACCGTCGCCGGTGGGGAGGCGAACCGAGATGCGAATTGTTCCGGTGCTAATGATCCTCGCGCTGGCTTCGTCGGCCTGGGCGCAGGCGCCCCAGGACACGACGCGCGATCTCACTGCGATCGAGGCCGACCTCGCGCAGATCAAGGCGGATCTGGCGGCCGTCAAGAGCCAACTCGGTCAGCTAATGCGGCTGTTGAGCCAGCGTCCAGCCGACGGCCGCATCGCCACGAGCGTACCCGTGCGCACGAGCCTGGGCGATGGGCCGACGCTTGGACGCGCCGACGCGCCGGTGACCCTCGTCGAGTTCTCCGACTACCAGTGTCCGTTCTGCCTGCGGTTTTTCGCGACGACACTCTCGGCCCTCAAGAAGCACTACGTCGACACGGGCAAGGTGCGCTACGTGTTCCGCGACTTCCCGCTGGATCAGATGCACCCCCAGGCGCGCAAGGCGGCCGAGGCCGCGCACTGTGCCGGTGAGCAAGGCAAGTACTGGGAGATGCACGAGGTGCTCTTCCAGAATCAGAGGACGCTGGCCCCGCCGCAGCTTACCGTGCACGCGCGCACGGTCGGTGTGGACGGGTCGAAGTTCGATGAGTGTCTCTCATCGGGCCGGCACGCGGCACGAGTCGAGCGAGGCCTCGCAGACGGCGCGGCCGTCGGCGTCCAGGGCACGCCCACCTTCGTCGTGGGAAAGACGAAACCGGGCGACTTCGTGGAGGGCACGCCGATCCGGGGTGCCCAGCCTCTGGAGATGTTTCGCCGGATCATCGACCAGACGCTTGCGGAGCAGTAGATCGCAACGGAGGAGAGGAAGCGATGAACTACAAAGTTTCCCCACCAGGTCCGCAGGGCCTACCGGCAGCAGCTACGTGCTCGATTCTCCAAGCTTCCGACATGGCACTGCCGTTGCCTTCTCATCTCGCAGCTATCGTCCTGGGGAGCCTCGACCGCTTCCCAACGAGAAACCACTCGTAGGGAGGCGTCTTATGAAGACAGCAGTTACCCTGAGAGCACTGGCGATCGGACTGGCCGGCTTGGCTCTAGTCAGCCAACCTAACGCATTTGCAGATAAAGCGAAGGTCGAAGAGTTCTATGGAACAGGGTTCAGAGTGGCTAGCGTATCTAGCGTTCAGCAGAACCTCTCCGATTGCGGCGACACCGACCCAACCACTAACATTGTCCTTTTCAACAACACCGGCACCGTCACTTACACGGGATTCATGGAGGGGACCGGTCAGGTGCTGACCAGTACAATATCTAACGCGTGCGTGCCTGGCCAAGCGCACCTCGGCATCAGGGTGCTGGACATCTTCGAAAGCCTCACGGTCGCAGGCCGAACGGGTGGCGCCGTGGTGGAGATCGTTGGCAGCGGGCGCGTGCCCGCGACGGGAATCCAGATCAACGACAACACAGTTCGAATCCTCTGCGGCACTGGTCAGCTCAAAGGCGTTCACGCGGAAGGGACTCTGACGGCCTCCATCCGTGCTGAAGCTCCTGGAGTTCCCCGAATTGATTACCGGCCGATGCAGCTCTGGGTCCACTTCGGGCATCGTCATGATGTCGGCTTCGACTTCTTGTGCCAAGATTTGCCTGGTCATGACTCCGACGATTGAGTGAAGTTCGGGGCCGTCGCGGCGGCGGAATGAACGGCGGTTCAATACGCCGCGGCGGCGCCACGCGTCTCGTCGACGACCCGGGGCGGGCGGGTTTCCAGCAACGCGACATCGTCCTGGCCACTCAGAGTTAGATCAGGTCTAGTCAGTGTGACCTAGGCGAGGTCCGCCTCGATCCTCCGACCAGTCGGGCGTGGCGGGCTCTATCCGGGAACGGTTCCAGGGAACCGGTTGCGCTTCCAGTCGAAGCTGCTCCACAGCACGTCGATTCGATCGGCGATCCCCTGGAACTTGTGGCGCCCGTCTCCGTGGGCGACCATCAGATCGTCGAGCGAGGCGAACTGGGCCAGATAGCCGAGGCCGTACTCGGCCGGCTCGGCCATCTTCATCTCACCCGACAGGAAGCGCCGGTAGCCCTCGCCCGGGAAGATCCAGAACCCCTCCGACGTCTCCTCGGTGAAGAGCCGCGGCTCCTGGCCGGTCGGCATCGGACCGAGAAAGAAACGCGCGGTGAACCGGATCGGACTCGAGGTCGGTGTGATGAAGTGCGATAGGTAGCGGAGGGGACGCAGGTCGCAGTACCAGCCTTCGCGCGCGATCAGCTCGGCAAACAGCGTTTCGCCGGCCATGAGCGCCTTGCGACAGCGCTCGATCCCATCCCTCACCTGCGGTGCGGCGGGGTCGAGCGCGCGTCCGCCCTGGTCGCACGCGAGCAGGACGCCGCTCTCTTCGAGAAGCTCGCGCACCGCGGTGACCCAGAACGCGAGCGCCGGCATCCCCTCGTGCCCCGTGAGAATCGCCTCGGCCTCGGCGGCCCCGATCCCGCGACAGCGGGCGAGCGCCTCCGGAGCGCCGTCCGCGAGGTCGACCTTGCCGCCGGGGAAGGCGTAGTAGCCGCCCAGGAACCTCATGTTCCGGTTCCGCCGGATCATGTACACCTCGAGCGGCTCAGGGGAGCCCGGCGGCGACTCTCTCACGAGCACGACCGACGCGGCCGGCTTCGGGTCGACCGGCGTCTTCGGGGCCGTCGTCTGAGGCGCACTCATACTGTTTGAACCCTCATGCCTTCTGAGGAGCAATCATGGGGTAAGCGTGGCAGCAGACGTGAGCGAGCATCAGGCTCGCTCGAGACGCGAATCGGGGGTCCGGGGGGGCGTCTCGTACCCCCGCTACAAATTAATCAGCTGCGCGACCCGCTCGCGGTGGTACGTCGCGTCGCCGAACGTGAACTCGGACGACTTGGCGCGCTTGAAGTAGAGGTGCAGGTCGTGCTCCCACGTGAACCCGATGCCGCCGTGGAGCTGGATGCCGGCGCCGGCCACCTTACGGTAGGCGTCGGTGACATACGCCTTGGCCATCGAAGCGGCCAGCGCGGCCTCCGGGGCGTTCTCGTCGACGGCCCAGGCGGCGTAGTACGTGAGCGACTTCGCGTTCTCGACGTCGACGAGCATGTCCGCGGCCTTGTGCTTGACGCCCTGGTAGGTGCCGATCGGCTTACCGAAGGCCACGCGAATCTTCGCGTAGTCCGTGGTCATGTCGAGCACGCGCTGGGCGCCGCCGCACATCTCGGCGCAGAGGGCCACTGTCGCGCGCTCGACCACGCGCGCGAGCGTCGGCCATGCCCGGCCCTTGAGGCCCATCAGCGCGTCGGCCGGCACCGAGGCGTCCTTGAAGCTCACCTCGCAGAGCTTGCGCGTCTGGTCCATCGTAGGCAGGAGCTTCACCTCCATGCCCCGCGTCCCCTTCGGGACGAGGAGGAGGCTCACCCCATCCTCTGGGGTCTTGCCCTCGCCGGTCCGCGCGACGACCACGAGCACGTCGGCCAGGTGCGCGTCGAGGACGAAGAGCTTCGTGCCGTTCAGGACGAAGCCGCCCTTGTCCTCACGGGCCGCGCAGGTGACGCCCGCGGCGTCCCAGCGCGCGCTCGGCTCGGTCCACGCGAGTGTCGTCCTGGCCCGCCCGGCGGCGATCCGCGCCAGCCACTCCTTCTTCTGCGCCGGTGAGCCGGCTTCGCGAATCGCCAGGCCGCCGAGCAGCACAGTGGACAAGAAGGGCCCGGGCATCACCACGCGCCCCATTTCTTCCATCAGCACCGTGAGGTCGACGAATCCGAGCCCCGAGCCGCCGTGCTCTTCGGGGTAGACCAGGCCGAGCCATCCCTGTTCGGCGAGCTTGGCCCAGAACTCGTCGGTCACGCCCGCGGGCTCTTCCATGCGCGCACGGACGAATCCGGACGTGCACTCGTTCTCGAGGAACTTCCGCGCGGTCGCGCGGAGCATCTCCTGCTCCGGGCTGAAGCCGAAATCCATGGGCTAGTCCTTCGGCAGACCGAGCAGGCGCTCGGCGATGATGTTCTTCTGGATCTCGGTCGTCCCGCCCTCGATCGAGTTGGCGCGCGAGCGGAGGAACGACTGCGGCCACACGCCCCCCTCGACCGCCCACTCCGAGCCCTTCCAGAGCTGCGAATAGGGCCCCTCGATCTCCATCGCCAGCTCTTGCAGCCGCTGGTGCGTGTCGACCCAGGCCATCTTCCCCGTGGACGCCTCCGGACCCGGCATCTCGCCGCGCAGCAGCTTGGTGATGGCCCGCGCCCCCGTGTACTTGAGGCACTCCGTGTCGATCCAGAGCTGCGCCAGCTTCTGACGCATGACCGGGTCCTTCGTCAGGGCGCGGCCGCTCTTCTCCATGCGCCGCGCCAGGTCGATCAGGCCGTCGAGCGCGATGCGCAGGCGGACCTGCAGGCCGAAGCCGAGCGTCAGCCGCTCGTACATGAGCGTCGTGAGCCCGACCGCCCAGCCGTTGTTGACGCCGCCGAGGACCTGCGACTCGTGCACGCGCACGTTGTCGAAGAAGACCTCGTTGAACTCGGCCTCGCCGGTGATCTGCCGGAGCGGCTTCACGGTCACGCCGGGGAGCTTCATGTCGAGCAGGAAGTAGGTGATGCCCTTGTGCTTGGGCGCGCTCGGGTCGGTCCGGGCGAGCAGCATCATGAATTCGGAGACGTGGGCGAACGAGGTCCACACCTTCTGGCCGTTGATCACCCAGTGCTCGCCGTCCTTGACCGCTCGCGTCTGCAAGGACGCGAGGTCGGAGCCGGCGTTCGGCTCCGAGTATCCCTGGCACCAGATCTCCTCGCACGAGAGGATCTTCTCCGGATAGCGCTTCTTCTGTTCTTCGGTGCCCCACGCGACGATCGTGGGACCGGCCATGCCGACTCCCAGCACGTTCAGGATCGGTGGCGCCTTCGCCAGCGCCATCTCCTGTTGCAGGATCAGCTCCTCCATGAACGTGAGGCCGCGGCCCCCGTACTCCTTGGGCCAGGTGAGACCGATGAAGCCCGCGTCGAAGAGCGTGCGCTGCCAGCGCCGGAGGAACTCGTACTGTTCCATCCGCGGGATCTCGGAGCTTCCAGTCGACTTCCACTCGCGCGGGATGTTCGTCTTGAGCCAGGCGCGGACGGTCGCCCCGAAAGCTTCCTGCTCTGGAGTGAGCGAGAGATCCATTTCCCCTCCTGAAGGCGGGCGAGGCGAACGACTGAACAGTGGTTCATTTTCGGATCCTTCCCGAGTGAAGTCAAGGCTTATACTCCGGCCACGGTGATCTCTATCTCGCTGCCGCGCCTCACCTCTCGGATCAATGCGCTCGCCCGCTTCGGAGCCCTGGCGGGCGGTGGCGTGACGCGTCCGTGCTGGTCGCCTCCCCATGAAGAGGCGCGAGCCTGGCTTCTCGGGGAGATGCGGGCAGCCGGGCTCGAGACGTGGGTGGATACCGCGGGCAACATCTTCGGCGCGACCGGCATCCGCGCCTTTGGTCGAGACACGCCGGTCGTTCTCACCGGCTCGCACATCGACACGGTGCCGGAGGGCGGCATCCTCGACGGCGCGCTCGGTGTCCTCGCGGGCCTGGAATGTCTCCAGGCGATCGGCGAGGTGCGCGCGCCCCACGCCCGGCCGCTGGTCGTCGCGGCGTGGAGTGACGAGGAGGGGCGCTACGGAAGCCTCTTCGGCTCAAGGGCGTTCTGCGGGCTACTCGACAGCGTGCGGATCGACGAGATGGCCGCCGTCGACGGCGTACGACTCGTCGACGCGATGGCGCGCGCCGGCTTCGACGCGCGCCGCGCGCCGGAGGCGAAGGCCCCGACCGGCGCCGTGGCCGCCTACGTGGAGTTGCACATCGAGCAGGGCGCTCGCCTGGAGGAAGCCGGCGTTCCGATCGGCGTCGTCGAGACGATCGTCGGCGTACGCCGGTCACGGGTCATCTTCGTGGGGCAGGCCGACCACGCCGGCACGACGCCGATGGATCGGCGGCGGGACGGCTTCCTCGCGGCCGCCGACTACGCGCTGCGAGTGCGCGAGCACGTGGTCACGCGCGGTAGCGGTGTCAGCGTCACCAACTTCGGCGTCGTCCGCGTCCATCCCGGCGTCTCC
>Ga0209590_10000205_pt1 | contig 17044 bp, 16 predicted proteins | sample CZO8metaG_FD_188353 | JGI IMG/M metagenome (GOLD analysis project Ga0209590, IMG submission 188353) | Vadose zone soil microbial communities from the Eel River Critical Zone Observatory, Northern California, USA - CZOApr15con1.8 metaG... | ecosystem: Environmental > Terrestrial > Soil > Vadose...
TCGCGCGCGCATGGCGCAGCCGCTCGAGCGTGGCGCTCGCCGAATCGAGTGTCGGGCCGAGTCGCAGCGTGTCGAACGCGGCCTGCCAGGCGCGACGGCTCGAGTCGGCCCGCGCGCCCAGCGCTGCGGCCGCGGGAATCGTGGAGAGCCGCCGCGGGTCGAGCGAATCGATGCTGATCTTGCCGGTCGCGAGCTGCAACACCGGAATCTGGAATTGGCTGGCCCACTCGTGTGTTTCGGCGAGGACGCGGCCGGCGATGCCTTCTCCCGATTTCGCCGCCACACGGCCGTCCGTCTGGCGCGGCGTCCCGAAGCGCAGCCCATTCGCCACGATCCGGTCGATGACGATTTTCTTTTCGGTGAGCGGCAGCATGTCGAGATCGGCGACCAGCTCGTCTGCCTGGAGCAGGTTCTTGAACGGCTCGTGCGGGCTGGCGATCGTGAGTCCACGGATCGTGACGTTACCGTTGGCGAGATCGAGATGCAGGGACTGAATCTCGACCTTGGCGCCCAGCATCTGCGTGCCGACCTTCTGCGACTCGCGCCGCGCGATGCCGTCGGCAAACAGCCACCACAACAGTCCCGCGATGACGAAGAGTACGAGCAGCGGTCCGATCGCACGCCAGCGGAAGACTTTAGCGCTCATGGCCGGAACATCTTGTAGATGTTGTAAGCCTTCGACGCCATGACGGCGCGGTAAAACCGCGACTGCCGGACCCGCTCGCCCACCGTCACCCGGTAGCGCGCCACTGCCCAGCGAATCGCGAAGAAGAGCGGCACCGCAAACAGCAGTGCAAATACGAGGCTGCCGAGCACAACCGTGTTGTTGAAGTTGGTGAGCGGGATGATCGGCGTGTTGTAGAGGGACGTCCACAGTCCCCTGAGCGACGGCGCGAGCAGGAGACTGTGCCCGATCCAGTCGAACAGCGGATCGAGCAGAAACCCAACCGGCACGAACAGCGCCCACCCCAGCAGGCCGCCCGCGAACGAGACGTTGAGCAGCACGAGCGCCGTGAAGATGAGGGCGTTGTGGACGTTGAAGAGCGGCGTGAGTCCGAGGAAGGAGCCGAGCACGATCCCGGCGGCAAGCTGCCCCGGTGTGCCTTCGGAGTGCAGCGCGCCGAACAGCGACTGAATCAGCTTGATCAGGGCAAACATGCGCTAATCGATCGGCGGACGGCGGGTGTGCCAGTCGCTGCGGGACTGGTACAGCCGAGCGAGTGTCACCAGTTTCGCCTCGTCGAAGGCGCGCGCCGTGAAGCTGAGGCCGGTCGGCAAACCCTGCACGCCGAATCCATTCGGTACGGATACCCCCGGCACGCCGACGACGTTCGTGGGGCCGATGACGTTGGCGCCGCCCGTGACGCCGGGCCAGCCGTCGCGGAACGACTTGTCGAGCGGAGTCGCCACCGTGGTCCGGGTCGGGACCGCCAGGGCGTCGAACTTCTTGAGGAAGTCATCGAGCGCGCGCTGCATGGGGCGACGGACGCGCAGCGCACGGAGATAGTCGGGTGCGCTCACCGCCAGCGCCGGATATCCGCCCGTTCGGTCTTCGGGTGCCGTGAGCTGCGACAGACGGCCGTCTTTCAGCAAATCGTCAAACGCGCTCGCCCCTTCTGCGGCGATGATCAAGCCGGCGACCGCGCCGTACGGCAGATCCGGAAGCTCGACATCTTCGACGATATCCACCCTATCGCCGAGCACTTTCAGCGCCGCGCGAAAGTTGGCAGCGACCTCGGCCTGAATGTCTTTGTCGGCGCCCTTCGGAACGCCGATGCGGAATCGCTGTGTGGCCTGCGGCGCGGGCATGTGGAAGCCGCGCGCGACTGACGAAGGATCCTTCGGATCGCGTCCCACGATCGCCTGGAGCACAATGGCGCAATCCTCAGCGCTGCGCGCCAGGGGGCCGAGCTTATCCATCGTCCAGGCGAGCGCCATCGCGCCGTGGCGGCTCACGAGCCCGTAGGTCGGCCGCAACCCCGTGACGCCGCAGTACGCAGCCGGAGTCAGAATCGAGCCCGATGTCTCCGATCCGATTGCGAACGGCACCAGGCCCGCGGCGACCGCCGCGCCCGGACCGCTCGACGAGCCGCCACTCCAGTAGCCCGGATTCCATGGCGTCTTGCCGGGACCGGTGAACGACGCGTTCGGCTGATTGTAGCCCATGCCGCCCGCGAGCTCGACCATCGCCAGTTTCGCAACCAGGACTGCGCCGGCCGCCCCGAGGCGCTCCACGACGGTTGCGTCGGTGTCGAGCTTCTGTTGCCGGTACGGCTCTGCACCCCAGGTGGTGGGGTAGTCCTTCGTCGCGATCAGGTCCTTGACGCCGTACGGAACTCCGTGCAGCGGTCCCCGGCCTATCCCCTGATGGATTTCACGGTCCGCCTGCGCCGCCTCGGCCAGCGCGCGCTCACGCGTGACCGTCACGACGGCATTGTAGCGGGGCCCGATGCGCTCCAGCCGATCGAGGAAGTACGCCGCCAACTCCGCGGCGGTCGTCTTCTTTGCGCGGAGCAGGCGACCCAACTCCACCACTGACAAGAAGGCGAAATCCATCAGTCGGCTCCCCGATAGACGGAGTACACGAAATCGGGCTCGTCCGCGTTGGTGAGCGTGGTTTGATACAGCCGCTCGATGGCGCGCAGCCGGCCGTCGATGCTCCGCGTGATCGCGGTGAGATCATCGACGGTGAAGCGATCGGGATAGCGGAGGCGGACGGCTTCGGTGAGGGCTTTGGCGAGGGCCGAGGGCTCTTGGGCTTGCTGTTGTTGTGCCGGCTTGAGGTCTTCCAGAAACCATGGCGCTGCAGCGACCAAAGCTAACCGTTCCGCGAATTCCCTGCGCGAGATCTCCATCAGCGCTCCTCCCGTTTCAGCCGGTCCTCGGCGATGGCCAGAATCTCCCGCAGCGCGATGCGCCGTTCTTCGTCGCGCGAGCCGCGCAGCCGCGCCTCGAGCACGGGCACAATCGCCTCCTTCGATCGCCGATTCACAAAGACGACGAATCGAAATCCGAATTTCTGCTCATACTCATCATTGAGGTTTGCGAGTCGCAGCAAGACCTCGGGAGGCGTCACGTCGTCGTGATAGCGCTGCTCCTTGAATGACGCCGCCGACACTTTGTCCGCGCGCTCGCCGATCCGCGGATGGGCGTTGATGACGGCGATCTGTTCCGCTTCCGAAAGCTGATTCAGGATCTCTCGCGCTCGCGCGAGCAGCGCGGCGCCGCTCGCGAACGGCTCCTCGGCACGGAGCCGATCCAACAACGGACCCGCGTTTTCAAAGAGGTTCAACTGCCTCTGTAGCTCGAGCACGCAAACGGGGACATCAGGAGGGGGATATGGTATTTGCGCGACGTATCCGTGACTTGAAAATCCAAGGTCACACGATCGAGAAAAGAGGTGAGCGCCTTCCTCTTATAGTACGCGCCCACCTCGAATGACAACCGGTAGGTACCCGCTGCGAGCGCACCGCCGGCGAGGTCAGCGATTCTGCCGTCCGCATCGGTTTCGCGGGTGCCCTGCGACACTTGCTCCTTGGGGTCCAGGCGCCACAGCGTCACCGCGACGCCGGCGGCGGGTTCACCGCGCGTGGTATCGAGGACGTGCGTCGAAATCGTTGGACGGTTAGTGTTGGGCATGCTCAAGATCCGCGTGGGAACCCTGACGTTTACGGCGCGACTGGAAGAGGCAAACGCGCCCAAAACGGTGGCTGTGATTCGCAAGATGCTGCCGCTCAAGTCCAAGATAGTCCACTGCCGCTGGAGCGGCGAGTCAACGTGGATTCCGATGGGCGACCGCAAGCTCGGCCTCGATTTCGAAAATCACACGAGCCATCCGGCGCCTGGGATGCTGCTCCTCTACCCCGGCGGGATCAGCGAGACCGAGCTTCTCTTCCCGTACGGCTCGACAATGTTCGCGAGCAAGGTGGGGCAGTTGGCGGGGAATCATTTTGCGACTCTGACGCAGGGCCAGGAGCAACTGCCGGAAATCGGCAGGCTGACGCTCTGGGAAGGGGCACAGGACATCACTATAGAAGAAGTGTGACTGCCCCCGACTTGGTCATCCGGGGCGGAACGGCCATCCTTCCCACGGGACAACGCCCAGCCGATATCGCCGTCACCGGCGGAATCATCACTGCCATCGGGAGCGAAGTGCGCGACGGCGCAGAGGTCATCGACGCGACCGGTCTTATTGTTCTCCCCGGCGTGGTGGACGCTCACGTCCATTTCAACGAACCCGGCCGCGCAGAGTGGGAGGGATGGGAGGCAGGGACGCGCGGGGCCGCGGCCGGTGGTGTCACCACGGTGCTCGAGATGCCGCTCAACGCCCACCCACCCACGACGACGGCCGCAGCCTTCGATCAAAAACTCGCTGTTGCCTCTCAAAAGGCCATCGTGGACTTTGGCCTGTGGGGAGGGATGGTTCCCGAAAACCTCGGTGACCTCGAGGCCCTCCACCAACGCGGCGTCGTCGGCTTCAAAGCGTTCATGAGTGACAGCGGCATCGACGACTTTCACCGCCTGCCGGACGGTATTCTCGCGATCGCGCTCAAGGTGGCTGCGCGCCGCAATGCGATCGTCGGCGTCCACGCCGAAAGCCAGGAAATGCTCGAAGCCCAGGGCGACTCGAATCCACTCGCATGGTGCCAGGCCCGGCCGGCGGCCGCCGAAGTCGACGCGATCCGCCGGCTGCTCGTGTGCATGCGCGGCGCCGGCAAAGGCGTGCGCGCGCATGTGGTCCACGTCAGCTGCGCCGCGGGATTGGCGGAGGTCGATGCGGCGCGCGGCAAGGGCGTGGCGATCACGGCGGAGACGTGCCCACACTACCTCGCCTTCACCGAGGAAGATTTCGACCGTATCGGCCCGCCGCTGAAGTGCGCGCCACCGATCCGGGACAGCGCCACGCGCGAGGCGTTATGGCGGGAGGTGCTGGCCGGCAGGGTGGATCTGATTGGCTCCGATCACTCGCCCTGCCCCGCCGCCGACAAACAAAAAGGCGCGCACGATATCTGGCAGGCATGGGGCGGCGTCGCCGGGATTCAAGCCACCCTGCCGGTGCTGCTGACCGACGGGGTGCACGCGCGCGGGCTGTCGTTCGAGCGCGTCGCGCATCTCACCGCCACCGCGCCGGCCCAGCTTTTCGGTCTGTACCCGCGCAAAGGCGCGATTGCCGTCGGCGCCGACGCGGACTTCGCGATTGTCGATCCCGAGTCGCGATGGACGTTTGACTCGCACGATCTCCAGACGCGAAGCGGCGTCAGCGCCTATCTCGGCCGCGAGTTCACCGGCAAGGTAGTACGGACGTTCGTGCGCGGCAAAACGGTCTTCGTCGATGGTGCGGTCGTGGGCAAACCCGGCTGGGGGCAGTTCATGAGGCCCATCGCCAACATATCAAGAATTGTTGATATATCGAATGGGGATTGATCGCCGGTTGCTCGAGCGTCGGCTCGATGAGCTCTACGCCATCGGCGCGGAACCTGACGGCGGTACCTATCGGCCATTGTACGGCGCGGCCTGGGCCGCCGCAGCCGATCGCGTCGAGCAGTGGATGCGGGACGCCGGGCTCAAAACGCGCCGCGACGCGGTCGGGAACATCTGGGGCCGGGTCGAGGGAACTGGGAAATCGATCGTCACCGGCTCGCACATCGACACGGTGCGACGCGGCGGCCGGCTCGATGGCGCACTCGGCATCGTCGCCGGCCTGACCGCCGTCGAGGCGCTCCTGAAAGAGAAGGGAAAGCCGCGGCGGCCACTCGAGGTCGTCGCAATCTGCGAAGAAGAAGGGTCCCGCTTCGCGACCAACTTCTGGGGTTCCAGCGCGATCATCGGAGCGATCGACAAGCCCGAGGCAGCAATCGCCGAGGCGATGCGCGAGCGCGGCCTGGATCCCGCCAGGGTATCCACGGCGGCGCGCGACGACATCGACACATTCATCGAGCTGCACATCGAGCAGGGCGCCGTCCTCGAATCGTCAGGGAAGTCGCTCGCCGTCGTGAGCGCGATCGTTGGAACGGCGCACCTCGAGATGACGGTGACAGGCCGACCCGACCACGCCGGAACGACACCGATGGAATTGCGACAGGATGCGCTGGCTGGTGCGGCTGCAATGATTCAGGCAATCGAATCCATCGCTCGCTCACTCGGCCGTCCGGCCGTGGCGACCGTCGGGCGACTCCGCGTTGAGCCCGATCAGGTCAACGTCGTCCCGGGCAAGGTGGTCTTCACCGTAGACCTGCGACATTCCGACCTGGGCGGCCGGCGCGCCCTCGAAGAGCGCGTTCGATCGCTCTGCGGCACAATCTCCCAGGAGCGCCGACTCGGCCTCACGATTCGCACGCTGCAGGAGAAGCCGCCCGTGGCGATGCACCCCGACGTGCGCGCGCTGCTAGCGCGCGCGGCCCAGGAGTGCGGCGTGCAAGCGGCGGAGATGGTGAGTGGAGCCGGCCACGACGCCCAGATTCTGGCGGCGCGGTGTAAGGTGGGGATGCTATTTGTGCCGAGTATCGACGGACGTTCGCACTGTCCTGAAGAAGCCACGAGTCCCGAGCATTTAGAGCTCGGGACTACCGTCCTCAGGAAGGCTCTCGAGTTACTCGCCTATTAGATGAAGCGGGCCAAATCCGACCCCGCATTCGCGATCTTCGCCGCCACTTCCGGCCAATCCACAGCCAGGGAAAAGTCGGCGAACTCGAAACCGGGCCCCACCGTGCAGCCCACCAGCGTATATGCTCCGATGCATCGCGCGGCCTGCCAGGTGCCGGCGGGCACCACGACCGACGGCCGAGTCTCCCGTGCCACGGGTCCGAGCCGCACGCGACGCAATCCCTGATCGTCGAGCAGAATCAGCTCGAGCGGATCACCTTCGTGATAGTGCCAGACCTCGTCTGAGACGACGCGATGCCAGCGACTGAATTCGCCGGCCGCGAGCATGAAATAAATCGTCGTCAGCGCCGCGCGCTCCACGCCCCGATCGCGCACCTCCACGCGATGCGCCGATCGAAACAGCTCGACATAGTGCCCACCCTCGGGATGGGGCCGCATGCCGAGAGTGTCCAACAACTCAACTGCGCGGGAGTGCATCCAAAAGTTCGCGAAGGATGTTTTGGGCCACGGCGCGCCGGTAGGCAGCCGTGGAGCGCACGTCGTCGATAGGACGGATGTCGTCCGCCAGGCCGCTGACCGCCCCGCCATCATCGTGGCGAGCTAGCGCCGCTTCCGCCCGGGCGGCGCGAAGCGGCACCTCGGCGACCGATCCGATCGCAACTCGAGCAGGGCTCCGGCTCACCGCCATCACGATTTTCGAGATCGCCTGCGCCGCACGCGTGCCGACTTTGCGGAACACGACCTGCCGGTCGAGCGGGAAGCGCACCGCGGTGATCAACTCGTCCGCTTGCAGCGCGGTCTGGCGATAACCTGTGAAGAACTGGTCGATCGGAATCGCGCGCCGGTCCGTGACGACGGTCGCGTCGTAGGCGAGCAGTACGGGAAGCGTATCCCCCGCGGGCGAGGCGTTCGCCAGGTTGCCGCCGAGCGTGCCGCGGTTCTGGATTTGTGCCGCTCCGATCGTGCGGGCGGCAGCGGCCAGCGCGGGCAGATGCTGCTGAACATCCCTGGACGCAATGATCCCCGTATACGACTCGGCAGCGCCGATTTCCACCATGTCGCCGGCGCGCCGCACACCCTTCAACTCCGCGAGGGACCAGAGATCGAGCACCGCCTGGGGGGGGGGCTCGGCACGCAGCGTGTGCGCGTGCAACATCACCATGAGATCCGTGCCGCCGGCGAGGGGGCGGCATCCTGGGGTTGTTCGATATATGTGCACGGCATCAGCCAGATTCCTGGGGCGGATGTATGTCACTTCGTGCATGACAGAACCGCGTCAATGATCTTCGTGTAACCCGTACAGCGGCACAGATTCCCGGCGAGTCCCTCTCGCACGTCGTCCGCTGTCAGGCGTCCTGCTTGCTGTAGCAAGACGTGGGCGGCGAGCAACATCCCCGGGGTACAGATGCCGCATTGCGCCGCGCCGCGCTCGATGAACGCCTGTTGGAGGGCCGTCAGCCGTCCGCCATCAGCCAGTCCCTCGACCGTGGTGACCTCGCGTCCCTCAACCTGGCCCACGGCGACCAGGCAACTATCCACGACTTCGCCGTCGATCAGCACGGAGCACGCGCCGCACTCACCCTCGCCGCACCCTTCTTTCGTGCCCGTCGCCCCCAGCTCCTCGCGCAGGACGTCGAGCAGGCGACGCGCACCCGATCCTTCAAACGTGACGGCCTGGCCGTTCAGCGTGAAGCGCATGCGGCAAGCACTTTTTCGGGCGTAGCGGGGATTTCGTCGAGCCAGACGCCGGTCGCGTCGTGGATCGCGGCAATGATTGCCGGCGCGGGGCCGTCCATCGGCAACTCGCCGATTCCCTTGGCCCCGAACGGACCCCGGGAATAGGGATTCTCAACCAGAATGGTGCGAATTCGCGGCGCATCGAGCGCCGTCGGAATGAGGTACGTGGCCAGTCGGTCGTTCTGATAGCCGCCGTCCTTCATCTTGATCTCTTCGATCGTCGCCCAGCCCACCGCCTGCAGACTGCCGCCTTCGATTTGCCCCTCCGCCATCACGGGATGGAGCGCCTTGCCACAATCGACCGCGGTGACGAGATCGGTGACGCGCACTTCGCCAGTCGTCATATCGACATCGACGTCGGCAATCGTGCACGCCCACGCGTACACGGGATACGCATCGCCCCGGTACGTGGTCTCGTCCCAATGAATCGAGTCGGGCTGGATGTAGGACTTCTCGACGCGGAGCGGCGGTTTCTCCCGCTGCAACCGTTGCTTGATCTCGCTGGCCGCCTCCTGCACCAAACGCCCCACGATCATCGCCGTCCGCGATGCGACCGTCGGTCCGGAATCGGGGACCATCGACGTGTCCTGCGGGGCAAGGACTACCTTCTCCATCCCTACACCCAATGCATCCGCCGCCAGCTGACAAAAGATCGTCTTCGTGCCCTGGCCGATTTCGGTGGAGGCTGTGAGGATGCGGAACGTCCCGTCAGACAGCGCTTCAAACCCGATGGTGCCCTGGAGTTTCTTCTCCCCGCTTCCCGTAAAGCCTGAGCCATGGAAAACGAGCGAGAGACCTCGACCACGTCGGACGGTCGGACGGTCGGACGGTCGGACGGCCAGCGCATGCTTGAGCGCCGCGTCCAAAACCAGCTCTGACCCAACGCTTTCGTCTAGCTGCTGCCCCGTCGCCGTGGTGTCCCCCAGGCGCAACATCCATTTGCGCCGGAGGTCCACACTCGACATTCCCAGCCGCTCGGCAACGTGCTCGACCATCAGCTCGGCGGCAAACAATGACTGGGGCGCACCGAAGCCGCGGAACGCCCCGTTGGGCGGCGTGTTCGTGGCGACCGCACGCGCGCGGATGCGTACGTTGGGACAGGAGTAGGCACCGGCGGCGTGAATCGCCGCCCGCGAGAGAACCACCGGGGTCAGCGTACAGTAGGCACCGCCGTCCAGCACGATCTCGATGTCCTGCGACAGCAGCGTCCCGTCTTTTCTCACGGTCGTCCGGTGCCGGATGACGCCCGGATGGCGCTTGGTCGTCGCCGCGAGGTCCTCGTGCCGGTCGTAAATCAGCCGGACTGGCCGCCCCGCTTTGCGGGCGAGTAGCGCGGCATGGACCGCCACGATCGAGGGATACTCTTCCTTGCCCCCAAACCCACCCCCAGTCTCGGCCTGGATGACCACGGCCTGCTGATCAGTCAACTTCAACGCCCGCTTCAGAGCTCGGTGGACGTAATAGGGACACTGGAGTGAGCCGATGATCTTGATCGAGCCGTTGGCTTCGGGAAACGCGATAGCTCCCTGGGGCTCGATATAGAGTTGCTCCTGCAGACCGACCTTGAACGTCCTTTCGACCACCTCGACATCCTTCAGATCCTTCACATCCTCCACAACCTCGCCTTTCACGATGTCAACTGTGCTGAAAACCTCGGTGGCCTGCTCGAGCTCGTAGACGGGCTCCGCCCGGTCGTATTCGATCCGGACATGGCTCGCCGCCTCGTCGAGTGTGCGGCGGTTGGCCGCCGCCAGCAGGACGATCGGCTCCTCTTTGTGCCTGATCTCTCCCCCTCTGGGCGCCAGGACGGGTTGGTCGTCGCGGATGAGGTGGACGACGTTATCGCCGGGGATGTCGTCGGCCGTGACGACGACCACGCGCTGCCAGTCAAAGGCGGGATCGAGCGTAATGGACCGGATACGCCCCCTGGCCACAGTCGATCGGATCGTCTTCCCGTACCAGGCGCCCGGGGCGGGGATGTCGTCGGTGTAGCGCGCGCGCCCCGTCACCTTGTCGGCACCCTCGCGACGGGGGACGGAGCGGCCGACGGCCGTGAGGGGAGCGGGGCGCATGTGCGGTAATATTGCCACAGATTGCGCACGCCCGTGCGTGCGAACCGCGCACTGTCCACAGGGACTCCGCCGCGTGCGCATGGCATGAGGGTTGCAACGTCGTTCCGGCGGAAGCAGCACGCAGATGTCGGGGGGAAAAGCCGGCAAAGGCGGAGCCAGGTTGCCGCTGGCACCGCGCCGGCTGCCGCAGCGGTCGTGCACAGCCGCTGCGGACCCTCCCCACCACCGTGGAGGGCATAAGGGGCGGCTGGGAGCCGCCGCGCGTCATCGCGCGGCATCCCGGCTCGCCCCGCTTCTTTCCCCGGGAACGTCACCGTAGCAGGAGCGCTACATTGCCGATCATGACCACTACGCAAACGAGGTCGGGCGCCGGGCTCGAAGTGCACGCGCCCTTGGAGCCGGGGTTTGCGGAGATCCTGACGGCCGAGGCGCGGCGGTTCCTCACGACGCTCGCGCGGGCCTACGAGCCGCGCCGTCAGGAGATGCTCGCGCGTCGCGTCGAGCGCCAACGACGCCTCGACGCCGGCGAGCAACCCGACTTCCTGCCCGAAACGCGCTCGGTGCGCGAGGCGGCGTGGACGGTCGCGCCGATCCCCGCCGACCTGGCGGACCGCCGCATCGAGATCACGGGCCCGGTGGATCGCAAGATGGTGATCAACGCGCTGAATTCGGGCGCGCGCGTCTACATGGCGGATTTCGAGGACTCGAACGCCCCCACCTGGCGCAACAATCTCGAGGGGCAGCTAAACCTGCGGGACGCGGTGCGCGGCACCATCGAGTACACCAGTCCTGAGGGGAAGCGCTACGCGCTCGCGCCGCGCATAGCCACGCTCATGGTGCGGCCGCGCGGCTGGCATCTGGACGAGAAGCACGTGACCGTAGACGGACGCCCGATCTCCGCGTCCCTCTTCGATTTTGGACTCTTCTTCTTTCACAACGCCAAGGCGTTGATCGCGAAGGGCACGGGACCATACTTCTACCTGCCCAAGCTCGAGAGCCACCTCGAGGCGCGCCTCTGGAACGACGTCTTCAACCGCGCACAAGACGAACTCGGCATCCCGCGCGGCGCGCTCCGCGCAACCGTCCTGATCGAGACGATTCTCGCCGCGTTCGAGATGGACGAGATTCTCTACGAGCTGAAGGACCACTCCGCCGGCCTGAACTGCGGCCGCTGGGACTACATCTTCAGCTTCATCAAGAAATTCCGCGGCCGGCCCGAGTTTGTGCTTCCCGACCGCGCCCGCGTGACGATGGACCGTCACTTCCTCAAGTCGTACGTCGATCTCCTGATTCGGACCTGTCACCGCCGCCGTGCCCACGCGATGGGCGGAATGGCGGCGCAGATCCCGATCAAGCACGACCCGGCGGCGAACGAGGCCGCCCTCGAGAAGGTCCGGCAGGACAAGCTGCGCGAGGTCCGCGCCGGGCACGACGGCACCTGGGTGGCGCACCCGGGGCTCGTGCCGGTCGCGGCGCACGTGTTCGACGCGTCGATGCCCGGCCCGAATCAGCTGCACGTCGCGCGGGACGACGTGCACGTGAGTGCTGCGGACCTGCTCGCCGTCCCGGACGGCGAGATCACCGAAGCGGGTCTCCGCACCAACGTGGACATCGGGATTCAGTACCTCGAGTCGTGGCTGCGCGGCGTCGGCTGCGTGCCGATCTACAACCTCATGGAAGACGCCGCGACCGCCGAGATCTCACGGTCGCAGGTGTGGCAGTGGGTGCGCCACGGCGCACGACTGGCGGATGGTCGCGTCGTGACGGAAGGGTTGGTGCGGCAGGTCATGGCCGAAGCGTTCCCCACCAAGAGTCTCGCCGTTGAGCTGTTCGGGAAACTGATGACAGGCGCGGAATTCACGGAGTTCCTTACACTCGTCGCGTACGAGCACCTGGAGTAAGAGTATGTACAAACACGCATTCGTATCCGAGCTGGATCGGCGGTGGCGCAGCGACAGGCGCTGGCAGGGGATCACTAGGACGTACACGCCGGACGACGTCTACCGACTGCGCGGCACGCTGCCGATCCAGTACACCCTGGCGAGTCACGGCGCCACGCGCCTTTGGAAGCTGATGCGCGAGGAGCCCTACGTTGCCGTGCTGTCGGCCGTCACGGGGAACCAGGCGGTGCAAGAGGTCCGCGCCGGACTCAAGGCGATCTACATCAGCGGCTGGCAGGTCGCGGCCGACGCGAACTGCGCCATGACGATGTACCCGGATCAGAGTCTCTATCCGTCCGACAGCGTACCCAACTTGATCGGTCGAATTCAGAATGCGCTGCGCCGTGCCGACGAGATCCATCACATGAACGGCGACCACAGCATCGACTGGTACGTGCCGCTCGTCGCCGATGCCGAGGCGGGCTTCGGCGGCGTGCTGAACGCCTACGAGCTGATGAAGCTGATGATCGCGGCCGGAGCCGCGGGGGTGCACTTCGAGGACCAGCTCTCCTCGGTCAAGAAGTGCGGGCATCTCGGCGGAAAAGTCCTCGTGCCGACGAGTGAGTTCATTGCCAAGCTGATCGCGGCGCGGCTCGCCGCTGATGTTTGCGGTGTGGACACGATTCTCATCGCCCGCACCGACGCGAACAGCGCCGGACTCCTGACGACTGACATCGACGAGTACGACCGCCGCTGGTGCACCGGCGAGCGGTCGCCCGAAGGCTTCTGTGTGATCAAGGACGGCGTGGAGGCGGCGATCGCGCGCGCCCGCGCGTACGCCCCCTACGCCGACATGCTCTGGTTCGAGACCGCGAAACCCGATCTCGATGAAGCGAAGCAATTCGCCGAAGCGATCCACAAGGACTATCCGGGCAAGCTGCTCGCGTACAACTGCTCTCCCTCGTTCAACTGGAAGCGTCACCTCAGCGAGCCGCAACTCGCCGGCTTCCAGAAAGAGCTGGGGGCGATCGGCTACAAGTTCCAGTTCGTCACGCTCTCCGGCTTCCACGCGTTGAATCACGCGATGTTTACGCTGGCGCAGGACTACAAGGAACGCGGCATGGCCGCATATGCCGACCTGCAGTCGCGCGAATTCGCCCTGGAACGGGACGGCTACGAGGCCGTGAAGCATCAGGAGTTCGTGGGCGTCGGCTACTTCGACGAAGTCACCCAGATTGTGCACGGCGGCCGCAGCTCGACCGTCGCGCTGGAGGGCTCAACGGAGAAGGCGCAGTTCGTCAGTTGACAAGGCCCTAGCCGGCCCTAGGCTACGGGGATGAAAACCCTCCGCAACTATGTCGGCGGCGAGTGGGTCAGTCATGCCGCTGTCGAGTACCTGGACATCACGAACCCGGCGACGGGCGAACAGCTCGGCAGGGTGCCGTTCTCGAGCACCCGAGAAGTCGAGCAGGCGGTCGCGGCGGCGCAGGCCGCATTTCTCAAGTGGCGTGAAGTCCCGCCGGTCGTGCGGGCCCGTTACCTCTTCAAGCTCAAATATCTGATGGAGGAACAGTTCGACGATCTCGCGGCCACGGTGACGCGGGAGAACGGCAAGACGCTCGACGAGGCACGGGGGTCGGTGCGCCGCGGCATCGAAAACGTCGAGCACGCCTGCGGCATTCCCACCCTGATGATGGGCAAGACCCTGGAAGACATCGCGACGGGGATCGACTGCGAGTACGTCCGCCAGCCACTCGGCGTCTTCGCCGCCGTCACCCCCTTCAATTTTCCGGCGATGGTGCCCTGCTGGTTCTGGCCCTATGCGATCGCGACGGGCAACACGTTCATTCTCAAGCCGAGCGAGCAGGTGCCCTTTTCGCCGACGCGCCTTGTCGAATTGGCGCACGAGGCCGGCATTCCGCCCGGTGTCCTGAACCTGGTCCATGGAGGGAAGGACGCGGTCAACGCGCTGCTCGCGCACCCGGGGATCGCGGGGATCTCGTTCGTCGGCTCATCCCCCGTCGCAAAGCACGTCTACCAGGAAGCCGCCGCACACGGCAAGCGCGTGCAGGCGCTGGGCGGCGCGAAGAATCATGTCATCGTGATGCCCGATGCCGACATGGACCGCGCCGTCGCGAACATCAGCGAGTCACTGTTCGGCTGCGCCGGCCAGCGGTGTCTCGCGGGGAGCGTCGTGGTCACCGCGGGGAAAGCCTACGAGCCGTTCCGCGACCGCCTGATCGATTCGGCGCGGAGGCTGCGGCTCGGTTACGGACTCGAGCCCGGCGTGAGTATGGGGCCCGTCGTCTCCGCCAAGCACAAGGAGAGGGTGCTGTCGTACGTGGAGGCGGGTCGCAAGGACGGGGCCACGCTGTTACTCGACGGCCGTGGAACCAGGGTCGAGAAACATCCGCGCGGCCACTTTGTCGGGCCGACCGTCTTCGACGGCGTCCAACCGGACATGACGATCGGGAAAGAGGAGATCTTCGGACCGGTGGCGTCCGTGACCCACGTCAGCAATCTGGACGAAGGAATCGAGATGGTGCGAGCGTCTGGGCTCGCCAATGCGACGTCCATCTTTACCCAGAGCGGCAAGGCCGCGCGCGAGTTTCGCTACCGCGTCGGCGTGAGCATGATCGGGGTGAACATCGGGGTGGCGGCGCCGATGGCGTTCTTTCCGTTTGGCGGCACCAAGGGCTCTTTCTTCGGGGATCTAAAGGCGCACGGGCAGGACTCAATCGAGTTCTATACCGACAAAAAAGTCGTCATATCGAGGTGGTGATGAGAAGAGTCGTGGGTGGCCTCATTCAAATGTCTAACCCCATTAACGACCCCAATGCCTCGGTCGCCAAGATCAGCAAGGCGATGGAGGAGAAGCACCTTCCTTATATAGAGGAAGCAGGCAAGAAGGGCGTGCAGCTCCTCTGCCTGCAGGAGGTCTTCAACAGCCCGTACTTCTGTCCCAGCCAGGACGCCAAGTGGTGCGACATCGCCGAGCCGATTCCGGGCCCGACGATCGAGCGGATGCAGAAGCTCGCCAAGAAGCACGAGATGGTGATGATCGTGCCGATCTACGAGCGCGAGATGGCGGGTGTCTACTACAACACCGCCGCCGTGATCGACGCCGACGGCAGCTACCTCGGCAAGTATCGCAAGAACCACATCCCGCACACGGCCGGCTTCTGGGAGAAGTTCTTTTTCAAGCCCGGCAACCTCGGTTATCCCGTCTTCAAGACTCGTTACGCCACGATCGGCGTCTACATCTGCTATGACCGGCATTTCCCCGAGGGCGCGCGGTTGCTGGGCCTGCACGGCGCCGAGATCGTGTTCAATCCCTCGGCCACGGTAAAGGGACTGTCGCAGTATTTGTGGAAGTTGGAACAGCCCGCCCATGCGGTGGCCAACGGCTACTTCATGGGCTGCATCAATCGCGTCGGCGTTGAAGCACCATGGAACGTCGGCCAGTTCTACGGCTCGAGCTACTTCGTGGACCCGCGCGGCAACTTCCTGGCGCAGGGCAGCGAGGACAAAGACGAGCTCGTCGTCGCCGAGATGAACCTCGACATGATCGAGGACGTGCGGCGGACGTGGCAGTTCTTCCGCGACCGCCGGCCGGAGACGTACGACGACATGGTCAAGCAGCTACCCTAGATGGCCCTCCTGATTCACGGTGGCCGGATCATTACGGCCACGGAAGACTTCACGGGCGACATCTACGCCGAGCACGAGACGATCACGCGGATCGAGCCGCACATCGACTCGAAACTGGTCGCTCCCGGAGCCGAAGTCATCGACGCGCGCGGCAAGTGCGTGTTCCCCGGATTCATCGATCCGCACGTGCACATCTACCTGCCGTTCATGGGCACCTATGCAGCCGACGATTACGAATCGGCAAGCAAAGCCGCATTGGCGGGCGGGACGACGACGCTGATGGAGATGATCTGTCCCGGTGCGACAGACGAGCCGGTAGCGGCATTCGAGCTGTGGAAGTCCAAGGCCGAGAAGCTCGCCGCCGTCGATTACACGTTCCACATGTCGGTCGTGCGGTTCGAAGAGCATATCCGGGCGCAGTTCCGGGAGATCGTGAAGGCTGGAGTCGCTTCGTTCAAGGTTTTCCTCGCCTACAAGGGCGCGCTGAATCTCTCCGACGAACACCTGTTTGCGGCCATGAAGTTCGCGAAAGACCTCGGCGTGATCGTGACCGCGCATTGCGAGAACGCGGACGCGATCGACGCGCTCCAGAAATCGCTGCTCGCCGCCGGCAAGATCGGTCCCGAGTGGCATGGCCCGTCGCGCCCGCCCATCGTCGAGGCGGACGGCGTGCATCATCTCTGCACGTTCGCCGAGCTGCTCGGCACCCACGTGTACATCGTGCACACGTCGTGCGAGCCGGCGGTGCGTGCCGCATTGGCCGCCCGGCAGCGGGGCGTGAACGTGTGGATCGAATCGGTCATCCCGCACTTCGTGCTGGACGAGACGTATGTCGAGCGGCCGGCGTTTGAAGGGGCGAAGTTCGTCATGTCCCCGCCGCTCCGCGCCAAGGCCAATCAGAATGTCCTATGGAACGGCGTGAAATCGCGGGACATCAGCACGATCGGCACTGATCACGCGCCGTTCCGGTTCGAGGACCAGAAAAAAATGGGCAGGGACGGGTTCACGAAGATCCCGAACGGGATCCCATCGATCCAGGAGCGGGTGGACCTGGTCCACACGTGCGGCGTGGCCGCGGGACGATTGGGACTGCAGGCGATG
>Ga0209590_10000215_pt1 | contig 16846 bp, 17 predicted proteins | sample CZO8metaG_FD_188353 | JGI IMG/M metagenome (GOLD analysis project Ga0209590, IMG submission 188353) | Vadose zone soil microbial communities from the Eel River Critical Zone Observatory, Northern California, USA - CZOApr15con1.8 metaG... | ecosystem: Environmental > Terrestrial > Soil > Vadose...
TGGGGAGTCTTGGAGGTGGATCCGAGCACGGGAGATTACGTCCTCTTCACAATGGACACCCCCCTGAGCCCACCGTGGGGCCAGGAGTACGGCAACGTGACGTACACCCGCCGATCGAACGGGGTGTGGTCCGCGACGCTGACCCTCATCGACGCGGGAATCGACAACATGGGGATCTCGCCGCTTCGCCCGGCGCTCGGGACCGGAGGGGACAGTGCCCGCGAGATCATCTACTCGAAGGGCAAGACGGCGCCCGCCATCATCAATTTCGTGCGGTTGAACCCCTGAGAGACCTCGAGCGCCAACTCGGATGGGAATGGGTCCGTCCGGACCTGAATTCATGAAGAACAGGAGTATAAATTAACTGGAAGGCCTAACTACCTGAACCAGCCGATCATCGGCGTCATCCAAGGCACGGAAGGCGTTCTCGGAGCGGATGCGGGCGTAGTACGTCTCTGTGGTCTTCGTCGTTCCGTGACGTAAACCCTTCGACACCGCCTGAACGTCTACACCGCGGTCTATGTAGTCTTGACCGAACGTCGCGCGGAAATCCTTGACCTTGAACTTCACGCCGCTCAAGTCCTCAAGGCGCTTCTTGATTCGCATGTAGACGTGTTGTCCAAGAGTGCCAAGGCTGCCGTCCCTCGCCCGCCAAGGTATCAGTGCTTCGTGCCGGTCCCCGTTGAGATGCGTCTCCCGTTCGGCGAGGAAGTCGAGAACGGCCTGCCGGGCCGGTTGTGTGATCGGTGCTGCAGCTCCCGACGTGCTGTATGCAGGAAGCCTGTTCATTTCGGCGTCTTTAATCATCGCAGCCGTTTACGAGATCATGCGGATCCGTGGACAGATAACATGGGAACCGCAAGAGCTCCGGCCCGCTCCACCGTCGTCGTAAGGCGCTCGCCGACTTATCTAATCCAGTTGCCGGAAGGTCTTTCGGCGAGGCGGCATCCTTGTATCCGCGAAGCGCTGTGCCTAATTCGGACGATTAGTGCTCGACCCCGTGAAGTTTGGAGCGACCGTCACGCTCGCCGGATTCCTCATGGTAGGCTCTGCTGTCCTCTATGTAAACCTGACCCCTTTGCCTACGACACCCGAAGGGTTACTTGCGTGGCAGGCAGTCGCACGAAACTGGGGGATTGTTCAGGGCTTGGGTTGGATCCTCGCTGGAATCGGACTCTACCTCGCCCTTTTGGGATCCGCAAAGAGCGACACGGCAATTGACACCAAGTCCGAGATACTTCTTGGAAGGTTGCCTCCCCGCAAGTCGAAATTCGTGTGCGAGAAATGCGACGGGGATGTCTCCCAGGAAACGACGAGGTGTCCTCATTGCGGTTCGCCGCTTGAGGAGTAAACTCGTTCCGCTCCTTTCGCTGGGACACCCAATGCCCAATTTCTTGCGGGCGCGAGCCTTGGTTCTGAGGCCGTCTTCCGCAGCGAAACTACCTTGTTCATTCCCTCTTCTTGGGCCGGGGGGAGACCTCGTCGCGAGCCCGGTTTTCTGCGACTATCCTTCTGTATCGGGTAGTCGCCCACTCCGTTTTGTCGGGTTCACGGTCGGACTTGCCGCCGGTCCTTTTGCTGAGGATGCTGTGGACGGAATACAAGAGAACAATTACTGAAGCTGCCCCGAGAATGCCGAGGACCAGTTGCCCCCCGCTGGAGGTCAGCCAATCGAGAAAATTCTGCTGATCGCCTCCTTTTAGCCCTGTCGACGATGGCGACGAAGCCACCAGGATTACGCCCCAGACGATGAGCACAATCACGATCGCGACAACTTCGAGGCGGATTCTCACGGGGGGTTTGTCCAACTTGTCGGGGTTCACAAACGGCTGAACCTCGGCTGCCGCGGCCGAATCATCACCGACCGTCGCCAAGACTTACTCTCCCGATGCACTGAATCAGAAATGGAGGATAAAATGGAATGGGCCGGGCCGTGAGGCCCGGCATGAGAGGGACAGGGGCAGACTCGACCTAAACTCGAACGCGCGGCTTGGTACGCGATTTGGTACCGGACCTATGGGGATGTCAAATCCCGTCGGGAGCATCCCAAAAATGGGGAAAGTGCCGGGACCCTACGGCCCCGGCATGAGGGACAAGAGCCGAGACCATCTCTCGGAAATCTGTACTCGGTCCCTCCATGAAAATGGGTCCGTCCGGACCCCAACTGGATCCGGTTCAAATCCTACGCGTTGACCGTGCGATTGGCCAGGGTTGCTAGACCGCGGAACCTTTGCCGGATCACTCATTTTCAGGATCCGGGGCTCACGGGGGACCGGACGGGTCGCGTGGGGCTACTAGGAGAGCGGAAGGCTGCCTGCTCCGCAGACATTCGCCGAAGCCGGCAGAGCGGAATCCGCGGTGCTGGCAGGCCGCGGGTGGCAATAGCAGTTCCTGCGCAGAGTGGACCTGCCTCGCATACGTGGCCAGGAGATGAGGACATCTGCCATAATTGCCGCGGAAGAAACCCCCGCGACGACCATATAGAGGAGACACTTGGAGGCCCAAATCGGAGGCGTCAAGGTGATCGAGAAACTCGCGAGGATGTGTTCGAAGGTCGCGTTCATCTAGGGATAAACCGATGCGTCGGGGTTTTGCAGCTGGATCTCCCACTCCGGCAACTACGGACAGGGCGTAAAGGTGAAGGCGTATCCGCCGCCCGGGGCATTGCTCCCGGATGTTCAGGTCGTCGATGGCGGGGACAATCCAAAACCGCGTTTGGGAGCATCCTGCGCGGGTCATTTCCCGGTAATTAAACCGACCTAAGGGAGTCGGAAAGGTCGTGAAGGGTCTCGCGAAGTCAATCCCGCGAATCCCAGGCTACGGCGGCGGGACGCTGTTGTTAGCGGTGTTGCCGAAGACTGCCTTTGGATCCGCGGTCAGATCGCGGTAACGTCCCCGGACCTCCGGTGAGAGTACCGGAGACGTTACGATCTCTTCCCGACGAGGCGATACAACCGAAAGTAACCTTCGACACTGACCGAGCAATTGTTTTAGCCGCTTGGTCTCATACCGGCAACCATGGCCCAACCGGAGGTCTCGCTCGACATGGCGAATCGATTCAAGGATTTCGCAGAGGCGTGCGCGACGTTTTCCCGCGAGATCGCTCACATTGCGCATCTCCTTCCAACCCCCAACACGGACGAGAACATGCAGCTCAATCTTCGGATCGCCCGAACGATGTTCGGAAAGTGGTCCGTCGACATCGCGACCCTCTTGTACGCCCGAAAGTCTGCGGGATACCAGGAGCTGAAGAACGCGTTGGGGGGCATCAGCTCGCATGTCCTCTCCTCGAAGCTGGGACGCATGGAGCAACAAGGCTTGGTCGAACGGACGGTGCTGAAGACGAAGCCTCCTAGAGTCCGGTACTCCCTCACCGAAAAGGGGCTACGCGCGGCGAAACTAGGCGAGCCGCTTTTCTTGTATCTTCGGCTCACCGAAGGATATTTGATGCTTGGCTGAACGGCCCGACAACCGCGGCTCGGATGGCTCGTAACCATTTGGTTAAGGCCTGCGGAGTTGGATGCTATTTCTGCCTAATACAGCGCGAAAGATACCTCCGGCCGATTGTCATGCGCCACAAGCGACGAGGTTCGCGGTGAGCAAGAACATCGAGGACCGGAGAGTTGGATATGGAACAGCTGAGAGGGTTTCGCACAGCGTCGTCCACTCGAATTTCAGGAAACTCGCGTCACGTTGGCCTGAGACGGGTCATGGGAACCTTGGTCCTCGCGCTCCTTGCAGGTCTCGCGTTTCTCGCCGCAACATCATCGAACGCCGTTGCCGACACGAGCCTCACGCTCGTTCGGCTTAGTTGTAACGATGGCCACAGCGTGATCACCTCGGTCGATCTGACCACACTGACAATCTGGCGGCCGACGTTCAAGCAATCAACAGCGGCAGCACCGGCTTGAGCTGCACATTAGATACGCTAGACCCCTCGACGGAGACTACTGAATGGACCGTGTACGACTACAACCCGTCAGACCAAGCGATCGCACCGCGGAACTCGCCGAACTCAATGCCAGTGGCTGCATCTAGCAGCACGACCACGTTCCAATTCAAGCCGGACATCTACACGGCGCTGCTCACCACGGCCGACCCCAGCTTGACCGGCGACTTGTCCGCGAAAACGCTAACAGATACGATCGGCGTGAGCGGCGACGCCGTGAGCTTCGTGACTCAGCACGGCGGCGGCGACTGTGTAGGAAACACCTCCGCTGCGGTGCGGTTTTACTTCTGGTCCCCGACCGCATCTGGACCAAGCACTGGCACACCTCCAGCCGGTTTCTACACCCAGTTCTGGTGGTCGAACCCGGTGAACGTCCAGCTGCTCAGCGGGAGCCAACCGACCGGAAGTGGGTCGGCTCGGATTTGAACGACGAACGCTCAACTGCGGCGGCGGGCCGCGCAAGGTGGTCCGCTCTCATCCCCGGTCGCCTGGCGGGAAGAAGCCCATCACTGGCCTGGAATGTTGGCGAGACCCCGTCTAGTTCTGGCCACGGTAACCGGTCCGTTACCTGGTCAGGGTCTCAATAGCGAATATTCCGTTAGTAACTGCTCGTCATATAAGTCCTTCATCCAATCCCTCGCGAGAGGTGTGGGTTTGGTCCCGAAGATGACAGTCATGAGTGTGATTTCCTTGCCGATCGCGCTGCTGCTCGTTGCCACGGCTGTCTTCGCCCCCCAGGCGGTCGCCGCCACCGCTACCAGCTCCACAGCGCAGCTGGTGAGCACCGTTGCAGAGTACGTCGGCCAAGTGAACGTCGGCGCGCTACCGACCGCAAGTGGCAGTGACCTCCCTTCGCTGGGCTTGCCCGAGCCCTCTTTGTCGATCCAAGTAAAAGCCGCGACGAATCAGTTTACGATCGTCACGCCGGGCTCCCAGTCGTTCATACACATCGTGAAAAGCTTCGACGGAACTCCTGGCACTAACCCGAATCCCTGCCGATGCTCACCTCCCGACATGGGTCTCGCAGCAAGCACGAAATTCGTCGTCCAGATGGTGAACCTTGCCGGTACGATCTATAAGAATAACGGGGTGCCGGTGAAGGCATTCTCCCTTGCCGACTTCTGGTTCCTCCCCGTGAGAGGAGGCCCCCTCGGCATCGGAATGAGCGACCCGATCGTCCTCTATGACGCGGGAGCGGATCGGTTCTACGCGTCGATCATTGACGTCTTCGATGTGAATCGGGTGAACTTCGCCGTGACGGCGACGAACGACCCCACGGGCACTTGGTTCATCTACCGCGTCATTGCAGCACAAAACCTTGGAAGTGTGTTGAGCGCACGCACCCTTCCCGACCAGCCGTTCATCGGCTACAGCAGCGACAAGTTCCTCATCACGGCGAACGACTTTACCTTCGATCCCACTTTCACAACGGCTACGTTCGACGGATCGCAGTACTGGATTCTGAACAAGGCGGAGATGCTTTCGGGATGCACCGCACCGACGTCGTGCGGCATGGGCAGGAATATCGACGCCGCGACCAACTCCGACATGAATCCCGTCACGAGCAACGGAAAGTTCGCGGTGCGGCCAGCCCAGCACCTGAGCCCGACGCCCATCCTCACTGGGGACAGCACACCCACCGCCTTCTTGGCGGAGAACTGCCTCACCGTGACGTCCGTAGTTCTGGACAATGACTGTCTGACGAGCCCGACGACGGACGGAGGGATTAATGTCTACACGATTCATGGCACACCTCCAGGTACGACCTCTGTCCAGGTTACGACGGTGCCCATCGCCCAGACCGGATTCCCGGACAACGCTGACCAGCCGGGTACGACCAGCAAGCTGGCGACGAATGACAATCGGATGCTAAGTGCTGTCTGGAGAGGCGACCGACTATGGACCGCTCTGAATGACGGTCCCGCTGACGGGGGAGGTCCCTGCCCACAGGCTTCATGCGCCCGCCTCGACCAGATCAGCACTATCAGCTATACGGCGCTGCAGGATTTCGACCTCACGAAGACGGGAGCCGCGGTCTTCTATCCTGCGCTGAGCACCGATTCATCGAATAATCTCGTCGTCCTCTATGGATCTTCAAGCTCGGCCCAGTTCCCCGATCTCGAGGTGACGGGACAGCTGAGTACGATGCCCACCGAAACCCTCGGGAAGGCCGTCGTGCTGGTCGCTGGCGTGGCAGTGGACCTCAGCGGCCGCTGGGGAGATTACTTCTGGGCCGCCACGGATCCGAGCACACCGAGCACGTTCTGGGTCTCAGGGGAATATCGCACGGTCAGCCTCTTCCAGGGCTGGTCGACTCGGATCGGTCAAGTGAGCTTCGTCGGGTAAGGCCTGCAACACCCCGACTGCCGGCGGGAACCATCGGGCTTAGGGCAAGCTCTACATGCGGTTCGGAGGCCAAGCCTGCAGGTTTGTTTCCTCTTGGATCGATCACGAGAGCCCGCGAAAGGCGACCTAACGATCATCCCAACGACTCTGGTAGAGCCACTGCCTCCGATCCGCCTCGAGAGCCATCCGGGAGCAGCTCGGATCCCCTGGGGCCGTCTGGAAGTGGACCGGGTGGGTTCTATACCGTAATGGGTTCAAAACCCCTCAGGGCTTCGTTCGGACAGCTCGCACCGATTCCGGTTCTCAGGGTTCGGACTTCATCGGGTGTGCTCGCGTTGGTGTCAGTCTTGAGTGCTGAGAGTCGAAGCCAACCCAGGGGTTCGAACCGGTACATGTGCCGCCCACCCCGGGTCTCGTCAGCTTGCGGGCCCACTAGGCTCTCGATTTTTGAGCGCGTAAGCATCAGCCTTATCATGCAGGGCACGAAGTCTCCTTCTCTGTACCTCTCCAGGAATCAGAGCTAGCGCGATCAGAGCGGGAGCTGAAAGTGTGGCGATTGTCCAAGTTATCAAGTTAAAGACTGTCGGAGAGTCCCTTACGTTCGTAAGCAGGAGAAAGACGGAAGCTAGTGCTGCGGCGACCAGTCCCAACACAAGGAGAATCTCTCGGAAGGGTCCGAAGACAGAGGCGGAGGACCTGATAGCGTCGAGGTCGGGAAGCATGCCTGACCTATGTAGCTCAACGAGCTCCGATATTGGAATCTCCTCAGCATTTTCAAGGTCTCCGAGTGTCGTCGTGAGCATTCTTGCCGCGAGGTCGATGGACTTGGCATTACCCTTGACGCCGGCTTGAACTAGAAGAAGACGTTTCCAAACTTCTCTGTTCCTGAGGCAATTGTACGCCTCGAGGTCGAGGGCGATGATCCCCAGGCTTGCGAAGAGCACACCGATAAGCGCGAGCGGGAAAGCAGCCACTGTGATTGCCGATGTCAACCCGAACGCAGCGGAGGCTGCACCGAGCGAGGTCAGGACCGCACCAGCGTAGAATTCGCCGGACCGCCAGAATCTCGCGTCTTGGAACCGCATGATCTCCCCCGCTTCCTTGAGCAGGATTGCAAGGTTCGGTTCGGTCTGCGGTCTCGAATTCGATACTGGCACGGGTGCAAGGTCAGCAGAGGCCTCGCTGTGGTCCTCGGTGTCTCGTTCGGGTCTTGCCTCGGGCCTTCCCCGCTCACCCGATGCAACCTTCGGCCGGGATAGCTTCGACCCACCTCCGGCCAGAAGCCCGCTGAAGAACGCCAGCGCGCCGACGGCTCCGAGACGCGGATACTGCACCACCGGATCCTCTGTGATGACTCGTTCCGGAGAACTCGCGACGCCATCTTGGGTAACAACGAGTGTTGCCCCCACGGCTAGGACGGCGACCGTCATGATCGGACCCATGCCGTTAGGCGGATAGAGGGCGTCAAGTTCGAACGTGTACGGCTGGCCAAAATCCAGATTCGCACTTTTAGGGGAAACTGACTTTCCAGCTTGGTCGACGAGGTACCCGCTGGCATTCCCCATCTCGACCGTCGGCGTTTGGAATGACACTCGCACGCCGAGGGGAACAAAGAGCGTCTGCCGAAACCCAGTAAGGCCAAAGTAGGCTTGGGAGAACGAAGTCAGTTCCACTACAGCGTTGCCCGTGAGATTAACCCGCGTCATGTTCCCTGTTGACAGCGAAATGTCCCGGGCGTGGATCTCGAGCATCGACCCCGGTGTAGCAGACGTATAGTGAAATACCACCGAAAACGCGGAGTTCGGGCTCGCGGCATCTATTTGGAGCTCCAAGAAGTAGAGTCCCGGGTAGACGGAGCCAGGACCGACCCGCGCAATCATCTGTGAGAAAAATGAGGAAGCGGTGATCGCGAAGTTGGAGCGGTGGATGTAAATGTACCCGATGTCGGAGGGACGGGCCCAGAAAATGGTTACGAGGGACGTATTCAGCCGCAGCGGAGACACCGAGTAGTTGCCTTCATCTCTTGCGACAATGTCAAGCCCGGACGTTAGCCCATACGACGAAAGAAACGCTGACTCCGCGCTCCATGAGTTGCCAGAAAGATTCTGGTCGTATGGCGTGTTGTCATCCTTCGTGATCTGGAAGAAGCTGGAAACGATGCGGCCGGTAGGGACCGAGGACTGGGTGGTTTCGTTGTATTGTAGGAAGCCGCTCCAGGTCGATGGAATCGGGTTCGATTCGTAGAATACGGGCCCGGTCGAGAGGATCACGCTTAATGCACCCAGAATCACTCCGATGAGCAAAACGAATCGGGGATGATTCGGGAAGAAACTCTTGAGCCGGCGTAAACCGCGGTCTTCTCTTTCCATCGCCTCCACCTGGATGTGGGCACCCCACCCGCGATCACTTAACCATTGCGGCGGTTTGTGCGGTTGGATCCGAGTCAAACGAAAAGCCTCTTCCGAGGTTCGTCGGGTCCTGATGCTGGATCCACAGGTGGTTGCGCGTTTCGAAACAGCGGTAGGCCAGTGACACTTGTCATTTTGGCCGGATAATTCGAAGCCAGCCCAGGTAATTGAAGTCATGTGCCCACATACGGAATGCACCTCAGCCTGGGGACAGTTGGACAGCCGACCGTCACCAGCCCGCGTTTCGCTTGAATGAGGCCCAAGGAGACACATCTGATTGTACAGCTCGATAGTGCGGTCATCCTTGCTTCAATGGCTCCGCGGGCTTGAACCCGCCGACCTGGAGTACTCCCGGTTCGGTCCATGGAGGGCGACGAATCCCAGCAAGCCCGTCCCATGCGCACACCGTCGAGATGGAAGCAGTATCACTTTGCAATGTAGTCAGGTTCCCTTGAGCCACGCTGCGACCTGACCGGCCGGAATGAAGCCCACATCGGTGTAAATCCGAACGGACTCCGGAGTTGGCTGGACCGATACCGGCAGATCCGATCGCAGAGACACTGCCGCACGCACCAGGGCGGTTGCGTAGCCCCGCCGACGAAACTCAGGCAGAGTGGAAATGCCGTAGATGCCCAGCATGTCCGTGGTGGCGTAAGCGATTGTACTCGCCACGACTCGGCCACCGAGCCGGGCAATGACATAGTGCATCCCGTCGTCCTCAAGGGTGCCCGGCGCATGCTGCCCGAACCTCCCGACCTCTCGGGCAGCTTCGGTCATTTCAAAACCATCCCAAGACGCCTCTTCGAACTCGGCCAGTTCCATCGGGTTGGTGACGGTTTCGATTGAAAGTCCGGCAGAGAGCCCGACGTTGCGGCTCAGTGGTGAGGGGTGACGCAAGTACCAAGGTTCTACCCCCTGGCGCCTGAAACCCATCCTGCTCAGATCGCGCAACGCCCAACAGTCCCTTAACGAAACCGCTTGGGTTCCCCACTCGGTCACGACGCGTCGGAGGTGAGAATGGAGGACGTCGTCCGCTGCCTCACAGTCGGTGACCACCGCGGACAGATAGATTGGCGAACCACCCGGCTTACGCCACCACACGACCTCGTTACGGAACGTCTGGACTCCCAGAGATGCCACCGACACGTCGTGCCAAGCCGCCAAGTTGAGCGCCATAGCCTTCGTCAGGGAGGCTTCCACTTTTCTGAACTCTGCCATGTGCGTCGACTCCAGGCCAACGAATCCTCGAGAGCCAATACCTTGGACTCACGAAGGATCCAACGCCGCCCCAGGCCCAGCGTTGACATCCGGGATGCCTGGGTTAAGCATTGCGAAGATCAGTACAGCGGCGAGGATGGAACTTTCAGTCCCGCACCGAAGAACGCCGGCAGACGCTTCACTGCCATCCATCGCTCCCCCCCGGAGGCCCTCCCCGCGTGCGCGCCATGCATCTCTAAGTCCATGAAAGCGGCGGAGCGCACTTAGACCACGAGGCGACACCGCGCGCGTTCGCGTATAGCACACTCAACCTCGGCAGTAACGCGCCTTTTCGCGTTCGCTTCCGGCGACAGTTGCCGTAGCGAGAGTCCGCACCACCGGAGTTCCTCCCTATCAACAGTCCGTGACGATTGTTAAAAATATTCCTTGCAGGTAGCGAGGACACTTAGCCGCCGTCGCGAATAGGAGGACAATGGCAATCGCATCCCGTCCGCGGTCTTCCGACGCCCGTTTCCCTCGATCGAGCGCGTCGGCTCGTCGGCAACTGTGCGAGCTGCTCCGGCTCCTCTATGGCAAGGGCTGGGTCTCGGGCACGGGGGGCGGGATCTGCTCGCGCATCTCCGGTAGCGAATTCCTCCTCGCGCCTTCGGGTGTCCACAAAGAATCCGTCCGGCCGGGGGATTTCTTCGTCGTGAGCCTCCGAGATGGCCGGGTCCTTCGACCGACAACCGATTCGAGCCTTCGGCCTTCGGAATGTAACGCGGTGTTCCGCGCTGTCATCAAAGAACGCGACGCCGGATCCGTGGCGCACAGCCACGCCCTCTCCGCGGTCCTCGCCGCCGATGCCGCGCGCGGAGGCGCGCTGGCGATTCGCGATTTCGAGATGCTCAAGGGCATCCACGGCTGCTCGAACCAAGAGATCCATCGGGTTCCCGTAGTCGACAATACTCCGGAGGAACCCGCTCTCGCGGCCGCCGTGGGCCGCGTCATCCCGCCGACGGCCCTTCGCCTCCGCCCATTGCGTCCTCGTGCGCGACCACGGCGCCTACCTTTGGGGCGCCGATGTCTCCGAAGCGAAACGCCATGCGGAGGTCTATCACTTCCTGTTCGAGGGCGTGGTCGCCCGGAGGAACTTCGGGAGGAATCGAGGATGACCGAGTATGTCTGTCCGACGTGTCAGCAGCCGCAATTGAGGACCCGAGTGGATGTCCGCAGCGTGAAGGAAGCGGTGGAGACCGACCCGCTAAGGGGCGCCGACCTGTTCAAGCGCACGTACATCGGGCACGGTCGCACGTCGAGCGTGTTCGTGTTTCAAGGCCACGCCGGCCCGTTTCGAAAACACGTCCACGTGAACCACGACGAGATCGGCTACGTCCTCGCCGGATCCGGCAAGGTTGTCATCGGGGAAGTGGTCAAGCAGGTCCGACCGGGGGACGTCTGGGTCATCCCGGCGAACACGTCCCACGCGGGGGAATTCGCGGACGAGCCCGTGCTCGTGCTCTTCGTCTCTTCGCCCCAAGAAGATCCGGACCATCCAGATCGCGTCTGGCTCGATTAGTACGAGCCCTCGGGTCATCGTCGCCCGACCCCAAGAAGTTCGGAGCTTCCAAAGGCGCAAGAACGGGAACGCCTTGCCTCCTGTGGAGGTGAAGGCGACGATTCCAACGCTCCCGGGGACGAGCGACATCCCAGTGAGCCCGGAGCGGCCTGAACCGGTCATCAGCCCCCCAACCGTCCTGCGAAGCCGCACCGACGATCTGGAGGACGTGAAAAGGGCCGTCGAGGAGCTTCGCGTGCGGATCGAAGGCCTGGAGACTCGGGTGGCCCGCCTCGAATCGGGGACTCTCCCTCGCATCGGATGAAGGGCGCATCGGTACCCTCGAGAGTCGTGGCTTCGCAGTCCGCCGGCTTGGGCCGATCGTAAGGCCAGCTCATGATACAACGCGTGTTATTCAGCCGCCTCTTCAATCGAGGACGGTCGGCGGATCGAACGTCCGTTGAGCCCGTTCAGTCGAGCAGCTCGATCCAGATCCCATCAGGGTCTTTGACGTAGACTTCCGCGCCTTCCGCCTTCTCCGGAGGCACCGCGGGCTTCGCTCCCTTGCGGATCAGTTCTCGGTATGCTTTCTCAGCGTCCTCCACGACGAACGCTAGGTGGTCCATCTCTTCGCCTCTTCGGTACGGCGAATAGAACCGGCTCCCCGGCGGATACCAGTTCAGTTCGAGCTTTTGCCGGGAACCTGGCCCGACGAGCTGCGCGTACTTGCCGCCGTGAGGCATCGTCCCCTGGTTCACAACTCTCATGCCGATGGCCTTCGTGTAGAAGGCGAGGGACCGCCTCAGATTCCTCACTCGGACGCCCGCGTAGTAGAAGCGATACTTCATGTGAAGCGTCACGCCGGGGTGGCCGCATGTAGTTGCCACCGTCATTTGGGGGGTGGACCGAGCGCTTCCGGTGCGAAGACCGATTTCAGGACCGGGCGGTTGTTCTGGATGAGGCCTCGTAGTGTTCCGCTTGACCAGCGGCCTGCCGAACGCATCAGCCGATCCGGAGGCCCACGACGAAGATCCCGGGCGTGTTCACGAATACGGAGCTGGCATCCTGCCCGCCCGTGGATATCGCCTCGATCTCGAAGATCGCCCCGTTCGCGGTCGCGAACGCCACCGCGACGTCGAGTGGCATCGTCTGGCCCGCGGGAACCACGAGCGTCCCCATGACGCGACTGTTCACAGTCACCTGGGCCGTCTGGGTCGTGGCGAGCCGGTTCTCGACGTTGACCCGGAGGGTCGCATGTCCGACCGCGGAGTTCCCGATGAGATACCCGACGACGCCGCCAACGGCCAGGAGGAAGATCGCTCCAACCGCGAGGAGGGCGACGAGGCGGTTGCGAGGCGGGGCGCCGGGCGGAGTCGTGGAAGACGGAGAGGGGGGTTGCACGCCTGATCCATGAAGACGGACCCGTTATCAACCTTCAGGGATGGTTATCGAAGGCGATAACGTCCTCCAGGCCTCGGTCAGACGCACGAGGTACGCGGCCGAGCGGCCCGTTCCTCCGCCGCGGGGCCAACCCAACCCGCGGGATCGGGACGGTTCCGGGGAAAGAGCGTACTCCCTCGGCCACGGTGGGCCGGGGCCTGTCCACGGTGGGTGCCGTGCAATTCCCCGGTGTATGCTTCGAACTCCCCAGGAAAGCAGGACAGGCGATTGGCTCCGAACTATCATACTAGCCGACACCAGCAGAACCCAGTGTCGACGTCCAATGAACTCGGGCACGCGCCACGAAGCTATTCAGGACTCGATCTGGTCTCCCGACCCGGATTTTGCTCCTCGCAGCCAGTCGCTCCCACCCGAGCCGCCTGACGAATAGAATTTGGGTCAAACGTCAAGTACCGTAGTAAGAGTCGCGGACCGAAGCGAGCCGATTCCTGGTCCGCGTGGTGAGATCAACGGATTCTGGGATGCACACGTTGCGTCGTTCGAATCGTTTCGAGGTGCCCTCTTCTCCGCCGGATCGACACGTCCACCGCCGGAAAACTGGACCGTTCAATCGTAACACGCGGTCGGAATTGTAATGCGCGGCTTGGAACCGTGCAAGTCGAATTGTCCCGAGTGCGGGTGGCCTTGCGGTTTCGCGGCGTGGCACACGACCCGCGGGTACAAGAAAAGCCATGCACATTGCGTCGATTGGCGAAGACGCACCCTCTGCTTCACTGAATGGTCCATCGGGCCTCTCTGAAAGCTCCCTACCATGGAGATCTCCCCCGCCAAATAGAAAGCGGCGGCATACCTGCCGCTTGGAGTCCAACGCCCAATATCTCCAACGTTTACCAAAGATATTTCTTAGGACTGACGGCGTGCCGTCCGTCACCACTTAGCATGTCGATCCTTGCCGAATGTCTGCCAGGGCGGATCTAAGTCTCTTCACGGCGCTGGTGCGTTCGCCCCGAGTACCCATGCGATGGCTCGGATCCAACCTCGGCACTCGTCTTCGTAGCGGTGGAGTCTTGCTATTCGGGTTCGCCCAAGTTCAGTAACTGACCTCGGAGTCGCATGAGACGGGTTTGGACCGGCTTCTCAGCTAGCGGCAACGCGACGTATTGGGCGGGACAGAGTGGTCCAACCAAATCGAGTATGCGAACGATCATGAAAGAATCGTCTACCGATTCCGCGAGTCCTCCACCGCTTGGACGAGCATGCGATCCCACCAGAACTCTGGAGGCGAAGATTTCATCAGGTTCACACGCTGAGCAGTCCAAGCATCCGGAAACGTACTCACAACTTTAGGTGCAACCGCGGCCCATTCATCGTGCAGACGCGTGAGGCGCTCTTCGATGGCCCTGACCATGCGATCCATGTGAAGCGACCTTAGACCCTCCAGTACAAAGGTCGCATACTCGATGAAGCCCGAGAATTCATCCTCGATCTCCCCGATGGAATAATTGTCTCTGACCTGCTCGCTCGGCATTTGCGTCAGGTCCTTCATGATGTCTTCCGGCACTCCAATCTTGTAGTCCAAGGCTTGACTGAGCGCCTGTTCAGATTGACTCCCCGTCTTGCTAAGGGCTTCCGTCACTTCCCGTGAGTACTGAGCGAGGGCTCTTCTCGCATCTCGCCGCGATTCTCTAGGCAGATTCCGGACCACTAAGACGAGTCTTCCTAGAACTGCGAATGGGCTGAGTGCTTCTGGACCCGCTGACTGACCGACTGTGAGCCATGCCTTCTTCGCCTCGTCCAAGTGCCTGAGAAACTCGGCCGGGCTCGGAATTAGCACGGACTGGAGTCCTACCCAATTAGTGGTGGGAGTCGTCATCGACTCATCTCCCGGCTCCAACGGTCGTCAAACGATCCACGGAATCGCACCCCGACCAATCTTCTTTGCGATTTCGTACATCATTTCGTCCGAACTCAGGCGGTAGAACGTCTTTACTTGGTTCCGCGAGAATGAATAGGCTCCTTTCACGATGTATTCTCGATCTCGAAGAGTCCACCTTCCGTATACGACCAAATCGCTTCCCTCCTGGAGAACAGTTCGGCCACCACGGCCTAGGCTTCTTCCAAACGCCCTCGCTTCATCGCACAGTTCCGAGAGCGACCTCAGGCCAAGCTCGGCGACGTGTCTCAAATGGTTGTCGGTCCTACCAATGTCGCCGAATTCGCCGATGCGGTTTGCGATCTTGGCGATGTCGTCTGCGTGGCCGATCATCCTCGCGACACGCACCATGCCGACGGCGAACCCCGCCACGCCCACGGCGCTCAGGCCGATCGAGAGCCAGTCCCACTCGCCCGTCGTCAAGCCCGTGTGCAGGGCCTTCCCGAGGAAATAGGCATCCCCGATGATGCCAATGACGGGGATGAAGGAGGCAAGCATCATGACCCGGTCGAGGTCCCACGGGTTCGGATTCGCGATCTGCCATTCCGTCACCGCCGCCGTGAAGGCCTCCCAGTTCGACCATCGCTGGCATGCCGCGTACAGCTGGTCGCCCGCCGCAGCGTTGCACTCGGACATCCCACTCGGATCCTCGCGCGTGAGGGGGTTGTTCGACACGTACGCGTACCCGTTCAGCGTCTGAGGCCGCGCGAGAGACCCGAGTTCGGGGTCCGCGCTCAGGAACCGGCCCAGCTCGGGGTCGTACTGCCTCGCCCGTAGGTACTCGAGCCCGGTCGGGTCGTCCCGCTTCTCGCCCGTGTACTTGTGCGGATCCGGTTGGGTCCCCGTCGTGGCGAACGGCTTCCCGAACGGCTCGTAATCGACGCTGTACAGCTCCGTCCTCGACGCGTCGCCCGAGATGATCTTCCGCGTCGAGCCGAGGTGGTCCGCGAGGAAGTACTGGACCGCGCCGTTCGAAGTGATCTTCGCGATTCGCACGCCGTTCGCGTAGACGTACTTCGTGACCGCGCCGGCGTTGTCCTTCTCGAAGATCACGTCCGAGCCGGCGAAGATCGAGACGGTCCACGTCGACGAGGTGGCACCGGTGACGTTCAGACGCCGGTCGAGGCCATCGTACGTGTAGGCCTGGACCGGCGTGCCCGTCTCGGTGCACGCAGCGGAGACCGTCTTCACTTGGGTGAGGAGGTTCTCCGGATTCCACGCGTAGCACGTCTTCGATCCACCGAACCGCGACAGGGTGTTGCCGTTCGCGTCGTAGCCGAACGTCGTCGCGGCCCCGCCGTTCGTGCTGAGGGACGTCAGCTGGCTCATCCCCGTGGCGCCGTTGGCGTACGCGTACGTCGTCCGATCCGCGAGGACGACGCTCACGGAGACCTGGGTCACGAGGACCGCGGTCCCGACGTCGACGAGCTCGATGCCTGCCTGGAGGGCGTTCACCTGGGCGACGGTCCATGACTGGCCCGTCGCCGGGTTCGTCGTCCAGACGTCGCTGACGGTTCCGTAGGCGCCCGCCAGATTCTTCGTGCTCCCCGAGAAGCCGTTCACATTGAGTTTGATCGACCCGCCACACGCGCCGGGGTCAATCCGGCAACCGCCTCCGGTCCATCGAGCCACTGCGTTGACGCTGACGGAGACAATCGTCCTCGAGGTCGGGGTCAGATCTTGAAACGCATATCCGTCGACATTGCCGATGGTCGCAGATTCGACATGGGTCGTGTCGCCGTCCGATGTGGCCTCGCTGACGCACTGCCAGTTCGAGCTGCAGCCGACCGGCGTCCACTGGGCCGAGGACCCCGCGCCGTTCGGCCGCAACACCGCCGTCGTCGTGTTCTGGTCGAGCCGCACCCGATTGCCTTGAGCGTCGTACGCGAAGGCTTGCGAGCCGAAGCCTCCGCTCGCCGTGATGAGCCGGTCGAGTTTGTCGTACGTGAAGGACTGGGCCGATTGGGTCGTCCCGCCGATTGACAGGATGTTTCCCGATGGATCGTAGGAGTTGTACGCGAGGTCCAAGTACGTCGACCCTCCGTACGTCGCCT
>Ga0209590_10000219_pt1 | contig 16769 bp, 27 predicted proteins | sample CZO8metaG_FD_188353 | JGI IMG/M metagenome (GOLD analysis project Ga0209590, IMG submission 188353) | Vadose zone soil microbial communities from the Eel River Critical Zone Observatory, Northern California, USA - CZOApr15con1.8 metaG... | ecosystem: Environmental > Terrestrial > Soil > Vadose...
CGGCCCGACCAGTCGGAAAAGACGATCACTTGGTTGTCGGAGAGATCGGGGATCGCGTCGATCGGCGTGGTCAAAAGCGCCCAGTACCCCCAGGCGCCGATCAACAGAAAGAGGGCGATCACGATGAAGCGATTCCGCAGCGCGACTTCGATCAGCCAGTTGATCACGTGCTCCTCTCGCGGTCGAGCGCAACCGTGCGCGCTCTTCCGGATAGATGCCTACGCGTGTAAACGGTCTAGTACGCGGACAGACTACGAGCTACGCGGAGAGGAGAGTGGCTCTGGGAGGCGGATCAGGCAGGGCCCGGAGCGCCCAGGGAAAGCCTTCTGGGGGCCGCGGTGACACGCTGGCGACCGCAAGGAGTATGTCACTGACGGGCACGTTGCTGGTCGCGCAGGACGAGACTCCACAAGGCCCCTCGCACATCGCGCCCATCGCCACGCAATTATTCGACGCCATGGCGAGCGGGGCCGACAAGGCCCACACGGCGACGGCGAGCACGGCAACGACAGCGCGCCAACGATTCATAGTTCACTTACTATAACACGGACGTCGCGGCCCGAGATTCCACCCAGACCCGGGCGACTGGGCCAGTCGGCGCGCACGTCCTCGCGCCAGGCTCTTGCCTGTGGTTGAGGCCGGGTGTAGCCTTTGCATTGAATGACGTTCCCCGCAGCGCGATGTGTGCGGACGACGAAGGTGATTGCGGCGATGCTCATCGCCGTCGTCACGGCTGTCTGCTTGACCGCCGCCGCCGAAGCGGCGATTAGCGGCGCGGAGATGCCGGATTGCTCCGGTCGCGTCTGCGACGAGCAGCTCGCGTGCGGCGCCTCGACTCAGGCAAGCACCCTCCCCGCCTCCCAGACGCTGCTCGTCGCTATCCTCCCCACGATCGAGGTCCCGGCGACGCCGGCCCGACGCGCCAATGTCGTCGCGGTTGGGCTCGTCGATGTCACGTTACACCGCCAGGTCACTCCGCTCGCTCCTCGCTCGCCTCCGCTCGGCTAGCTCTTCAATTCACTTCGATCACAGTCCGCCGAACACACGCGGAGACGTCTGTGCTGGACAGTCAACCTTTCGGAGGAGAGGAATGCGATGAAGCGCACAATTGGGCTCTTTGCGCTGGCCTTGCCGCTCGCGCTCGGTGCTGTGGCCTCGGCCGCCGCCGATAAAGCAACGCCGCCGAAGCGTGGCGACGGCAAGATGCCGTCCAGGCCTGCACGGACATGATGCAGGGCCCGGGCGTGACCGGACAGGACAAGAAGGCGACGCGGGACTTCATGCAGTCCGATCGCGCGCCGCAGACGATGACGAAGATGATGGCGATGGCGCGCCGCATGGGCAACGGTGACGTCATGCTCGGCATGACGCGGATGATGGAGATGATGGGCGGCCAAGGCGGGATGATGGGTGGCCGCGACGCCATGCGCGACGCCATGATGGGTGGTCAGGGCGGCATGATGGAGCCGCTCGGCGCCGGGCCGGCCAAGTAAGGGGGCGCCATGAAGACGAACTTCCCCGACACTTCCAGGCACTGTGCCTACTGCGGCCACACGATCACCGACGAGGCTACGGCACCCGAGCGCTTCGGCGAACGGTTCTGCTCAGAAACCCACGCAGAGGAGTTCGTCGCCGGCGTGCGCGCCGCCCGGATAGAGGCGATGGCTCGCGCTGACAGGACGGAGGTGCGTGGCGCGACGAAAGTGGGCGACGCCTGTGCCCTCGCACCTCCCGCTCAACGCGGCTGGAGCGCCCACCTGAAGCGGTCGGCATGCTGGGGCGCGCCGGTGCTGCTGCTCGTCGCGCTACCGCTCATCTGGAGCGGAGGGTGGGTGGCGGCGGGCGGCTCGCTCCTCAGCGTGCTCGCCCTCCTCGCCTGCCCCGTTGGCATGTACTTCATGATGCGCGGCATGATGAGCATGCGGCATCAGGACAGCGGACCGGAGACGACCGGTAGCAAGGAGAACGACCGTGCATAGGGCGGCCGCCTTCCTCGCGCTCGCATTCCTCAGCGTGGCTCCCGCCGTGGCTGTGTCCGGACAGCCTAGTTCTCCAACCCAGCCTTTTGAGCACGTCCACGCCCTCGCATTCGACGCGGCCGGCCGGGCGCTCTGGCTGGGCGCCCATACCGGCCTCTATCGTAGCGAGGACAGCGGGCGGACGTGGGCGAAGGTGCAGATTCCCGTTCAAGGCCACAGCCTAGATGTCATGGCCATTGCTACGCATCCCGCCGAGGCCGATGTCGTCTACGCCGGCACGCACGAAGCAGGAGTCATGAAGACCGCAGACGGTGGGAAGACGTGGGCCGCAGTGAACACGGGTCTCCGTGGCCTCGACGTTCACGGCCTCGCCATCGATCCCAACGTCTCGGCGAAGCTCCACGCCCTCGTGCGGGACACGGGTGCGGGGGTCTATCGGACGACCGATGCCGGCCAGAAGTGGGTGCGCGTGGACGACGGCCCGGCTGGAGAGACGAAGGTGCTCGCGTCCGTCAACATCCCAACAGGCATGGGCGGGATCTTTCTCTATGCGGGGACGGGCGACGGGCTGCAGCGCAATCCCGACTGCTTCTGAGGGTGGCGCGCGGTGGGCGGTCTGCCCACCGGGACGATCAACGGGTTCGCGGTTCACCCGGCAAACCCGAAGACGATGTACGTCGCGATGCGCGACGGCGTGTACCGCTCCGAGGATGCCGGCGTGCGGTGGACGCCGGCCTCCGGAAGCCCGAAGAACGCCATGGCGGTAGCGGTTCATCCCAAGCGGCCGGCAGAGGTCTACGCCGCGACCGCGGAGGGCCGTATGTTCGTGAGTCGCGATGGAGGGCAAACGTGGGAACCGGTGCGCTGAGCGTCGTCGTGGCGATTCTCTTCGTAGGCCTCGTCGCGGCGGGCCCAGGTCCGGCCGCCGCTCAGGCGGATCTGTTCGTGGCGATGAATGCGTTGCGAGTCACGCCGCCAGTCGCCGCGCCGGACGTCAGGTTCGACGAGCTGGACGGGCGGCCGGCGAGTCTGAAGGCCTTCCGAGGTCGGCCGGTGCTTCTGACGTTCTTCACGACATGGTGACCGCAGTGCCGGCGGGAGGCTCCCGCCAAGGCGTCGCTCCACGAGGAATTCAAAGGCGGCGGCCTCGCCATGGTCAGCGTGAGCCTTCGTGAGTCAGGCGATACGGTTCGGGAATGGCGCGAGGACTTCGGGATCGGCTTCGCGGTGTGGCTCGATCCGACGGGCGAGACGCCGACGGCGTTCGGCGTGCGTGGCCACCCCAGCACGGTGCTCATTGACCGCGATGGGCGGATCGTCGGCCGGGTGCCGGGCGAACGCAACTGGAGCGGACCCGAGGTACGCCGACTGGTCGAGTGGCTCCTGGAGCAGGGAGGTCGGTGACCGAGCGATGAATCGTCGACGCCTCTTCGTGGCCGCCGGGGTACTGCTGCCTGCAGTCGCCGTGGTGGCCCTGCTCGCCTACGGCTTCACGCGCGAGCCGCGCTACATCGAGAGCCCGATGCTGGGACGGCCGGCGCCGGCGTTCGCCCTGACTCTCTTCGACGGCGGCTCCGCTCAGCTCGGGAACCTCCGGGGCAAGGTGGTCTTCCTGAACTTCTGGGCCTCCTGGTGCCCTCCGTGCCGCGTGGAGGCGCCGATGCTGGAGACGATGTGGCGACAACTCAAGGACCAGGACGTCGTCTTCCTCGGCGTCAACACCCAGGACGAGGAGCTGAGAGCACGTGACTTCCTAGAGGAGTTCGGCATGAGCTATCCGAATGGACGCGACCCCGGCGGCCACATCGCCATTGACTACGGCGTGTGGGGGCTGCCGGAGGCCTTCATCATCAACCGTGTGGGCCGCATTACTTACAAGCACATCGGCACGCTGGGCTCCGCGCTTCTGGCGGCAAAGATCGACGAGGCGCGCCGAGGCGTCGTGAGCGCAAGTCAGGGGCGAGGCGACTATCAGTCCACCCGATGAACTGAGGATCTGGTGATGAAGCGAAACGACTCCAGGAGACGAGGACCATCGATGAAGCGCCGGGTATTCCTGTACGGGGCGGGCGCCACCGCGGTCGCCGCGATCGCCGCGTGGCAGACCTGGCCGACACGAAGCGGAACAGCGGCGCCGGTGACCACTGACGAGATCGGCGACCAGGTCCAGACGCTGCCCAGCGGGCAGCTTCCAGAGTTCGCGGGGACCGGCGAGATCCAGCGGCTCTATCGGTACGCCGTCGAGCATGGCGACGAGCTGCAGTACATCCCCTGCTTCTGCGGCTGTTACCGCTTCGGCCACAAGAGCAACCGCGACTGCTACGTCAAGGCATTCAACGCAGGCGGCACGCTGACCTTCACGAGCCACGCCGCGACGTGAACGGTCTGCCTCGACGTCACGCGTGACGTGACACGCATGCAGGGCGAGGGAAAGTCACTGCTCGAGGTGCGGCGGGCGATCGACGCGAAGTACCGCGGCACGCCGACGCCGACCCCGTACCCGAAGGCTTGACGTGGAGCGAGTCGCCCTCGCCTGGTACGCATGGCTGAGCGGCCTCACCCAGGGCAGCGCGCTCGCTCTCGGGGGCTGGGCCGACAAGGTCGAGCTGCCGCTCGTGAGCGCGGTCGTCTTCGGGCTGATCGGCGCCACGTCCCCATGCCAGCTCACGACGAGCCTGAGCGCCCTCGCGTACGCCGTGGCCCACCCCGGTGGGACGCGACCGCTTGCCCTCGCACTCGCCTACATCGGCGGGAAGGTGACGGTCTACTCGATCGTCGGGCTCGCCGTGGTCCTGGCGGGCCAAGGGCTCCAGGCCGTGTCGATCCCCGTCGTTGTCGCTGCCCGGCGGGCGCTCGGCCCGCTCATGCTCGTGGTGGGACTCGGGCTGCTCGGTGTCTGGCGCCCGCGGCTCGGCGCAGGGCAGCGTCTCGCGCTGCGCCTTCGAGCGCGCCTGCACACCACCGGCCCGCGGGGCGCCTACCTGCTCGGCGTCGCCTTCTCCTTCGCCGTCTGCCCCACCCTCTTCTGGCTCTTCTTCGGGCTCACGGTCCCGCTCGCGCTCCGGAGCCCGGGCGGCTGGTCGTTCCCCGGCCTGTTCGCCGTCGGCGCGTCCCTGCCGCTGCTCGCGCTCGTCGTCCTCGCAACCGTCGGGACCGGCGCCGCCGACGCGCTGGCGGGCGGCGTCCGGAGGCTCGAGCGCCCACTCCGCGTCGGCGCCGCCGTCGTGCTCCTGCTGGCCGGCCTCCATGACACGCTTGTCTACTGGGCGCTCTGAGATGGCCAGCCGCCGTCGGACCGCCTTGCTCCTCGCCGGCGTGATCGCCGGTCACGCGCTGGTGGTCGGCGCGGCGGCGATGTGGTGGGTGCGCCGAGCCGCTCCGGCCGCTTCCGAGGCGACACTGGAGGCCCTGGGGACGTATGGCGTCGTCCCGCCGTTCACGCTGACGGAGCGCTCCGGCAGGCGGGTGAGCCGCGACGACTTGCGCGGCCTCGTCTGGGTCGTCGACTTCATCTACACCGAGTGCACGGAGACCTGCCCCACCCAGAGCCTCCAGCTCGCGCGGCTCCAGCGGGAGTTTCAGGACGCCACCAGCCTGCGGCTCGTCTCGATCACCGTCGATCCCGAGCACGACACGCCGGAGGTCCTCGCCCGGTACGCGGCCCGCTACGTCGCGGGCGATCGTTGGTGGTTCCTCACCGGCGACAAGCGCGACATCTACTGCCTGGCCGAGCAGGGGTTCCACCTGGGAGTCGTGGATCCTGCCGCGCCGGCTCAGCCGTCCTGCGGCCGGGCGCTCGGCTTCGGACCCGCACGGGCGTGGGCGAACCACGGCTCCAAGGGTCTCGTGATGCACAGCGCCCGGGTGGTGCTCATCGACGGTGCGACTGTGATTCGTGCCTACCACCTCGCCACCGACGAGGAGTCCATGGTCCGTCTTCGAGCCAATCTCCGCCGGCTCCTGGCCTCGCCGGCGCGCCGAGAGGGGAGAACGCAATGAGGATTGCCCGCGTGGTCCTTCCCACCCTTCTGGTAACCTCAACGCTCGGCCCGGTCTCGCCCGTCGCGGGACAGCCGCTGGAGGGCAACCCGACCCGCGGGGCCGCGGTGTTCGGGCAGTGTGTCGCCTGTCACTCGGTGGAGCCGGACGTCCACCTTACCGGCCCCAGCCTCGCGCGAGTGTGGGGACGGCGCGCCGGGACCGTCGAGGGGTTCACGCGCTACTCCGAGCCGCTCAAGCACGCCGCCGTCGTCTGGGACGCGGCGACGCTCAACCGCTGGCTCGAGGACCCTCAGACCGTCGTCCCGCGCAACCTCATGACGTTCCCCGGACTGAAGGACGCGCGGCAGCGCGCCGACCTCATCGCGTACCTCAAGGCGGTCGCCGCCGGCCAGGCTCCGCCGCCGGGCGGCGGGATGATGGCGTCCGCGCGTGCCGACCTCAAGACGCTGGGCGCGGAGCGCCGTGTGAGGGCGATCCGCCACTGCGGCGACGGCTACCACGTGACGACCGAGGACGGCCAGATCGTTCCGTTCTGGGAGTTCAACCTGCGCTTCAAGACAGACTCGAGCCGGCTCGGGCCGTCCAAAGGCAGGCCGGTGCTGCTGCCGGCGGGCATGCAGGGCGATCGGGCGTCCATCGTCTTTGCCTCGCCTGAGGAGATCAGTCGCACGATAGAGGCGAAGTGCCCATGACCCACTCTCGTCGTGACTTCCTCCTCGCGCTCGGCGGCTTGGGGGCCGGCGCGGCTGCGGCCGGTGTGGGCGCCCACCTCAGGGGCCGTCGCGACGCTGCCGCGGCCGGTACCGACGCGGTCCGCACGATCCATCTCGAGACGCGCGAGGTGACGTGGGAGCTGGCGCCGGGCAAGACGATTCGCGCGATGGCCTACAACGGTCACGTCCCCGGCCCACCGATCCTCGCGCGCGAGGGCGAGCGTCTCCGCGTCGTCCTGAAGAACTCGCTCGCCGAGCCGACGACGATTCACTGGCACGGCGTCGACGTGCCCAACCCGATGGACGGCGTCCCCGGCATCACGCAAAAGGCGGTACAGCCGGGCGAGACCTTCGTGTACGAGTTCGAGGCACGGCCGGCCGGCACGCGCTGGTATCACACGCACCTCGACGAGCATCGCCAGATGGACCTCGGGCTCGCCGCCCCGCTCATCATCGAACCGGCCGACAAGGAGCCGATGGCTTACGACCGCGACGCCACGCTCGTGCTGGACGACTGGGCGACGGGCACGGGAACGCCGGCGCCCGACACCGCCGCGGGGACTGCGGGCGGCCGCGGCAGCATGGGCGGCATGATGGGCGGCGGTATGGGCGGGATGATGCGCGGGATGATGGGTGACCGTGGAATGGGCGGCATGATGCGCGGGACCGACGAGCCCGCGTACGACCTCATGACGATCAACGGCAAGGCGTATCCGGCGACCGAGCCGCTGCGTATGAAGCGAGGCGAGCGCGTACGCCTGCGGATCATCAACGCGAGCTCGGAGCATACGCATGTCGTTCGCCTGGCGGGTCATCGGTGGCATCTCACGCACACGGATGGCAATCCGCTGCGCGCGGCCGTTGAAGTGGACGCCATCCCCATCGCGCCTGCCGAGCGCTACGACGTCCTGCTCGTCGCCGATCGACCTGGCGCCTGGTGGCTTCAGTGCACACAGCCCGGCCACGCCGCGGCGGGCGAGCGCATGGTCGTCGTGTATGACGGTCACGAACGGAAGGCGCCCGTCGAGCCAGAGCGCGACACCTCCGACCGGCGGCTGTGGCAATACGGTCTCGGCAGGGGCCGGCCGGTGCTGGCCCCGCCGACCGGAGCGACACGCACGTTCGACTTGACGCTGAGCGGCGGCATGATGGGGAGCGACGTCTGGACGATCAACCGGAAGGTCTACCCGAACACGGGTACGCTGAGGCTCAAGAAGGGCGATCGGGCCCGGGTCGTCATGCGGAACACGAGCATGGAGGCCCACCCGATGCACCTGCACGGGCAGTCGTTCGCGCTGGTCGGGGCTAACGGCACCCGGTACCCCGAACCGATCGTGAAGGACGTCGTCGACGTCGAGCCGCACATGGGCTCGGCAGTAATCGAGTTCACCGCGCACAACCCGGGCGACTGGTTCTTCCACTGCCACAAGCCGATGCACATGAAGGGCGGCATGATCGCCCTCGTGAAGATCGCGTAACGAATCGTGCGCGCACGCGCTCGTCGTCCACGACAAGGAGTCGTGGCCGCCGTGATCCTCCTCGCCCTTGGCGTGGCCCCCACGGCGTCGGTCTCGGCGGCCGATCCTTTCGCCGAGCTCGATCTGATCCGGCCGAGCCGGCCGACGGCCGCGCCCGAGTTCACCGTGCCCGGCCTGACGGGGAGCCCCATCGCCCTGCGCGACTTGCGAGGCCAGGTCGTGTTTCTGAACTTCTGGGCGACCTGGTGCCCGCCGTGCAAGCAGGAGATGCCCTCGATGGAGCGGCTCTATCGGCGTTACAAGGACCGTGGCTTCACCGTCCTCGCCCTGTCGATCGATACGGTCGACGCCGCGACGGTGGCGCGCTTCGTGAAGAATCTCTCGCTGACCTTTCCGATCGGTCTCGATCCGAAGATGGACGTCGCCAACCGCTATACCGTGCGTGCGCTGCCGTCCAGCTTCCTTCTCGACCGGAACGGCACTACGGTCGCCGTGGCGATGGGACCGCGCGAGTGGGACGGGACCGCCGCGCGCGCCGTGATCGAGGGCCTCCTGAAGTGATCGCGATCCGGCGAGCTGCGTTCATCACGGCGGCGGTCGGGCTGCTTCCCCTCGTCGGCTGCGCCCGGTCGCCAGCGCCGGAGGACGTCGCGGTCGAGTACGGTCGCGCGATCTACCGGTATGACGCCGCGGCGATCTATCGCCTCGCCTCCGCTGCCGATCGGCGCGCGAAGGACGAGGAGACCGTCCGGGCCCAGGTCGGTGCGCCCACTGGCTTCGCGCTAGACATCATCCGACATCTGGCGTTGTTCATCGAGGCGAAGCCCGTCGACACACGCCTCACGGGGAGCCGCGCGACCGTGAGTCTTAAGCTCACGCTGCCCGACGCCAACGCGCCGGAGATCCGGACGCTGGCGCACGACTGGGACGAGACGGCCCTCGACGCGCTGTCGGACGGCGAGCGCGCTGACATCCGCCGCAAGCTCGACGAGCTGCATGAACGCCGAACGCTGCCGGTCGTCGAGGGACAAGAGACCTTCGAGCTAGTGAAGGAAGGCGGAGGGTGGCGACTCGTCCTGGACTGGGGCGGGGCGATTCCGGTTCGATTCAGTGCGTCCACGGCCAAGACCCCGGCGCTCGACATCAGGACAACGCCGGCCGAAATCCGCGCGAAGCCTGGCGATTCGTTCCGCGTCACGGTGCGCGCCAAGAACGTGTCGGGTCATGAGATCACAGCGAGGGTCGGTCACCGGATCGCGCCGGAAGACGACGCGAACTTCCTGGCGCTGCTGCAGTGCCCGCTGTTCCTCCCGGCCACCTTCAAGCCGGGAGAGACGAAAGAGTTCGTCTCCGAGTACCTGCTGTTGAAGGATACGCCGGGTCGCGTGACGGCATTCCGCGTCACGTACGAGTTCGCAAACGATCGCCGCTGAGGCGATGGTGGGAGGGTCGTGGTGAACCTCTACGCGAAGTACATTCTCCCGCGGCTGATCGACCTCGTCATGCGGAGCAAAGCAGACACAGCGGAGCGCGCGAAGTTCGTGCCACGTGCGGCCGGAACAGTCCTCGAGGTGGGTGCCGGATCGGGCCTGAACATCCCATTCTATGGATCGAGGGTCGAACGGCTCTATGCGCTGGATCCGTCGCATGACCTTTGGAGGCTGGCGCGCCGGCGGGTGAAGAACGCGCCCTTCCCGATCGAATTCCTGCCATGTTCCGCAGAGCGGATCCCGTTGGCGGATAGCTCCGTGAACGCGGTCGTCACCACGTCGTCGCTCTGTACGATTCAGGACGCGGACACGGCGCTGAAGGAAACGAAGCGCGTCCTGAAGGCTGATGGGCAATTGATCTTCGTCGAGCATGGCCGCGCGCCGGATCCCGGAGTCCGAGTTTGGCAAGACCGGCTCAATCCGGTATGGAAGCGGGTGGCCGGCGGCTGCAATCTGAACCGCAAGATTAACGAGCTCCTCGTGCAAGCCGGCCTCCAGTTTGTGGAGATAGAACGGCGATACACGGACGCGCCGAGAGTGTTCGGTTATTTGTACACGGGCGTTGCTTTCCGCTGAGCGTAATCGTCATTGATTCTGGACTGCAAAAGGCACGTCGAGTCTCAATGCCTTTCCAGTCGATGCTCCATTTCGCGGACGTCAGGCCGATCACGCGGCGGGCCTTACGTGGTGGCACAGGCACGTCGTCGCGGTCGTCGAGGTGGTGAGGTGAAGGCGCTTTCGACTCAGCTGACCTGGCGGCGGAACCGTCAGGCGTCACCACCCCTGATCCCTACTTGATCATTACCTCCATAACTGGCCGATCCACGGCAAGAACATCTGGCGGCTCTGCAAGACGTACGGTCGGCTGATCGGCGTGCCCGAACTAAAGCCTCATGATCTGCGGCACGGCGTCGCCATGGAGGTGCTCGAGCAGCATCACGACCTCGAGCAGGTCCGAGCCCTTCTTGGCCACACGCGGATTGACACGACCCAGATCTACGCGACGATCCGTCCGGCTCAGCTCAAGCGAGCGGTGTCGTTCTACGAGGACAAGGCCGCAAGCATGTTGAGCGGATAAAACCACTGTTTGAGTCCCGCTCCAACAAGGCACCGATGGGCGAAGCAGGGAGAGGAGGCGGGAATCGAACGCGGAGGAGCGGGGACAAAACCAAATAAAACCGCTCCGCGTTTCAGGGCGTGAGGGTCATGCCCTCAAACACGAAGCATCAAACATCAACAAAAACAATTTGGTGGCCCCAACGGGATTCGAACCCGTGTTCCCAGCCCGCCGCACGCTTTTGCCACAGTATCAGTTACTTGCGGCGTCTTGAGGAACGACGATCGAAGGGAACGAAAACCCTGCTGCCAACGTCCTCGGTGGACATCTGAAAGCCAGCCGTATGACGGGACAAGGTCGGGCGATGCGGCGGGCGCGATCCTCGTTAGCCTCGAGAGCTTCGTGCTCTCCCTGAAAGGGCGGACAGCGGGATGAGTGCCTGGCCTTCCCCGAAGCAGGCACAGTAACCCAGGCGATGATCAGTGGCGGGACGCTGGCCAAGTTCGCGTCGGCGCCGTTGCAACCGTTGCCTGAGACGCCGGAGTGTCTCGATCTGCTCTGAAGTCTGCGCGATCCGCTGACCGAGAACACGCAAGAGGAGCGGCCGTGTCATCCGGCAACTCCTCGTGCGTGTGGCCGCGAGTAGTTCACGGATTTGATCGAGGGCAAGCCCCAGGGCCTTCGCCTCTCGAATGAACTCCAGCCGCCCGAGATCCGCTTCGGCGTAGAGGCGGAATCCGCCAGCGCTGCGTCCGGATGGCGGCAACAGTCCTCGACGCTCATAAAAGCGCAGCGTCTTGACGCTGAATCCCGAGCGACGAGAGACCTCGCCTATTGTAAGCGGCCGCCCCTCTGCCGAGCCGTTCGGCCTAGTGTTCGCTGCGACGTCCACAGCCACAAGGGCACATGCCCTCTTTGGTGAGCGGAAGCCGACAGCCGCAACCGCAGGTGCCATCGCCGCAGTCCGACTTCGTTTCCCGGAGAAGCGGCAAGGCCCGTCCTGTCTTGTGTCCCTGTCCCATGTCGACCTGGTCGAGTTTCATCGCCATCCCTCCCGCTGGCCAGCAGACCAGCATCCATCATCCAGGGATGAGGGTAGACCCTCCCCTCTGGGGGAGAGTCAAGTGCCCATCGGCAAGCCTTCCCCTATCCCTCAGCCGAGCAGGGCTTCCAGGCGCTTCTGGTCGAACCCCACGACGACCTCGCTGTCGATCTTGGTGACCGGCGTCGTCATGTAGCCGAGCTTTGACAGCTCGTCGAGTGCCTGCACGTCCCGCGAAATGTCGCGCTCAACGTAGGCGACGCCCCGCTGTGAAAGAAACTCTTTCACCTTGCCGCAGAAGAATCAGCCGGGCTGGGAGTACAGCACGATCGTCTTCGCCATTTTCGGTTCCTGTCAGCGCCTGGTGGGCGCTTCACCATCCGGCGCCTCGGTCACACCGACCACCGACGCCTTGAAGCCAAGCTTGTCGATCGCTGCGGCCAGCTTCTCCGGCGTCTGCTTGGTGTCGTCGTAGATCACTTTCGCCTGTCCCGTCTCCGGCTTCACGTCCGCCCGCTTCACCCCCGGCAGCCTCTCCAAGGCTGTGGCGATGTTCGCGGGTCACGCCTGGCACACCATCCCTTTGACGGTGAGCGTTGCGAGCCTCGAGTCGGCGTGTGCCGCCGCGGGGACGAGCCACGCGGCGACGGCCAACAATAGCACGAGCGCCAGATAACGACGTCGCATCGAATCCTCCCTGTGCCGCGTTACATTCCGGCGGCCACGTAGTAGTAGCCGAGGTACAGCCCGGCCAGGATCAGGACGACACCGCTGGCGCGCTTGACCCAGCCTGTCCACCGCTGGAATGTCGCGACGAGCTGTTGTTTCGCGAGGCCGACCAGGAGCGTCGTGATCAGCATCAAGATCGCCATCGCCGATGCGAAAGCGAGGAACGTGAGAAGGGCCGCCCCCGAGAAGCCGCTCGTCAGCGGCAGCACCGTGATGGAGACATAGAGCGGCAGCGTGCAGCCCGTCGAGGCCAGCGCGTAGCCGAAGCCGTAGAGGAACACCGCTATGCCGATCGGAACACCACGCTGTGCGGTCACGCCGAGGGGCAGTGCGAGCGACGGCATGCGGACGTCTAGCACCTGGACCACGCCGAGCGCGACAACGCCGAGGGCGATCGCCGGCTTCATTGCGATTAGATAGGGCGAGATGGCGCCGCCGACGAGTGGGATCGCGATGCCGATCAACGCGAAGAATAGTGTCGCACCGGCGGCACACGCAACGCCGAGCCCCAATGACCGACGCACCGAACCGCTATCGCCCGAGGCGCTGAGATAGTACGACACATACCCGGGAAACAGCGCGAAGGCACAGGGCGCGAAGAAACCGCCGATGCCCGCCAGGAACCCAAGTGCCGCGAGCGACACCGGCGAGTCGAACTCGACGAAGCGCAGCCCCACGAGAGCGCCCCGGTTCCACGCGACCCATCCGACGACGGCGAGGAGCAGTAGGCCGGCGACCGAAGTCGCAATCCTTACGCCGGGAGAGAACGGCCGGCGCGTCCCGTCGATCACCGCACCCGTGTCCGTGCGTTCCGAAGTCTCAGTTGCCATCCGTCCTCGCAATCGCTGCCAAGCGCTCGAGGAACGCCTGCTCCTTGGGAAGAGATCGGAACTCCAACCGCCCATTAACGACGATCGCCGGCGTCGCCATCACGCCGTAGCGAGGTCCGAGCTCCGGGTGCTCGGCGAGGTTCCACTCACGAACCTCGAGCTCGGGGAAGCGAGCCTTCGCCTTGTCGACCACGCTGAAGACCAACCGCCTGGCCTCCTCGCACTTCCCTCAGCCGGGTGCAGTGAGGATCTCGATTCTCAGCACGGCAGTTAGCCGACGGCGACCCCGGCGTCCGCAACGGCCAAACGGATCTCCGCATCTATCGTCGGCACCTTCAACTGGACGGTTCGCACGTCGGCTGTTCTCCTCTCATTTTCGTCTCGCAACTTCTTCCCGGAGCGGGATCTCGACGCGACCTGTTGGCCTCACCACCCGTACGGTCAGGTCCCACGCGCCCTCCATCGTGAACAGCACCTCGCCGCGATAGATGCCCGGCTCGGCGGCCCGACGAAGCGCCGTCGCGGCGCTCATTCCGTCCGCCATGCGCCCCGTGAGCGTCACACGAGCGTCGGTGACCGGCTTCCCGGCAGCATCAACGAGCCGGACGGTATAGGCCGTCTTGCGGTCCGTATCCGGTGTTTCGGGCGCGCTTCTGAGCTCGACGCGAACGCCGTTGACGTCCGTCGTCAGGCTGCCCGCCATCGCGCTCGTCACGACGACCGACGAGCTGAGCGCGCCGAGTAGGGCCGCGCGGATCGAAGCCCTCATGGCGTGGCTGCTTTCACCTCGATGGACTTCGCGATCTTCTCGCCCTTGTCCTCGACGTATGTGACTGCGACAACGCGGCCCTTGGTGCCGGGCAGGAAGAGGTGACCATCGCCTCGCTTGATCTGCGTGCCTTTCGGGACCTTGATCGTGACCTGACCCGGCGTCGCGCCTTTCGTGTCGAGGACCATGGTCCCCTCGCACGTCCCGGGCTTCATGTCACAGGCGGTCAGCTTCGTGCTCACCACGGTGCCCTCGAGCTGTTGCTGCGCGAGGACGACCGAGACAGCTGCAAACAGTGCGAGTAGGGCACAAACCAACGCGATCAGTGGACGGCGCATGTAATGTGTCCTCCTTTGCGTAGTTGGCGGCGTCGCTTGTGGATCGAGCGCGGGGCTCGCGCCATCAGGGCCTCGGTCTCGCAGGCGTGGTCTCGGAGCGGAAGAACGGGATCGCGGCAAAGGCGGCGGCGAGCTGGATGGCTGCGAAGATGGCCAGCGCGTCGCTGAAACCGAGACTGAGCGCCTCCCCGAAGACCAGGCTGCCGAGCCCGAAGCCGACGAAAAGGCAGAAGACGTTCAAGCCCATCGCCTGCCCGGCGCGCTTGCCGCCGAGCGCAGTCACGATGCCGGCCAGAAGCGGTTGGGTCATGTCGTACCCGAGCGATAGCAGGGTCACGATTAGGGCTGCGACGACCACGGGGACCTCCAGCATCAAGAACAGCGCGGCGAGCCCAGCGATTCCCAGCCCGGCCGGGACCAGCCAGCGCCGTCCCCATCGGTCGGCCGCGCGCCCGATGATGGGCCCAAGAACGAAGCCGGGTACACCGTACCCGAGTAACGCCAGGCCGATCCCGACCTCGCCGAGGCCATGGCGCTGTGCGAAGTACAGCCCGAGCCACGTGAAGACGCCGGAGTGGAAGATCGAGTTCAGCAGGACGTACGCGTAGGTCCGTTGCCCGCGGCCGGTGGCGAGGAGCGCGCGATAGCCGCGCAGCACGTCCACCATGGTCGTCGGCGGCGTCGCCAGGGCTTCGCCGAGCAGCCCGCGATACGGCAGCAGGAGTCCCAACATCACCACGCCGAGCGCGCTGACAACCAGGAAGATCCCGCGCCAGCCGAGCCAGGGCTCGAGGAGCGCGCCGAAGGTCGAGCCGAACGCCGCGCCTCCAGCCATCGCGCCGAAGAGCCACCCGAGCGGCCGGCCCCGGCGCTCGTAGGGATAGACCTGTCCGATCAGCGCGAGCCCCAACGGGACTACGCCGCTCGCGCCGAGGCCCGTCAGCAGGCGAATGGTGACGAGCTCCGACACGGAGCGCGCGGCGGCCGTCAGCCCCGTGAGGAGCACGAAGGCGGTGAGCGAGGCGAGCATGATCCGCCGGCGCCCGAGCCGATCGGAGAGGACGCCGTACACGAGTGTCGAAAGTCCGTAGGGAATCAGATACGCGGGCACGATCAAGCCCACCGTCTGTGCACTGACCGCGAAGATCGTAGACAGCCGCGGGATGAGCGGCGCCACCATGTAGGCCTGGAAGAAGATCAGAAACGTCGCGCCGGCCAGGAGCCGGACGAGCCGCTCGCGCCGGTTCTCTTCCAGCGCCGCGGATGATTCAGCGGCGACCGCTTTCTCCATTGGCCTCGTGCTAACTTCCGGGGACAAGCTGCCCGTCCTTGATGTGCACGACCCGGTCGGCCATCTGCGCCAACACCTCGGCGTGCGTCACGACCAGCACGGTGCGCTCGCGCGCGATCTCCTTGAGTAACTCGTAGATCAGCTGGCCGGTCTTCGAGTCGAGGTTCCCCGTGGGCTCGTCGGCGAGGACGAGGGGCGGATCGTTGGCCAGCGCCCGGGCGATCGCGACCCGCTGCTGCTCGCCGCCGGAGAGCTCCCGCGGCCGATGACCGAGCCGCTTGCCGAGCCCGACGCGTTCGAGAAGCGCGCCGGCTCGTTCGCGCCGTTCGGATGTCCGCACTCCGTTGAACTCCATGGGCAGCATCACGTTTTCGAGCGCGGTGAGGTTCGGGATCAGGTTGAAAGCCTGAAAGACGAACCCCACCGTCTGCCGCCGGAACCGCGTGAGGGCCGCTTCAGGGAGGCTGTTCAAGTCCTGACCGGCGACGCACAGCTTACCGGAGCTTGGCCGGTCCATGGCACCGATAACATGCAGCAGTGACGACTTGCCGCTCCCGCTCGCCCCGACGATCGCGACCATCCCTTTCTCGGCGACGTCGAGGTCGATGCCGTCGAGGGCACGGATCGTCTCCTGGCCCTTGCGGTGGAGCTTGGTGACGCCACGAAGCCCGATGAGCGCGCCCTTCTCATTCATTGCGGATGGCCTCCAGCGGTGAGAGACGAACGATCTGCCGCACGCTCCACAAGCTGCCCGCGATGGCGACGGCGACACAGACCCCGAGGAGCACGCCGACCGAGGAGGGACCGAGGCCCGCGGACAGGTTGAGACTCTCGAGCAGTGTGTCCTTGTAATGCGACGGAAGGAAGGGCGCGATCCCCAGGCTGAACGCGCGACGCGTGATCGGGCCGCCGACGACGGCGAAGAGCGCGGTCCCGAGCAGTGCGCCCATAGCGCAGAGGGCCACCGCTTCGGTCAGAAACCCCAGCACGATCCCCGCATTCGGCGCGCCGATGGCCTTGAGCGTGCCGATCTCCCAGGATCGCTCGCGGA
>Ga0209590_10000230_pt1 | contig 16515 bp, 15 predicted proteins | sample CZO8metaG_FD_188353 | JGI IMG/M metagenome (GOLD analysis project Ga0209590, IMG submission 188353) | Vadose zone soil microbial communities from the Eel River Critical Zone Observatory, Northern California, USA - CZOApr15con1.8 metaG... | ecosystem: Environmental > Terrestrial > Soil > Vadose...
GGATCCTGGCCTCTCTGGCCGTCTGCACGCTCCTCTACGTCGCCGTCTCCGCGGTGCTGACGGGCATCGTGCCGTATCCCAAGATCCACGTGAAGGCGCCGGTGGCCGAGGCCCTGAACGCGGTCGGGTACCGATGGGGCAGCGCGCTGGTGGCGATCGGCGCGGTGGCCGGAATCACCAGCGTGCTGATCGTGATGCTGCTGGGGCAGATCCGGGTGTTCTATGCCATGTCGCGGGACGGGCTGCTCTCGCCCTGGTTGTCGGCTGTCCATCCCCGGATCTGCACGCCGCACCACGCCACGCTGGTCACCGGCATCACCGTGGCGATCTTGGCGGGCGTCGTCCCGATCGGGGTCGCCGCGGAGCTCACCAACATCGGGACCCTGTTTGCCTTCACGCTGGTGTGCGGGGCCGTCCTGGTCTTGCGTCGGATTCGTCCCGAGCTGAAGCGCCCGTTCCGGACGCCCTTCGTGCCGGCCGTCCCGGTTCTGGGCATGGCGGCCTGTCTGGGCATCATGTCGTTTCTGCCCGTAGTCACCTGGGTGGGGTTTCTCGGCTGGATGCTCTTCGGCCTGGTTCTGTATTTCCTCTACGGATTCCGCCACAGCCGGCAGGCGACGCGGCATCCCGCGTGAGGGGCCTCGGCGCCGCCCTTGACTATTGAAGGCTGCTTAGGCACTCTACCGCGACCATACACACCACGAGGAGGTGATTGTGGAGAGACACGGAGCATCGCGGCTGGCCGTCATCCTGATCGTGGGGGCTGTGGGACTCAGTCTGGTCGGCGTGGTTGCAGTGGATGCTGCAGCCCAGGCCATGGCGGAGGTGGTCGGGACTGGCAAGCAGATCGCCAAGCCCGCCGAGGAGGAGACGGGCGGGGATTACGATCCCTGGGAGCCGTTCAACGAGAAGATGTTCACGTTCAACTACGATTATCTGGACGCGTATGTGCTCAAGCCTGCGGCCAAGGGCTATGACGTCGTCGTGGGCGACGGGGAGAAACAGATCATCCACAACGTATTCGACTTCATCGGCTTCCCGAAGCGGTTCGTGAACAGTGTGCTCCAGGGCAAATTGGACGGCGCCGGCCGGGAGCTGGCGCGCTTCCTCATCAACTCCACGCTCGGGGGCGTGGGCATGACGGACGTCGCCAAGTATCAGTTCGGCATCGAGAAGAGCGACGAGGACACCGGGCAGACGTTCGGTGTGTGGGGCTGGCGGCAGAGCCGCTACCTGGTGCTGCCGCTGCTGCCCCCGCTGACCATCCGGGACGCCGTGGGGTACGTCTTCGATCTCGCCATGGACCCGATCAACTATGTCATTCCGTTGGCTGGTGGCGTCGGGAGGACCGTCGAGAACACCGTCAATGAACGGGCGCTGAATCTCGAAACCTTCGAGAGCGTGGAGGAAGGGACGCTCGACCTGTACAGCGCCGTCCGCAACTTCTACCTGAGAAACCGCGAGAAGCGGATCAGAGAATAACGCTACCCGATCAGCATCGCGTCGCCGTATGAGTAGAACCGGTACTGTTCTGCGGCGGCAACGCGGTAGGCTTCCAGCATGCGCTCCCGTCCGGCCAGCGCGCAGACCAGCATGAAGAGCGTGCTCTTCGGCAGGTGGAAGTTGGTGAGCAGCGCGTCTACGACCGAAAAGCGAAAGCCGGGGTAGATGAAGAAGCTCGTCTCCCCGGTGCCGGCTTCCAGCGGCCATCTCATCTGTGCCGCAGTCTCCAGCACCCGGACCGACGTGCTCCCCACGGCGACAATCCGCCCACCGGCTGCCCGCGTCTCGTTCACCAGCTTGGCCGTCGCGGCCGGCAGCTCGTACCATTCCGGGTCCATCACATGCCGGCGGATGTCCTCGCAGGTGACCGGCTTGAAGGTCCCAGGCCCCACGTGCAGCGTGACGTACGCCGTCCTGAGGCCTTGCGCGTCCAGAGCGTGCAGCAACGACCCCGTGAAGTGCAGGCCGGCGGTCGGCGCGGCCACCGCGCCGGGACGGCGCGCGAACACGGTCTGGTAGCGGACGCGGTCCTCGTCAACAGGCGCGCGATGGAGGTAGGGCGGCAAGGGCACCTCCCCGGCCTTCTCCGCATAGGCGAGGACGTCCAGGCCGCCGGGGAAAGTGATGACCGCGTGCCCGCCTTCTCCGGCGGTGGTCACGCTCGCGAGGACCCCGTGCGGCAGTTCCACCTGCTGGCCGGCCCGCACGTGGCCGCGCACGAGCGCGTGCCAGCGGTTCGCCTCCTCGCCCTGCCGCACCAGCAGGACCTCCACCTTGCCGCCGCTCGGCCGCTTGCGGCCCGGCAGGCGCGCTGGAATGACCTGCGTATCGTTGAGGACGAGCAGGTCATTCTGGCGGAGCAGCGTGGGAAGCTCGTCGAAGCGATGGTGGGCCAGCGCGTCGGTGCGCCGATCCACGACGAGGAGACGGGCACGGTCGCGGGGCTCGATCGGATGCTGGGCGATCAAAGACTCGTCGAAGGGATAGTCGAAGTCCTCCAGCCGCATCAGCGGCGAGGCAGGCTGTCGAGGTCCCGGATGTCGGCGCCGGGATAGTAGTAGCGCAGGATCGTCTCCGCGCTGTAGCCGCGCTCGGCCAACTCCTTGGCGCCCCACTGGCAGAGCCCGACGCCGTGGCCGTTGCCGCGCCCGGCGAACTGGACCTGCAGTCCGACCACGTCGAAGTCGAACTGGGTGCTCGGCAGCACCGTATAGCCGAGCACGCGGCGCAGGTCATCGCCTTTGACAGAGAGCTCGCCGCCCGAGTGCAGGATGCGGACCTGGACCACCCGCCCCGCCTTGGTGTAGGTGGCGGGGGCGAGACTGGCGATGACGCCGACGGGGAAGCCCTCGTCCCGGAGCCGCTGTTCGAGCATCGGGAGCCCCACGTCCGTCCGCCACTGGTACCAGGGCGAGTTCAGGTCGAACGGGCATTCGACTCCCTTGAGGTAGGGCAGGTCCACCGCCCACACGTTCCAGGCGTCTTCCGTCAGCCCGGCCGCGGTGGACGAGAAGGCGGCGAGAATCGGCTCGTCGCGATAGGCCAGCACCTGATCGCGGGTCTCGTCCGCGGCGCGCGCGGCCGGCCCCGCCGCCGCGGCGCGCCCGCGGTACAGGTACACCTGGTCCTTGATCGAGGCCACCACGTCGAAGTCCTTCCTGGCGTTCTGCCGCATCTTGTAAAGCGCGTACGTGCGCGTGGCGACGGCCTGAACCTTCAGCGCTTCAGGATGCCAGGCGGCGCTCATCTCGGCGGGGACGACGCCCTTCACGTAGTCCTCGAGCGGCAGCTCGTTGATCGCCAGCAGCTTGCCGTTCTGCCGCTTGACGATGACACGGTCGCCCACGGTGAGGCCGTTGATCGTGAGCTCGCCGTCGCGCCCGCGCACGTCAAGGCGGTCGGATCGCAGGGGCCGGCCGTCCACGATCAGTCCGGACGGCCCGGCCGTCACGGTGATCCGCCCGTTCGAGTCGACCGTGTCATTCGGCGCGCGGACGATAAGGCCCGAGGAAGACGCCACCGTCACCGACTCCACGTTTTGGAAGATGGCCATCCGGATGGTCTCGCCGGCCTCCGCCCGTGCGGGCGCGAGGACCGGCGCCGACAGTACAACAAAGAGCAGCGCGAGGGCCGCCGTCGTGCACGCGCGCGTCATGTTATTTCCGGAGCAGAAGCCAGGCCAGCAGGCTCAGGATGACGCTCGCCAGGATACTGGTGGTGATTGGGAAGTAAAACGTGAAGTTGTCACGCTTGATCAGGATGTCGCCGGGGAGCTTGCCGATCGGGCCGAACACACCGGGGAGGCGTCCGGCCAAGACGAGAACGGCCCCCATCAGCATGATCGCGATTCCGATCCCGATCAGAATCTTGCCGAAGCCGCTCAGGTCCGTAGGCATCACCGCGGTTAGCGGGCGGCGGCAATCAATTCTTCCGCGATCTGGATCGCGTTCAAGGCCGCCCCCTTTCGCAAATTGTCCGCCACGATCCAGAGGTTGAGGCCGTTGGGGACGGACTCGTCCTCGCGGATGCGGCCCACGAACACCTCGTCCTTCCCCGCCACGTCGATCGGCATCGGATAGATCTTGTGGACCGGGTCGTCGTACAGCAGAACCCCTGGTGCCTCGCAGAGGATCGCGCGCGCCTCGTTGGCCGTCAGCTTCTTCTCGGTCTCGATGTTCACCGACTCCGAGTGTCCGACGTACACCGGCACCCGCACGGTCGTCGCCGTCACCCGGATCGAGTCGTCGCCCATGATCTTGCGGGTCTCGTTCAGCATCTTCATCTCTTCCGTCGTGTACCCGCTCGGCAGGAAGTCGTCGATGTGCGGCAGGCAGTTGAAGGCGATCTGGTACGGATAGACCTTGGGCGCGGGCTCCTTGAAGGAGAGCAGGTCCTGCGACTGCTCCAGCAGCTCGTCCATGGCCTCCTTGCCGGTGCCGGACACGGACTGGAACGTGGTCACGACGATCCGCCTGATGCGCGCCCGGTCGTGCAGGGGCTTCAGCGCGACCACCATCTGGACCGTGGAGCAGTTCGGGTTGGCGATGATGCCCTTGTGCTTGGCGATCTCGGCGCGGTTGACCTCCGGCACCACGAGCGGCACATCCTTCCCCATCCGCCAGGCGGAGCTGTTGTCGATCACCACCGCGCCGGCCTTGGCGGCGATGGGGGCGTACTCCCGGCTGATGTCGGCGCCTGCCGAGAAGAAGGCGATATCTACGCCCTCGAAGGAGTCCTGGGTCAGCTCCCGGACGACGAGCTCCTGATCGTGGAACGTGACGCGCCCGCCCGCCGACCGGAACGAGGCCAGCGGCCGCAGCACTTCCACGGGGAACTTGCGCTCCTCCAGGATCTCGATCATCTCGGCGCCGACGGCGCCGGTGGCCCCGACCACTGCGACGGTGTAAGTTGGTTTCACCTTCATGGCCGCCTATTCTAACCTAAAGGGGACTCGATCGCCACCTGCGCGGGTCCTGCCGCCGAGCAGCCGGGGTACCCGTTGCTCCGCAAATGCAACGGGTCAAAGCTCGCGCTCCGCCGACCGGCCAGCGCATCTTGGGTGCTCCGCGAAGCGAAGCAAGTCGCACCTACGACGCGGCTGGCCGGCCGTAAATCAAGCAAGTCGCGCTGCGCTCCGCCCGTGTACCCGCTCGGCGCCCCCCGCTTATTCTTTTTTCCCCCAGAGCTGCTCGAGCCGCTGGGCCCGGCCGCAGTTGAACTTGTAGAGCCGGTACCGGATCGGGTTCTTCTCGTAGAAGTTCTGGTGGTACTCCTCGGCGGGATAGAACTCCGAGGCGGGCACGATCTCGGTGACGATCGGCCCTTTGAACGGCTTGGACTTCACCAGCGCCTTCTTCGATTCCTCGGCGAGCCGCTTCTGCGTCTCGTCGTGGTAGAAGATGGCCGGGCGATACTGGTGCCCATAGTCACAGAACTGCCGGTCCGGCGTGGTGGGATCAATGTTGCGCCAGAAGACCTCCAAGAGCTTGGCGTAGCTGACCTTGGCGGGATCGTAGAGGACTTCGACCGACTCCGCATGGCCGCTTTCCCCGGCCGACACGTCCTCATAGGTCGGATTCTTCTTCATGCCGCCGGTATAGCCGGACGTGGTGGAGACCACGCCGGCCACCTTGTCCAGCGCCTCTTCCATGCACCAGAAACACCCGCCCGCGAACGTGGCCTTCTCCAGTCGCCGGCTGTCGGCGCCTGGCGTGCCGTCCGTCGTGGCGGCCAACGCGACGCCGACCAGCAGGATGGTGACAAGGAACAATCCGATAGTGATGCGCTTGTCCATGGTCTCTGCCCCTTTCTCTCTTCCCCTTTAGTCTATCCTAAGTCCGCGGACGTTACACAGGTATTCCTGCGTGACAGGACTGACTTCAACATTGTAAGGTGCTGAGTCGTTATGCCGGACCAGGACACCATCACGAAAGTCGAGATCTGGCCCGTTGACGTGCCCATCACCGACCCGTTCGTGGTGGCGACGGGGCGGCTGGTGACGGCGCAGAATCTCTTCGTCCGGATCACGCTGAAGAGCGGCGCGCGCGGCTACGGCGAGATCGCGCCGTTTCCCGAGGTGGGCGGGGACGATCGTCCCATGTGCCTTCAGATCGCCACGCAGCTTGCGCTGGCCCTGCTGGGCCATCCGGCTGCTCAGTACAGAAAGAGCTCCCGCCTGTTTCACGACATGGCCGCCGGTCATCCGGCTGCGCGCTGCGGGCTGGAGACGGCCCTGCTCGACGCCCTCTGCCGGCACAACGGCGTCCCCCTGTGGGGCTTCTGGGGCGGCTTCGACGTGCGGGAGCGCGAAACGGATATCACCATCCCGATCGCCGACCTCGAGCGCACGGTCGCGCTGGCCCGCGCCTGGTACAGTCGAGGCTTCCGCCTGTTCAAGACGAAAGTCGGCATGGACGTGGAGCAGGACATCCGCCGCCTGGAAGCGGTCCACCGCGCGTTGCCGGACGTCGCGTTCATCGCGGACGCGAATCAGGGCTTCACGCGGGAGGACTGCCTGGCCTTCGTGCAGGGGGTCAAACGGGTCGGCGGACGCCTCGTGCTCTTGGAGCAGCCGGTGACGAGGGAAGACCTGGACGGCCTGGCCGCGGTGCGCCACCTCACCGGCGTCCCCGTCGCCGCCGACGAATCCGTCCGATCGCTTCACGACGTGATGGAGGTCTTGCAGAAGCAGGCCGCCGATTTCATCAACATCAAGATCATGAAGAGCGGCCTGCTGGCCGCTCTGGACATTGCGGCCTACGCGCGCGCGGCCGGGCTCCGCCTGATGATCGGCGGCATGGTCGAGACCCGCATCGCGATGGGTTGCTCGTTCGGCCTCGTCCTCGGACGTGGCGGGTTCGACCTGCTGGACCTGGATACCCCGCTCCTGCTGGCGACCGATCCGGTGAAAGGCGGCTATCGGTATGAGGGCCCGAAGCTCCAGCCCTGGCAGGGCCACGGCCTCGATCTGGAGGCGCAAGTCGCCGGTACGGTCACGACGATCGAGTGACAGGCGCACGAACAGCCGACTAGGGTCGCGGATCCTGCTTGAAGGGTGAACGCGTATAGTCTAGTATGTGCGCCGCCAACGGCTACCATAACAGAAAGGAGACGAGCGATGACTGACAAGCGGAGCACATTTCGTTGGACCGTAGTAATCTTCGTCCTGGCGCTTCTGGTGGCCGGCGGCGGCGCCCTGGCGGCAGAGATGGGTCAGGCGGACGCCGAATTCATGACGGCGGAGGTGGAGGGCTCCAAGGTGTGGAAAGGCAGCGGCACCATTGATCTCAAGGGCCGCTCCAAGCCTCTGACGTTGAAAGTGAGCAATCCGCTGGCTGCCGAGCATGGTTTTGCCATCGACACCATGAAGGTCAAGGACGTGATCAAGCCCGGCGAGACAAAAACCATCACCGTGCCGCTGGAGAATATCGACCCGGCGGTCTCGGAGCACCGCGTGTACTGTCAGCTCCACCCGAAGCACGTCGCCGCCACGTTGAAGGTGACCAAGTAACGGCCCTGCGCGGACGCTCCTGAATCAAGGGGACTGGCTCCACTTCCGAGTGGTGCCTGTCCCCTTTCTTTTGCTCCGCGCCACCCGCTACAGCACTTCCCGAATCTTCACGTTCTTGAGGATCTCGCTGAGCCGGGGATCGGCGTAGACCCCGTAGGCATCCACGACGACGCCTCGCGTTCCATCTGAAGCCTCGATTCCGTAGACGACCGACATGTCGTCGGGGTCGCTCGCGCCTTCGAACCGGTGATGCTCGACGATCGTGAGTTGCTGAGCCGTGAAGGTCTTTCCGCTGTCCACGGCTCGGAGGCCGTCGTCGGCAACCTCGAAATTCGCCGTGAACCCCCTGGCATTCAGCCCCTGCACCGCTTCCGACACGGTCGAATAAGAAACAGCTCCCATGGTTCTCTCGCGTGGATATCCTACCGGATGGCTTCTGGTAAGGGAAAGCCAGTCACCCTGAGGCCCTCGAAGTATGTCACGCTTGCAGGGTGAGGGCGAGGGTGGGCTAGAATGTGTCCATGGCCGCATTGAGAACGCTCGAGACGCTCCAGTTCGACAACACCTTTGCGCGGCTGCCCGAGGTGTTCTACGCGAAGGTCACGCCGACGCCGCTGAAGAATCCGTTCCTGGTGAGCTTCAACCCGGACGTGGCGGCCTTGCTCGATCTCGACCCGGGAGAGGCCAAGCGGCCGGAGTTCGCCGGCTGCTTCGCGGGCCAGTACCTGCCGCCGGGCAGCGAGCCGCTGGCGATGGTCTATGCCGGCCATCAGTTCGGCGCCTACGTCTCCCGCCTCGGCGACGGCCGCGCGATCCTGCTGGGCGAGGTCCGCAACGGCCGGGGCGAGAAGTGGGACCTGCATCTCAAGGGCGCGGGCCTCACGCCCTTCTCCCGCGACGATGACGGCCGCGCCGTCCTGCGCTCCAGCATCCGGGAGTACCTCTGCGGCGAGGCCATGCACGGGCTGGGCATTCTCACAACGCGCGCCCTGTGCGTGGTGGGGAGCGAGGAAGAGGTGCTGCGCGAGCAGGTCGAGACCGGCGCCACGCTGCTGCGCCTCGCGCCGAGCCATGTCCGGTTTGGCCACTTCGAATTCTTCTACTGGCGGTGCCAGGTCAACCACCTCAAGACCCTGGCGGACTACGTGCTCGCGCAGCATTTCCCCGAGCTGGTGAGCCGTCCTGACGCCTACGCGCGGTTCTACCACGAGATGGCGGTGCGCACGGCGCGCCTGATCGCCAAGTGGCAGGCGGTCGGCTTCGCGCACGGCGTCATGAACAGCGACAACATGTCCGTCCTGGGGATGACCCTCGACTACGGCCCGTTCGGCTTCCTCGATGCCTACAATCCCGCCTTCATCTGCAACCATTCCGACCATCAGGGGCGCTACGCGTTCCACAACCAGCCGGACATCGGCTACTTCAATCTACGCTGTCTGGCCCAGGCCCTCACGCCGCTGGCGCCCGACGAGGCGATCAAGGCCGGGCTCGACGCCTACGAGGCGGTGTTTGCGGAGCACTATGGGGAGTTGATGCGGGCGAAGCTGGGGCTACGCGAGTCGCGGCCCGTGGACGATACATTGCTCCGCGACTTGCTGGAGCTGATGCGGGGAAGCGGCGCCGACTATACCAACGTGTTCCGTGCCCTCTGCGACTTCAAGCAGGCGCCGGAGGCACGGAACGAGACGATCAGAGATTATTTCGTGGACCGGGAGGCCTTCGACAAGTGGGCCGAGCGGTACAAGGTGCGTCTCTGGGCCGAGGGGAACCGCGTCGAAGGGGGGCGAGAGGGCGAGCGGGCGGCGCGGATGAGGCGGGTCAATCCCAAGTACGTGCTCCGCAACTATCTCGCCCACACGGCCATCCGGATGGCGACGGAGCAGAAAGACTTTTCCGAGATCGAGCGCCTCCGTCTGCTGCTCCGCGATCCCTTCGCCGAGCAGCCGGAGATGGACCGCTACGCCGCCCCGCCCCCCGACTGGGGCAAGCACCTCATCGTGAGCTGCTCCTCATAAAACTTGCTCCTCCTTGGATTCGGGGGGTGCGAGGGGGTCTGGCTCATTTTCTTCCGAGAAAATGTGCCTGAGCTAGCCGTCAGGAAGGGGGTGAAGCCAAGCCGAGCGCGGACATGAGCGAGCTGGCTTCGGGCGAGTGTTTATTGACAAAAGCTTTTTTGGGCGTGTCAGTGCCGCTGTCAAAGCACACCAAATATTGCTCTCCTTGCTCCTGCACGTAGTAGATAGTGTCTACGTTGATGTAAAATTCGTTCAGTTTGAGGAAAGGCATAGGGCAGTCCCCGTTTCTTTTGGCTCGTAGTTTAGCATACTTCGCATCAGAGACAGAAAATGGTATAGGCTGATTTTCTCTTCGCGCGGGTGGCGCGGATGAGGTGGGCGGCGGCAGGCCCCGCTCTTCTTAGTCCTGTAACGGGCGCAGTTCGGTGACGTTGTAGGCGACGACCGCCGTCGGGCCGGAACAAGCCGACTATGTCCCGCCAGGCGCGGAGCAGCTCGTGGAGGGTAGTGATGTCGGTGAAATAAGCGCACGTATAGTATCGTGCGGCGAAAGACCGTGCAACCCCCAGAACTTCTCAGCGTTGACTGGGGGCTTCCAACACTGCCCGCACTTTGGCGAATAAGGCGTCCGGCAGAAAGGGCTTTTGGAGGAAAGCCAGGCCGGGTTTCAACAACCCCTGGCGGACAATGCCGACGTCGGTATAGCCGGACATATACAGGACCTTCATGTGTGGACGTGCGGACCTCAGACGTTCAGACAACTCGTATCCACTCATTCCTGGCATCACCACATCGGTGAGCAGCAGATGGATTGGCCCTGCATAGTGACCAGAGAGCTGGAAGGCCTCCTTGCTATCGCGCGCGACGAGAACGGTGTAACCTCCTCCTCTGAGAAGGTCGGCAAGCAACTCTCTGACGGTCGCTTCGTCCTCCGCCAACAAGATCGTCTCCGAGCCGCCTGGCGGTCTGGCTTTGCCGGTACTCGGTTCGGCTGTCTCGCTGGGTTGTTGGACCGCAGGCAGGTAGATCTTGAATGTCGTACCATGTCCCGGTTCGCTGTACACGGAGATGTTGCCACCGCTCTGTTTGACAATGCCGTACACGGTGGAGAGCCCCAACCCCGTCCCTTTACCCTCCAACTTAGTCGTAAAAAAGGGTTCGAAAAGATGGGCCTGCACCGTTTCGTCCATGCCGCTCCCCGTGTCGATGACTGCCAACATGACGTACCGACCGGGTTCTAGGCCTTCGGCTTGGGTGACGTCTGAATGTTCCAAATCCACACTGGAGGTCTCAATAGTCAGTTTCCCGCCTGTAGGCATGGCGTCCCGAGCGTTGACGGCCAGATTCATGATGACCTGTTCGAGTTGTCCCGGATCGGATTTGATCCATCCAATTCCAGGCCGTAGCACGGTGACGAGATCGATGTCCTCCCCGATCGTCCGCTGAAGCATCATGCCCATGTTCGTCACGATTGCGTTGAGGTCGAGAATCTTGGGCTGCAGGACCTGTCTGCGGCTAAACGCCAGCAGTTGACGGGTGAGTGTTGCTGCACGCTCTCCAGCATTGCTGATCACCTCTAGGCTCTTACGCAGTTGTTGGTTTTCCTGAAATTGGCTTGCCAGCTCCGCGCAATAGCCGTTTATGACCGTGAGGAGGTTGTTGAAGTCATGGGCGATGCCGCCGGCCAGCCGCCCGATGGCCTCCATTTTCTGAGAGTGGCGCAACTGGTCTTCGAGTTTCTTGCGCTCCGTCATATCACGAAACGTCACCACCGCACCCACCACCTGCCCTTGCTCATTACGAATGGGGTTGCAGATATACTCGACCGGGAAACTTGTCCCATCCTTTTTCCAGAACACTTCGTCCACCACATGGTGTACGCGGCCATCCTGAAACGCCGCATAGATCGGACATTCTTCCCGAGGATAGGGGGTCCCATCCGGTTTTGAGTGGTGGAGAATATCGTGCTGGGTCTTCCCAATGAGATCCTTCGCCTCCCAGCCGATCATCTTCACCACCGCCGGGTTCACAAAGGTGGTCTTCCCCTCCAAGTCGAGACCAAAAATACCCTCGTCCATCGAGTTCAGAATAAGTTCGTTATCACGACTAAGTTGCCGCGCCTGATTCCATTCTCTGAGCAAGCGATTTGTCGTCCAGACGAGCACGGCCAACATCGGCAACCACAACAAGACCCCGGCAATTCCAACCTTCAGCAAGTCCGATCGGAGAGAGGCCAGGATAGCGTCGCGGTCTAGCCGTACGAGAATCCCCCAGTGGAATCCCCCAAAATCACCATACCCCCTTGTCTCAGCATACCCACTGACGACCCGCACATGGCGACGCAGGTGCATCTCCTCCACATAACCAGACTGGGCCGATGCGGTGAAGAGCGCGGAGGGTAAACCAAGCAGTTTGAGATTCACTTTCCCTTCTTGTCTCAAAAGGGAATCGGCGATTACGTCACCGTCCCTGGTTAAAAACTGGTATTCAGGAATTCTTGCAGCACCACGCTGCACTTGGAAACTCCGCACTGCTTTGAGAAAAAATTCCTCCAGCACTGGAATTCCGACACGGGAACTCAGCACTCCAAGGAACTCGTCGTGTGGGCCTTGAATGGGCGCCGAGAAGGCCACGGCTAAGGTCCCCCGCGACTCCTTGAATACTTGGGCATCCTGAGCATAAACCCCTTTGTGTTTTCGGACGTATTGAAACCATTCGGTCGCGCTCCGATCTTGTCCGACGCTGGCTGCGTCGGTGGCCGCAATGATTTGACCAGTGGAGTCAGTGACAGCCAACCAAAGATAAGCAGGGTAGATTTTCTTCAAAGAAACAAGGTACTCCGTCATCGTTCTGAGGTCCCTTCGTTGGAAAGCCGCAGCTTTGGCTGCGATGACTACGTCGCTGTACCGTTCAAAGAGGATCCGATCCACCATCTCCGCAATGTCAGACGCTGCGAGGGCGAGGCTTTCTCCCGTTGTGGCGATCACGTTGGCTTGAAAGGAGTAAAAGCCGCGCGCCAGAAAAACCAGGGCGACAACCGTCATCGCAACGATGAGGGTTGGGAGCCAGACATAGGGTCGGTTGCGTTGTCCTGTACGCGTAGTCAGAGCGGTCATGACATCGGTCACCGGCTTGTGAGGATCAAACCTACCTGGATTGCAATTGCAAGGCGCTCGGGATCAGCCGGCTTTTCCATGATATCTACGACCCCGAGATCGAGGATCTCTTTGAGTAATCGCTCGTCCCGGCTACTGGTGAACGCGATCACGGCGCTCTGGACCTGCCGCTCGCGAAGTATCCTCACTAACTCGACACCATCCATATCCGGCATAGTCAGGTCAACGATGATGAGACGCGGTGGCTGTTGCTTAACAAGAGCCAGGGCCGCCGGTCCGTTTTTCGCAGTACGGACTTGATAACCACACTGGATCAGGTATTGGGAGTAGAACGCGCAAACTGAGTCCTCATCATCTACGAACAGAAGCGAAATCGGTTCTTGGGACGCTCCCGGGATCTTCTGGCCGCTAGTCCGTGGCGACGGCGCTGGAGCGGGCAGGGGCCGTGCAAGCGCCTCTTGCATCATTAACACGACTGTCTCGAGTTTGAGCCCCTTTGTGAGGAATTCAGTTGCCCCGAGGCCACGCGCTTGCCGTTCCAGATCGCCTGAGGGGTGCCCCGTCAGAATGATCACGGCAGCGTGCGGGTCCAGTTCGCGCATCTGGCGAAGCACTTCGAGTCCACTTATATCCGGCAAGTACAGGTCTAGGATGGTAAAGCGTGGGCGTCGTTGCCGAAACAGCACTAGCCCCTCTCGCCCGGTGTATGCTGAGAGGGCCTCATGCCCATGGCTCCGCAACTGATTCTGGAGCAGATCACAGAGGAGCCGTTCATCATCAACGATTAGGATGGTCGCCATGCCCTTCTACCAATCAGCAAGTTCCGCCGATGCTTCCGTTCAGGCCCTGTCGAGGTTCTGGTATTGGCGGTACAGGAGGTAGGCGCCCCAGAGGAAGGCGAGCGCCATGACCAAGATGCCGATGTTGTAGGCCGCGTGGGCGAGCGTGTGGTCGTATTTCAACCAGCCGAGGTTGGTCAACAGGTATTCCCAATCATGCCCTTCGACTTCCTGCCCGGTGACCCCGCCTAACAAGATCAGTTGGAGGTCTCGCGCGTCGTTGATGTAAGGCGCGAGATCCATCAGGCTTTCGGCGAACCACCAGAGCGCCACCGACGCGCCGAAGGGATTCTGGTTGTAAAAGAGGAACGCTCCCGCGCAGATCAGCGGCATGAGGAGCTGCCCCAGGCTGCCGCCGAGCACGGTCATGAACCGGCCGAAGGGGCTGAAGACGAGATGCCCGGCTTCATGGAACGGCAGGTTGATGAGATGCATGAAGTGCGCGCCCACATAGTTCGTCTCCATGGGGGTCGCGATGAATTTCACGCCCCAGAAGACCAGCAGGACGTACACGAGGACCCGCCCGGCAAAGAAGAAGAGGTTGACGCGCTCCTCGGCAGGAAACAGGTAGGCTAGGATGAGTGCGAGGAGCATCGGGTGCCGCGCTTACTGAGGTTGCTTTTCCAATTGTGGGTAGAGTTTCTTGATGCAGTCCGGACAGAGGCCGTGGGTAATCGTCGCCTCCGAATGCGTTTGGATATAGGTCTCGACGTAGTCCCAGTAGCCCTGGTCGTCGCGGATCTTCTTGCAGGAGGCGCACATGGGCAACAAACCTCGTAAGGCCTTGATGTGCACGAAGGCGTCATCCAACTCCCGGAGGAGCGCCTCGCGTTTCGCTTCAATCCGATTGCGCTCGGCCACCAGCGCGGCAAACGCCATGGCCAGCAGGGCGGTGAAGCCCACGAACCCTTGCAACAACAGCAGGGACTCGTGCGGCGTTTCCCTGGCAAAGGGACCGAACCCCCTCAGGGTGCCCCAGAGCGCGATCCCCGAGAGCAGGACGGTGGCTGTCGCCGTTTCACGTTGCCCGAACCGAAACGCCGCCCACACGAGGATCGGCACGCAGAGATAGTCGAGCGGGTAATCTTTGACCTCGAACGGCGTCCACCCTCCGAACACCACTTGGCCGACGCCAATGAGACAGAGCAGCAAGCAGGCCGCCTCGACCACCTGCTCTCGCTGCCATCGCACGCGGGGATTCGTGAGCCACAGCACGAGCAGTGGGGCCACCTGGAGAGCCCCCACCGCATCCCCGAGCCACCAGGTCAACCAGATAGTTCCAAAGTCGGCCCAGTCGGCGAACCCGCCCAGCGCCAGGCTGGCCAGGCCGACCGTGGGGCTTACCATCGTGCTGATCGCTCCGGCGAGGAGCGCGAATCTGAACACATCTTGCGGCCGGTCGAAGGCGCGAGTGCCGCCGGCGAACCTCGTGACCAGGTACGCCCCTGTAAATCCTTCCAGCGTGTTGCCCGCCGCGATGGCGAGCGCTATGGCGATCGAGCCGGCCGTCGCGATGTTCGCCAGGAATGCGCCGACGAAGATACCGGGCCCGACGCGATACCCGAACACCAGGAACGCCGCGAGGGCGATTCCGGTGGGCGGCCACACCGCCGTGGCGCTCGCATGCACAAAGGCGAGCATCAACCCGAGCTTCGCCGCGACCAGGTAAACGGCGGCCAGGCCCGCGACAACCTTCAGATTGGGGACATATCGAGAATGCGTCATGTCGTTCGTGCCCGTGGCCTCTGTGGCTATTCTTCAAAAAGAAGGCAAATCCCATGCGAGACGTTCGTGACTGTTTTTACTGGATGTCTCAGGATTTCAGGAACTGTCGAGGTTCCGGCGCTCTAGTCCTTCCGGATGTAATCGTTGAGGCCGCGCCGGATGATGTCGCTGAAGAGGGACGGGTACTGGCTGCGGAGGGCGCGCTGCCCGACGGCGGTGGGCTGGTGATCGGCGTTGCGGACGAGGCCGGCGATGTTGGCGTCTATGCGCGTGACGGCCTCGCGGAAGAATTCGTCGGCGAGATCCCAGACCTGGCCGTCCCCCTGCGCGCGGTGAAGCACCTCGGCATGCAGGGCCGTGGCGGCGATCGTGAGAAGGTCCTCGCCGATCTCCGCGATCCGGTTCTGCCGGCCCTGATCGTCGCGCAGCGCTTCACGATAGCGCGCCATCGTGTACAGGATTGTGCGGGCAAGGCGCCGGCTCGCGCGCTCGGCGAATAGGAGTTTTTCCGAGACCTTGCGATGCCGGAGTTCCCTGCGATCCGGCAGGGGCCTGCGTCTCAAGAGTCCCAGGTACCAGGGTACGTAGCCGCGCAGGAGCTTCAGCCACTCGCGGCGCTTTGCGGCCCTGGTCAATCCTCCCTCCAGGTAGACGCGCGCCCGTTCGAGATGCGGGCTCAGCGCCTCGCGCGCCACGAACGGCCGCAGAATGTCGGTGGCCCCTTCGCCGATGCGGTACATCTCGGCGTCGCGGACGAGCTGCTCGATCGGGAAGCCCGGATCGCCCCGGGCCTGCCGCGACTCCGCCGTCTCGTAGCCCATCCCGCCGAAGATGATCTGGGCGTCCTTCAGGAAGCGGATCGCCTTCTCCGAGCAGAAGGTCTTGGCAAGGGCGGCCTCGATCCGGATGTCGTAGGACTTCTGGTCCGCCATGTGCCACACGAGCGACGCCAGCGCCTCCATCGCGAAGAGGTCGGTCGCCATGCGGCCGATGCGCATCCTCTGCGTCTGCCGCTCGCCCAGGGGCTTGCCGAAGGTGATGCGGGAGTTGGCCCGGTCCAGCGTCGGCTGCCACGCCTGTTTCGCCATGCCGAGACAGATGGCCGGGATGCTGATCGCGCGGCCGACGTTGAGGATGGTGAGGGCGTACTTAAGTCCCTTGCCGATCTTGCCGATGACGTTCTCGGCGGGGATGCGCACGTCCTTGAGGCGCATGTAAGCGTTCTCGATCCCCCGGCACCCTTCGAATTGGCACCGTTGGAGGACCGTCACCCCGGGGGTCTCCATGGAGAGGATGAAGGCGGTATG
>Ga0209590_10000231_pt1 | contig 16500 bp, 18 predicted proteins | sample CZO8metaG_FD_188353 | JGI IMG/M metagenome (GOLD analysis project Ga0209590, IMG submission 188353) | Vadose zone soil microbial communities from the Eel River Critical Zone Observatory, Northern California, USA - CZOApr15con1.8 metaG... | ecosystem: Environmental > Terrestrial > Soil > Vadose...
TGAATGATGAACGCGGTGTTCTTGTCAGGGCTGCCGGCGGGGGCGCCGTCGCTGCGCGCTGAGGTTCGCACGCCCCAGATCAGCGCGCCGCCAATCTCGTACTCGCCGGGCCGGTTGAGAACCCTCCCTAAACCGGGCGCGGGCGCCTCACACGCGCTCGCCGCGCGGCTCGTCTTGGGGGCGCGCGGCTCGGCGGGCCGGCTCGTCTTCAGCCTCCGCCTCGGCGTGCTCGATCGTCAGCGGCGGCCGCATCTCCTCGAGGCCCGCCTGCCACGAGGCCCAGAGCGCCGCGTAGCGTGCGCCCTGGGCGACGAGCTCGTCGTGGGTCGCGATCTCGACCAGCCGGCCGAGCTCGAGCAGCGCGACTCGGTCGGCCCGCTCGGCCGTGGAAAGCCGGTGCGCGATCGTGATCACCGTTCGGCCGCGCGAGACCGCTGCAATCGCCCGTTCCACGGCGCGCTCTGTGCCGGGATCGAGCGACGACGTCGCCTCGTCGAGGACGACGACTGCGGGCTCGACCAGGGCGGCGCGCGCGAGTGCGATCAGCTGCCGCTCGCCGGACGAGAGGCGCACGCCGCGCGTTTGTACGTCGGTGTGGATCCCATTCGGAAGTCGCTCGAATCGCTCCAGCGCGCCGATGCGCTCGAGCGCAGCATCGACGTCCGCGTCGGATGCGACGGGCCGCGCGAGCCGGACGTTGTCTGTGATCGAGCCGGCGAAGAGATGGCCCTCTTGCGGTAGGAAGACGATTTGTTTGCGAAGCGACTCCTCGCCCGCCTCGCGCAGGTCGACGCCGCCGAACGTCACGCGGCCGACACCGGGGTCGTACTGCCGCGTGATCAGCTTCGCCAGCGTCGACTTGCCCGCGCCGGTCGCACCGACGAGCGCGAGGTGCTCTCCCTGCTCGATCTTCAGCGACACGTCCTCGAGCGCGGGCGGGCCGCCGTCGTAGGAGAACTGCACGGCGTCGACCACGATCTCGCCACGTTCCGGCAGGCCGCGCGTCCCCGGCTCGACCGTCACCGGCGTCTCGAGGAGACCGACGATCTTCGTCAGCGCCGCCCGACCCGACTGCAGCTCGCTGCACCAGTCTCCGAGCCGTGCGACCGGCTCGAAGAGGCTGCCGAGGTAGACGACGAAGGCGGCGAGCGTCCCGATGCTCACGCGGCCGTGCCAGTAGAGGAAGCCGCCCGTCGCGAGCACGGCGGACGTCGACACCGCCTGCGCGAGAGAGATCGCGGGGAAGAAGCGGATGTTGACGAGCGACGCGGCGCGCCACGCGAGCACAAGCGCTCGGCTGCGAACGCGGTAGGAAGCCTCCTGCTCGCGCTCGCGCGCGAACGACTGCACGACGCGCATGCCGGTGAGTCCCTCTTGCAGCGCGGTGAGGACGTCGGCGACGCGGTCGCGCAGCGCGAGGAAGGTCGGTCGCGAGCGCTTGCGGTATGACGCCGACGATGCGATCAGGATCGGCAGCGATGCGAGGATCACGAGCGTCAGCAGCGGCGACAGCACGACGAGGATCGTCAGCGTGACGACGAGCAACAGCATGTTGCCGACGATCTCGACGAGCACCTGACGCACGAACGTCGTCAGCGACTGCACGTCCGCCGTCAGGCGGGACACGAGCACGCCGGCGCGCTCGCTCTCGAAGAACGGGATCGAGAGCGCCTGCAGGTGGTCGTACGCGGCGACGCGGAGGTCGCCGAGGAAGCGCTCGCCGGCCCGTGCGGACGACAGCACCACGAGCCGCTCGAAGAGCGGCCGCACGAGCGCGAAGCCGAGGTATGCGAGCGCCGCCCTGTTGACCGGGCCGAGGTCGTGCTTCCCAATGCCGCTGTTGATCGCGTAACGGAGCAGCAGCGGCGCCGCCACCGTCACGGCCGTCGAGCCGACGATCCCGAGCCCGGCGAGCGCGACCAGCTTTCGGTACGGCCGCAAGAGCGCGCCCACTCTTCGGCGGACGGGGCTCACGCCGCATCCTCGAGTGCTAATAGCTTCCGGTAGCGCGACGATCGGCGCAGCAACACCGCGTGCGTCCCTTCCTCGACGATGCGACCGCCCTCCAGGACGGCGACGCGGTCGGCGAGCGCGATCGTCGCCGCGCGGTGCGCGATCACGAGCGTCGCGCGCCCGAGCATCACCTCGGCGAGCGCGGCGCGAATCTCGTGCTCCTTCGTCGCGTCGACTGCGGACGTCGCGTCGTCGAGGACGAGCACCGCGGGGTCGGCGAGGATCGCGCGCGCGATCGCCAACCGCTGGCGCTGTCCCCCGGAGAGCGAGTAGCCGCGCTCACCGAGCAGCGTGTCGTAGCCCTTCGGGAGCCGCTGCACGAAGTCGTGGGCGCCGGCGAGGCGCGCCGCGCGCTCGACGTCGAGCGCGGTCGCGTCAGGCCTCGCGTATGCGATGTTCGCGCGCACCGTGTCGGTGAAGAGGAACGTCTCCGAGAACACGAGTCCGACCGCACGGCGCAGCTCGTCGAGTCGCAGGTCGCGGACGTCGACGCTGTCGATCGACACGCTGCCCGCGTCAACGTCGTAGAAGCGCGTGAGCAGCGCCGCAACGGTGCTCTTCCCGGAACCGGTACCGCCGACGAGCGCGAGCGACGTGCCGGGCTCGATCTCGAGCGTCAATCCGTCCAGCACCGGGCCGCCGTCTCCGTACGCGAAGTGCACGTCGTCGAAGTGGACGTGACCGCGCAGCGTCGAGGCATGCGCGTCTGGCCGTTCGACGATCTTGGGCCGCGCGCGTAGTACCTCGACGACGCGCCGCGCGGCAGCGGCTGCCTGCTGCAACGTCCCGACGCGCTGCCCGATCACGCGCATCGGCCAGACGAGCATGAGGACGTACTGCGTGAACGCGATCAGCGTGCCGATCGTAATGTGGCCCTCGAGGGTTCGCTTGGCGCCGAACCAGAGCACCACGAGGATCGCGAGCAGGGGCAGGAGCTCGAGCAGCGGCAGGAAGACGGCGTCGACGTTCGCGACGTCGATCGCACGGCGTACGACCTCGTCGCTCTGCCGCCGGAAGCGCGCGGCGAGCGCGGGCCCCGCGCCGAGGCCCTTGACGACGCGCACGCCGGCGACGCTTTCCTCGACGAGCGTCGTCGTGCCCGCCAGCTCCTCCTGCAGCCTGCGCGTGCGCTCGGCGTAGCGCGACGAATAGCGCCAGAAGCCGAACGCGATCACCGGGAGCGGCACGAGCACGACGAGCGCGAGGATCGGGTCGAGCACCAAGAGCACGACGCTGACGCCGAAGATCGTGAGGACATACCCGACGGTGTGTCCCATCGCGTCCAGCAGGCGCGCGACGAGCTCGGCGTCGTTCGACGCGCGAGACATCAGCTCGCCGGCGCCGACCCGGTCGTGGTAGCCCGCGTCGAGTTCGAGGGCGTGCCGGAAGATGCGGTCCCGCACGGATGCCTGCCCGCGGCCGCGGTTGCGGATCGCGAAGTAGTGCCGCAGCCCACCGCAGACCGACTCCACCAGCCCGAGCGCGACGAGTCCCGCGGCCGCGAGGATCAGGTGCGTGCGGTCGTGCGCGCGGATGCCCTGGTCGACCCCGTAACGCACGACCAGCGGAGCGAGGATCGCCGCGCCCTGCCAGCCGAGCCCGGACAACACGGCGCCGACGACGCCGAAGCGCTGTTCACGGATCGTCCCGCCGAGGTATCGCCACTCGTCGCCCACCGCGAGAAGCTATCCACGAAAGCGGAAGGCCCGCCGAAGCGGGCCTTCCGAGGCAACTCAACTAGCAGGCGACCGTCACTCGCCTCGAGTATGCCATGAAGAGGCGCCCCGGATTAGCCGCCGCAAAGTCGGCGGCTTCGCCGCCTCGACTTTGCGGCGGAATGGAATTCTTAGTGGGCGGCCCGGTGGGCCGCCTAACATCTGCCGCGCAAAGAAGGAACGGTTCTCTGGCCAGCAAGATCTCGAAAATGCCGATCGAGCAGCGCTTTCCCCGGCCGTCCGTCATGGGGATTGTCAACGTGACGCCCGACTCGTTCTCGGACGGCGGCGTGAACTTCGATCCGGATAGCGCCGCGGCGGCCGCGCGCAGGATGCACGCCGAAGGCGCGGCGATCGTCGACGTCGGCGGCGAGTCGACGCGCCCGGGCTCCGAGGGCGTGCCGCTCGAGGAGGAGCTGCGGCGCGTCCTGCCGGTGCTCGAGGCACTCCAAGGCGACGTGCCGGTCTCGATCGACACCGCGAAGGCCGGGGTCGCGCGGCGCGCGCTCGCGCTCGGCGCCGAGCTCGTGAACGACGTGACCGCGCTGCGCGCCGATCCCGAGCTCGCCGGCGTCGTCGTCGACTCGGGCGCCTACCTCTGCCTGATGCACATGCGCGGCGAGCCGCGGACGATGCAACGGAATCCGAACTACGGCGACGTCGCGTCCGAGGTCACGGCGTTCCTCGAGGAGCGGCTGCGCTTCGCCGTGGACGCCGGGATCGCCGAGGAGCGGATCTGCCTCGATCCGGGCATCGGCTTCGGCAAGTCGGTCGAGCAGAACTTCGAGCTCATCGCCCGGCTGGAGGTCCTGCTCGCGCTGGGCCGCCCCGTGCTGATCGGCTTCTCGCGCAAGAGCTCGCTCGGCCGCCTCCTCGGCGACCCGAACGCGAAGACGGGGCCGCTGTCGGCGTCGATCGCAGCGGCGCTCGCGGCCTACGAGCGCGGCGCGACGATCCTGCGCGTCCACGACGTGAAGGAGCACGTCGAGGCATTGACGATCGCGGCGGCCGTTTCCCGATGAAAATCGAGCTTCACGCGATCGAGGTCTTCGGTCTTCACGGGATCAGCACTGTCGAGCGCCGCGATGGACAGACGTTCTTGTTCGATGTGACGTTGGAGCTGGACGAGCCGCGCGAGGACGCGATCGGCGCGACGGTCGATTACCGTGAGGTGCGGGACTGCGTCGTCGAGCTCTCCGACGCGCACGCGTACAACCTGCTCGAGTCGCTCGCCGCCGCCGTCGCCGACGCGCTCGTCTCCCGCTTCGCCGCCGTGAGCTCGGTCCTCGTGCGCGTGCGGAAGCCCGGAATTGCGTGGGCCGAATACGCCGCCGCTACCGCCGAGCGGACGCGCGGATCGTGACACTCAGGCTGTAGGACGCCGCGCCTACGCCGCGGGCCAGGAAAACGTCGGCGTAGTAGTACGCACCGCGCTTCCCCGCGTCGGCGACCTTCACGGTGTCCGCCGCGGTCCCGTGCTTCGCGCTTGCCCCGGTGAGATCGCGCTTCGCCGCCGCGCCGGTCTCGGTGACTGTTCGTGCCGACGGCTTCCATGCCTCGAGGTCGACATTCTCCGAGCCGCGGACGGTGATCGTCGCGGTCTTGTGTGCCGGGATGAAGACGCGATAGACGTCCTCCGGATCCTCGGTGATGTCGAGCCGCGCCACGAGCCGCGCAGACGAGCGCGAGGAGGAGGTCAGGGGCGACGTCCCGCTCCGGAACAGGCCGCCCGGCTTGACGAGGAAGATGTCGTCGTTCGGCTCCTGCGGATCTCGCGCGGGCGCATTCATCGTCAGGGCCGTCGGGATATCGAGGATGCCGAAGCCCGTTTCGTCGTCGAACCCGGGCGGACCGACGTCGCGCGCCGACCAGCGCATGAGGTCGAACATCTGCGTGTTGTCGAGATCGCGTCGCACAGTCCAGACCCACGCGGCTGCGCCGGAGACGATCGGCGCGGAGAAGCTCGTCCCGTCCAGCGTCTCGTAGCCGCTCGCGTCGTAGGCGAGCGGGACTGCGGCCGGGATGTCGACTCCGGGAGCTCCAATATCGACGCCGGGCGAGGAGCTGGAGAAGCTCGTCGCCATGTCGTTCTCATCAGTCGCCGCTACCGTCAAAACGTGCGACATGTTCGCCGGGAAGTTGATCGGGTTGCCCTCGTCCCCCGAGTTGCCGGACGCTGCGACCACGAGCGAGCCGCGTCGGAAGACCGAGTAGATCTCGTCCTGCAGCGCTTCGTCGAACTGCGTCCCGCCGAGGCTGAGGTTGATCACGCTCGGCCCCGCCTGCGCAGCCGCCTCGATCCCCCGGATCAGCTCGGCGTCGGTCAGACGGCCGGAGAGATCGGCGTCGTACGCACGCAGGACGGCCTGCGGATAGACGCCGACGATGCCGACGCCGTTTGCCGGCGCGGCGACGAGCGAGGCGACGGCGGTGCCGTGGAAGTCCTCGGCGCTGTTGGTGACGACCTGTGAGTTGAGCGCAGTCGTGTCCGGCCGCCCCGCGAATTCGGGATGCGTCACGTCGATCCCGGTGTCGACGACTGTCACCGGCACGCCCGGCCCCGGAGGCTGAGCTCTGTCGGCACCGACTCTTGCCATCCACCACTCGGTGGCCTGGAGCGGGTCCACGGCGCGCACTTGTGCCGGCACGAGCCGCCGCTCGGGCTGCGCGAGCCGGAGCAGCGCGGCGCAGCGCAACTGCGGCACGAGCCCGCTGTCGAGCCGCCAGAGCCCGATGCTCGGCGACAACTGCTCGGCTCCGGCGAGCCGCAAGAACGGCACCGCGGCGGGTCGCGCCTCGACGAGGCTGAAACGCGCCGCAGCGGCAGGCTGGACGAGCGCGAGGAAGACCAGGGCGGCGATGAGGGGGCGACGCAAGGGCACTCAGGGTATCGGCGGCTCCCATTCGGGGCTAGATGGTTGATGCCATGCCCGGGTGCGCCTGGGGATGGCTCAGGCCAAGCCGGGCGGTCGCATCCCGCGCAGCCCAGGCTCGTGGCCTGGGCAAGCGGGAGGCGGCCGAGCCGGCGCCGTGCCTGAGCCACCAGCCAGGCGTGCACAGGTGTGGCATCAACCATCTGGAGGGAGAATCGACCCGTGATGCGCGCCTACGTCGGCCTCGGAGCGAACCTCGGCGACCGCGAGGCCGCGCTGCGGGGAGCCCTCGGGCGCCTCGCCGCCGAGCCAGGGGTGGACGTCGTTGCGGTGTCGTCCTTCCGTGAGACCGATCCGATCGGCCCGGTCCTGGACCAGCCCCGCTTCCTCAACGGTGCGGTCGCGCTCGAGACATCGCTCCCCGCCCGTGCGCTCCTCGATCTGCTCCTGCGCATCGAGGCCGAGTTCGGCCGCCGGCGCGAGGGGCCCGCGGGCGGCCCTCGGACGCTCGACCTCGACCTCCTGCTGTACGGGGATGAGCGGATCGACGAGCCGGGCCTCCGCGTCCCGCACCCTCGCCTCCACGAGCGGGCCTTCGTCCTGGAACCCCTCGAGGAGCTCGGCTGGAGCCCCTCCCAGCAGGGCTACACTGAGAATCGATGAGCCACCTCGACGAGCTGGATGAATTCGAGGCCGAGGCCGAGCTCCGGCTCAAGAAGGAGTACTCGGCGGTCTTCAACCTCTTCCGTTACTGCGTACTCACCGCGGACGCGACCTATCTCTGCAACACGCTCGACCTGAAGTACGTCCCGCAGCCGGCGTACCCGTTCTTCCACCTGAAGATGGAGGACGTCTGGGTGTGGGACAAGAACCGCCCGACGCGGATCATCCCGCGCGCCGAGGTCTACACGGCGAGCGACGTGACGATCGAGGAGCTGCGCGGCCCCGGCGACGAGCCGAAGCTGACGGCCGAGGCACTTGCCGAGCGGATCGGCGAGGCCGCGCAGCACGAAGAGGACTTCTAGGCCGCGCGCAGCAAACGGGCCCGCGCGGCGTAGTACGTCGCGAAGCGCCCTGAGGGCGTCCTCAACCAAGCGCGGTACTGATCCTCGAAACCGATGATCTCGGGGCGCAGCAGGAGCATCTGGTACTCGACGTAGCGCCGCCGCTCGCAGCGGTGCGTGGCGTCGTCCTCGTGCGTGACCGGAGCGCCGCAATCGGGGCAGGGGTGGTATTGAGACTGCGGGTAGTAGGCGAACATTTTCACTGAGGAAACGTCCGAAGCCCCCGCAAGGGTACGGTTCGCGCTCGTGCTGCTCGCGGTCGACGTCGGCAATACGCAAACCGTTTTCGGGCTCTACGAGGGCCCCGAGCTGCGTGCGCACTGGCGGATCTCCACCGAGTCGAACCGCACCGGCGACGAGCTCGCCGTGCTGCTCGAGGGGCTGCTGCCGGAAGTCGAGGACGTCGAGGGGATCAGCCTCGCGTCATCCGTGCCGACGCTCGTCTCCGCGTACACCCAGGTGGCCGGTTCCTTGGCCGTTCCGGTCCTCGTCCTCGGTCCGGGCGTCAAGACCGGCATCGCGATCCGTTACGACGATCCGCGGGAAGTCGGACCGGATCGGATCGCGAACTCGCTGGCCGCGCGCGAGCGCCACGGCGCGCCGGCGATCGTGGTCGACTTCGGAACGTCGACGAACTTCGACGTCGTTGGTCCGGAAGGCGATTTCGTCGGAGGCGTGCTCGCACCGGGGATCGAGGTCTCGATGGACGCGCTCTCCGCGCGCGCCGCGCGGCTGTTCAGCGTCGACTTCAGTACGCCGCCGACCGTCATCAGCAAGTCGACGGTCGGGGCGTTGCAGTCCGGGCTCGTCTACGGGTTCACGGGGCAGGTGGACGAGATCGTGACGCGCATCCGCGGCGAGCTCGGCGCCGAGGCGCCGGCGATCGCGACCGGCGGCCTGGCGGACCTGATCGCGCCGCACTCGCGCACGATCGGCAAGGTCGACCCGTGGCTGACGCTCGAGGGCTTGCGGCTCGTGTGGGATCTCAACCACCAGGAGGAGTGAGCAAAGGTCTCGACGGCGTCGTCCTAAAGTAAAACGCGGGTCAGGATCGTCGTATAGGAAGAATGAGAATCAGCGGTGCAACGTCGGCGGAGATCGAGGCGATCTACCGCGAGCGTTTTCGTGCATTTCTATTGAGCGTTACGGCGCTGCTCAGAGACGGGGAGGCGGCGCTCGATGTCGTGCAGGATGGCTTCGCGCTGGCTCTTCGCCGCCGAGGAAGCTTTCGCGGCGAAGGCAACGTCGAGGCGTGGCTTTGGCGGATCGTGCTCAACGTCGCGCGTGATCGGCTCCGATCTCGCCGGCGGCAGGACGCGCTCCCACAGCTCGAGACGACGGAGGAAGGGAGCGACCCCGACGACATTAGGGCGTCGCTGCTCGCCCTTCCGGAGCGACAGAAGCTTGCTGTCTTTCTGCGCTACTACGCGGACCTCTCCTACGGACAGATCGCGGAGGCGCTCGGCGTCAGCCCCGGCACAGTCGCCGCATCATTGAACGCCGCTCATGCAACGCTGCGGCGGGACCTCGAGGAGGTTGCGAGATGAACGACTTGGCGCCGGTGCTCGATGAGCTTGTGGCAGATGCGCCAGTCGGCAAGGCGAGCTGGAGCGACGTCCGGGCGCGAAGCCGGCGGCGTAGGGGCCGGATCAGGAGCCCGCACACCGGCCGGAAGCAGCTCGTGGTCGCACTCGCGGCGGCAGCGCTGCTTGCACTCGCCGGAACGGCGGTCAGTGTCGGCGTCGACCTGCTCGCGCAGCAGGAGCGTTTCCACGCGAGCGTCCCGGATGACCCGCAGCGGCTCGGCACGCTCGTCGAGGTCGCCTCCGGCGACAACTGGGCGCTCATCGCATGGAAGAGCGAAATCGGCATCTGCCTCGACTTCGCGATTCCGGGCAACTCACCCTTTGACTGCGACTTTCCCGTCCGCGGCGCGAAGCCGGCGACGGATGCGTCGGGAGCCGGCCCGCCCACGCACGCAGTCGCGGGTTTCGTCAGCGGGGGCGGCCTCGTGGGCGGCGACGGGAAGACGACGATCTTCGGCGTCGCTGCGCGTGACGTCGCGGCAGTGGAGGTGGAGCTTCCCGACGGGCGCGCCGTCGACGCCCCGCTTTATGACGCGCCGCCCGAGCTCGACGTGGAGCTCCGGTTCTTCATCGTTCGCCTGCCACTCCCTCCGCAGGGACTCGGCGGCGAGGGGCCGGTTCGGGCCTACAGCGCCTACGACCGCGACGGCAGACTGATCGAGCGCGTCGCGGACTGACGAGCCGGGACAACCGGAAGGGTCTCGAGCTCAAACGCCTAGGCCCGAACCAGTACGCCGCGAGCACCGACCAGGTCTCGCCGCGCGGGCCGAAAGCGCGGGACAGCGGCTCGCAGTCGCCGTAGCCGCGGCCGCCCTCCCACGCGGGGAACAGCGCGCTCGCCGCGGCGTACGTCCCGTCCGCGTGCTTGGCGCCGCCGCCGAGCTCCCAGCGCCGGAGCACGCCGCTGCCCGTTGAGTGCGCTTTGCAGCCCCAGCGCACGCCGTCGAGTGCGGAGTCGCTGCGTGCGTACTCGGCGCGGGAACGCGACGCGAGCGCCCAGCCGTCGAGGCCGCGCCCGGACTCCCACAGCCCGTCGGGCGTCGTCATGCTGACGTTCAGCGCCGGCACCTGCGGTCCCTCGAAGCGCAAGGTCTTGCGCAGGTCGTCGTCGCATTGGAGCGTCTGCGTGCGCGCGTCCGTCCCCGACCACACGCACGGCGCACCCGTGTGCTCGATCGCGTTGCGCGCGACCTCGCCGTTGGCGTCCAGTACGACCATCTGCGTGTAGCCGCCGCCGTCGATCGACGCCTCGAGTTTCGGCTCCTTGACGAACGCGCGGCCCTTCCAGCCGCAACGCCCGTCCCCGCACAGCTCGGTGACGTCGATCGCGGCGCGCACGACACGTGGCCGGACGCGGTAGCGGTAGCGGACGCGAACCAGAGGCTGAGCCGGCGAGACGTGGTTGTCCTTCAAGAAGACGTCGATCGTCATCCGCCCGACGCCGTCCACGACGCGCGGCTCGGCGACGATGCGTGCGCGATCGACGCCGACGCTGCCGCACGTGCGCCCGTCGATCGTCCATGCGTAGTCGTAGTCGAACGTACGCCCGTGGCGGCGCGCACCGTGCCAGCCGAACTCGCCCAGCCCGCCGTTGCCCGGCTTGTTGGAGCCGCCGGTGCGGTGCTGGTCGTCGGTCACGACCGCACCGTCGGAGCGGATGACTCGCACGACGTAGCCGGGGCCGGCGCCGTTCGCGCAGCGCGTGTAGATCGTCCACGCGCCGTCGAGATTTCGGAATGTGGCGCCGTATGAAAACGTGTGGACGCTCACAACCGCGTGGCCGCCGCAGCCCGCCGTAACGAACAGCAGGGCGAGAGGGACAAGGCGTCCAAGAGTTCGCCGGCGGCGCGGCTCTGCCGCGCCGCTCGCAGTGCCGTGGCCTAGCGCCACCCCACCGACCACCAGCCAATGCGTGCGCGTAAGCGCGAGCCCCGAGCGTGAGCGGAGCGAAGCGAGGGACAAGCGAGCCTCAATTCAGCGACGGATCCTCGGGCATGGTCGCGACGAACGCGAAGGCGCCGCCCATCCTGCGCAGCACCGTCGCCCAGAGATCTCCGCCCTCGCCGAACACGTCGTCGGGAACCGGGTCGCCTACGATCCACGACGGCTCTTCCAGCTCGGCGTCGAGCTGTCGCGCCGACCAGCCTGCGTAGCCGGCGAAGATGCGGACGCGCCGCGTGGCCGCGTCGACGCCCTCGAGCTCCGCCTCAGCGCCCATCAGCCCGACGTCCGCGAAGATGATGTCGCCGGCCTCGTCTTCGTCGTCCCATTCCGCGAGCACGACGACCGCCTCCTGCTGCACGGGGCCGCCGAAGGACACGGTTGCGCCCGCGTCGACGAGGCCGGCGAGCTCCGGCACGGCCTCCGCAACCTCGACCTCGGAGACGCGATTCAGCACGAGGCCCACCGCTCCGTCGTCGTCGTGTGCGACGACGAGCAGAACAGTCCGCCGGAAGTTTGGATCGAGCAGCGCGGGCGCTGCAATGAGGAGCCTGCCCCGCAACGATTCACCCATTACGTCTCGCCCTAGGCGCGGCTTTGCCGCGCCGCCGCCGACATTGCAACGGAGCGGGGAGCCCACGACAATCGCAGTGGGTTTCCCTCGCGCGAAGTCCGCAGGACTTCGCGCGACTTCATCCGCCTCCGTAGATGGAGATCGGCATGTCGTCGAGGAGCGTCTCCTCGACGAGCGGCTGCTCGGCCTCGATCCTTTGCAGCACGAAGCGCGCGCCGGGCGCTGCGGCGAACAGCATGGCCTCGACCTCTGCGATCGTCTCCAGTTGGACGAGCTCCTGCTTGAACGGGCGCGGGAAACGGCCGCGCCCGAGGTACCAGGCGTAGAACTTCTTCAAGAAGCCGGTCGCGCGCCGCTCGCCGAGCTCGCGCACCGTCTCGCGGATGAACAGAACGAGCTCCGCGACGACCTCCTCCGGCGACGGCTCGGCGCCGTCGCCTTCGAGAATCTCCTTCAGCGCCCACGGGTTTCCCTGCGCAGCGCGCCCGACCATCACCGCCGCGGCTCCCGTCGTGGCGAGGACCGCGTGCGCCTTCGCGCGCGAGGTGATGTCGCCGGACGCGATCACAGGCACGTCGACGCGCGAGACGAGCTCGGCCGTCAGGGAGTGGTCCGCGTCGCCGGTGTACATCTGCTTCGCCGAGCGCGGGTGCAGCGTCAGCGTCTGCGCGCCCGCCTCGACGAGGCGCGGCCCGACCTCGAGGCATCGCCGCGAGCCGTTCTCGAGCCCGCGGCGCATCTTCACTGAGACGGGGATCTCGACCGCGGCGGCGACGGCGGCCACGATCCGGCATGCGCGCTCGGGATCGTCGAGCAGCGTCGCGCCGGCGCCCGTCTTCGTCACCTTCCGCACCGGACAGCCGAAGTTGATGTCGACCAGGTCGGCCCCGGCCGCCTCGACCATCCTGGCCGCCTCGGACATGACCGGGGGCTCCGAGCCGAAGATCTGGATCGCCAGGGGATGCTCGTCGGAGGCCACCCGGAGGTAGCCCAGCGTCCGCTCGTTGCGATGCTCGATGCCGGCGCAGGAGACCATCTCCGAGCAGACGAGCCCTGCCCCGAAGCGCCGTCCCTGGCGCCGGAAGGCCTGGACGCTGACGCCCGCCATCGGCGCCAGCACGACCCGGGTCGGCACCTCGACGGGCCCGATCCGCCAGCTCTCATGGAGGTCGATCACGGCCCGACAGGGTACTTCACATCCCGTTGACGCCCGGGGCCGGCCGCGCTACCATTCCCGCCCGCAAGCGGCGCCCCGGCGCCGGTTTTTCCTTTTCTGGAGGGTTAGTTGAAGGACGTTCTCCTCACCAAACAGGGCTACGAGAACCTGAAAGCCGAGATCGAGTACCTCTCGACCGAGAAGCGGCGCGAGGTCGCCGAGCGCATCAAGATCGCCCGCGAGTTCGGCGACATCGCCGAGAACGCGGAGTACGACGACGCCAAGAACGAGCAGGCGATGCTCGAGGCGCGGATCGCGAAGCTCGAGGAGCGCCTCGCCGCCGCGCGCGTGATCGAGAAGAAGGAGATCGCAAAGGACGTCGTCTCGGTGGGCGCGAAGGTGCGCCTGCGAGACGTCGATGCGAAGCAGACGGTCGAGTACCACATCGTCGGCTCGGCGGAGGCGAATCCGGCGGAGTTCAAGCTGTCGAATGAGTCGCCGGTCGGCCGCGCGATCATCGGTCACAAGAAGGGCGAGACCGTCGAGGTCACGACCCCGCGCGGCTCCATGAAGTACAAGATCCTCGAGATCAAGGCCGCGTAGCACGCGGTAAGCTGGCGCTCGGTGTTCGAGCGCTTCACGGAGCGTGCTCGACAAGTCGTCGTCCTCGCGCAGGACGAGGCCCGCGCGCTCAGCCACAACTACATCGGCACCGAGCATCTCCTGCTCGGGCTGCTACGCGAGGATGAAGGGCTCGCCGCGCGCGTGCTCGAGTCGCTGGACATCACGATCGAAGAGGTGCGCGGCCAGGTCGCCCGCATCGTCGGGATGGGCGACGAGGCGAGGACGGGCGAGATGCCGTTCACGCCGCGCGCGAAGAAAGTGCTGGAGCTTGCGCTGCGCGAGGCACTGGGCCTCGGCCACAACTACATCGGCACCGAGCACCTCCTGCTCGGCCTCGTGCGCGAGAACGGGGGCGTCGCCGCGCGCATCCTGCTCGACTTCGGCGCCGACGCGGAGACGATTCGCAACGAGGTCATCCGCGTGCTGAGCGGGCCCGGCCGAACGCCAGGGTCGGCCGCAGAGTTCGTTCCTAAGTCGCCGCCGCTCCCGCTGGAGGTTGTTGCGGAGATCGAACGCGTGCGCAAAGAGCAGGAGGAGGCGCTCGAGCAGCAGCAGTTCGAGCGTGCGGCGGCGGCGCGCCACCGGGAGCGGCAGCTTGTGAACGCGGCGCGCCACTTGGCTCACGCGCTCACCGGGGAGTCCGAGCCGATGCTCCCTGCTTCCGCGATTGGCGTCGCCTACGGCCCGCCGCTGCGACGAAAGCACAGGCCGCCGCGGGGGCGTCCGTGGCTGCTCCCGCTCCTACTCGGCTGGCTGCTCGCCGTCGCGACCGGCGGCGTTTCGCTGTTCGTCGGCTGGCTGATCTGGGGATAAGGTCCGCTCATGCTCGCGTGGCTGAAGAAGTTCTTCCGGCCGGGCGTCGTCGAGTACCGACGCCCGGACGAGGTGCAAAGCGTGGCGCCCGTCGCTCCGCCGAATCCCTCGGTCGCCGTGCCTCCGGTGGTGCCCCTCGGAACTCCTGCCGACGAAGGGGCTGTAGAGCCAGACCCCGAATAGACTCGCCGAGATGTCGCTGCCGAAGCGCTTTCCCAACCGGGACGAGATCGTTGCGGTCCGCGCGGAGGCGGAGGCACTCGAACCGGATGCCGAGGCGCCGACGACGCGCCGGCTCGCCGGTCGCGTGCTCGCGCGCCGCGACATGGGCAAGCTCATGTTCCTCGACCTCGTCGACCGTAGCGGGCGGATCCAGCTGCTCGTACGGCCCGACGAAGTCGGCACCGTCGATCTCGACCTCGGCGACATCGTCGGCGTCGAGGGCCCGCCTACGAAGTCGCGGCGGGGGGAGCCCTCGCTCGCGGTGAAGACGCTCGAGCTGCTGGCGAAGATCCGCGTGCCACTGCCGGACACATTCCACGGCCTCACCGACGTCGAGCAGCGCTACCGGCGCCGCTACCTCGACCTGCTGATGAACGAGGACTCGCGCCGGCTAACGACGTTGCGCACGCGGATCGTCGCGGCGGTCCGCGAGTACCTGGACGGCGAGGGCTTTCTCGAGGTCGAGACGCCGATCCTGCAGCCGCGCTACGGCGGCGCGTTCGCGGAGCCCTTCGTCACGCGCTCGAACCTCCTCGACCAGGAGCTCTATCTGCGCATCGCGGACGAGCTCTACCTGAAGCGGCTGATCGTCGGCGGGCTCGAGAAGGTCTACGAGCTCGCGAAGGACTTCCGCAACGAGGGCTACTCCTACAAGCACTCGCCCGAGTTCACGCAGCTCGAGTGGTACGAGGCGTACGCTGATTATCGCGACACGATGGAACGGATCGAGGCGCTCGTCGAGCGCGCCGCGCAGGCGACGATCGGCGGGACCAAGGTGACGTTCCGTAGCCACGACGTCGACCTCGCTCCGCCCTGGCAGCGTGTGCGCTTCGTCGACGCGCTCGACGCCGCCGGCTTCTGGACGCGCGACGAGGAGCACCTCCGCGCGAAGCTGAACGAGAAGGACGTCGATACGTCGCACGACAAGACGTGGGCGCAGCTCCTCGACCACGCGTACTCGGCGTTCGTGGAGCCGGAGCTGATCCAGCCGACGATCGTCTACGACTGGCCGATCGAGATGTCACCGTTTGCACGGACGACCGACGACGACGAGACGCTCGTCGAGCGCTTCGAGACGGTCGTCAGCGGGATGGAGTTCTCGAATGCCTTCAGCGAGTTGAACGACAGTGAGGAACAGGCGCAGAGGTTCGCGGCGCAGGAGGCCGAGCGCGAGGCCGGCGACGTGACGGCGGAGGCGGGCGACCCCGACTTCGTCGAGGCCCTGTCCTACGGGATGCCACCGACGGGCGGACTCGGCGTCGGCATCGACCGGCTGGCGATGGTGCTGACCGGGCGCGACACGATCCGCGACGTGATCCTCTTCCCGTTGCTGCGGGAGCGCGGGTGAGCCGGCTCCGCGTCCTGGTCGCCGTCCTGTTCGTGGCCGCCGTCGCGGGCGCGTCCGTCGCCTATTCGTACCGGGCGCCGAAGCGCTACGACGCAACGGCACGCGTCGTCGTCCACCCGATCCCGGTGGGCGACGATACGTACACCGGCGTCGACGTGCTGTTCGACTCGCCCGACGAGGCGCGCGTGATCGAGACCGCCGCCCACTACTTCGACACGCCCGAAGTCGTGAACACCGTCGCGACGCGGCTGAGCCTGCCGGCGTCCACCGTCCGCGACTCGCTCGACGTCCATCCGCTCGGCGGCTCGAACATCCTGCTCGTCGTCGGCAAGAGCCGGCACCCCGACCGCGCTGCGCAGATCGCGAACGCGATCGTTCAGGAAGGCATCCAGCAGGAGACCGCCCGCTTCCAGGCGCAGGTCAGCCAGGTGCTCGCGAAGCTGCTCGCGTCGCCGAACCTCGCGGCCCAGAAGCGGATCAACGATCTCGAGAGCGTGCAGAGCCGGCCCGATCCGACACTCCAGACGCTGAGCGCCGCGACGGCGCCGACGAGCGCTGCATGGCCGAAGCC
>Ga0209590_10000232_pt1 | contig 16495 bp, 14 predicted proteins | sample CZO8metaG_FD_188353 | JGI IMG/M metagenome (GOLD analysis project Ga0209590, IMG submission 188353) | Vadose zone soil microbial communities from the Eel River Critical Zone Observatory, Northern California, USA - CZOApr15con1.8 metaG... | ecosystem: Environmental > Terrestrial > Soil > Vadose...
ATGGGCGACCCGAACGGGTGAGCTTTCGGGAGAAAGCGAATCAATGGAGCCGCGGGGATGCGAGCGACATAGATGGGCGACCCGAACGGGTGAGCTTTCGGGAGAAAGCGAATCAATCTTGCTGCTCGCAGCCATCGGCGAAAGATGGCATAGGAAGTCGATATGTTCAAAAGAACATAAAACAGTTTACGATCGAGCGTGCCCGGCCTGCTTTAGCAGTTTACGCAACCGAGCCGTCGTTTCCTTGCGGTCCAGCCGGCTCGCGGCGACATCGAGAACAAATGCTTCCCATTCGTCGGTCGGGAACCTCGTATTTGGCAGCAAATCGTTGCTCTCCAGAAAAACCAAACATGCCGCGAGCGCGGTTCGCTTGTTTCCGTCCACGAACGCATGATTTCGGCAAAGATAAAAGAGATACGCTCCGCCAATCTCAATTCGATCGGTCATGAGCGCTCGCCCCATCATCGTCGCTTGCGGTGCTGCCACGGCCGATTCCAGCAACGCTTCGTCGCGGATACCGCGTGCGCCTCCATGCCCGGCCAATACCTCGCGGTGAATGGCTTTTACCGCCGCCACCGTCAGATGCTTGATTGACCGGCTCAAGCCAGGCGTTTGAAGAGAGCGGAATTCTTTTTAATCAACCGTTTTGCCGACGCCGCCGCCATCTTGGGCGCGATCGTTGGACGAACCGGTGTCAAAATAATCGAACCGCCTTCGTGAAGGGTCACGTTTAATTGATCGCCCACTTTCACCCGCGCCAGATCCATCAACGCCGCGTCGAAAATGATGCCTTGCGAATTGCCCACCTTCGAGATCGTCTTTGTCATTCTGTAATACTATGTTTTACACGCGGTGGCGCAACGAATTTTTGTCATATGACGTCTGCCTCTGCCCTCAATGGCGTTTTCGCCGCTCCTGCTTCCGGACCAGCGACACCATTACTCCCTGAATCTTCAGCTCACGTGCCGGAATCAAATTCGGATAACGCGGGTTCTCCGCCTTCAAATAAGGCCGGCCCCGCTCCATCACGTAACGCTTCAGCGTTGTTTCACCATCGATCAAGGCCGCGACGATGTCGCCAGTGTGCACTTCTTTGCTGTCTTCCAAAATCACGATGTCTCCATCGAGAATATGGGCGCCGATCATCGAGTCGCCATGAACCCGCAAAGCAAAAGTCCCGCGATTCTTTGAAATATTGGCTGACCGCGTGTCGAGAGAAACATGTCCTTCGATCGTCTGCTCGGTCAATGTGGACATGCCGGCTGGAATCTGTCCATAAATCGGGACGTCGGTAATGCGGACTTTCTGCACTGGTGTAATCAAAGCGCGCGCCTTGCGTGCATGTCGATCAAGAAAACCTTTGCGTTCGAGTGCGGCGATGTACTGCATGACCGATGTCTGGCTGGCGAAGCCGAAATGACTCTGAATTTCGCGGGTGCTCGGTGTAAGGCCTTTCTCCCGTTGCTCGTGTTGGATAAAATCGAGAATGTTTTTCTGACGATCGGTCAGCATGCTGACATGATCGCCGAAAGCGATCACCGCGCAAGTTCAAATGAACAGATCGGTCCGCTTGATTCTACAATGTATCTGATAAAACCCTTGGTTGCTGTAGCCGCGCCTCTGTGAGGCGCGTGCACACGGCCCACAGGGCCGTGGCTACAGGTCAAACGGCGAAGCTCTCACCGCACGAGCAATGCGCGACCGCGTTTGGATTCGTGACTTTGAATCCGCCTTTTTGCAGATCGTCGCTGTAATCGAGCACTGAACCGCTGACGAAAAGCGCGCTCTTTGGATCGACCACCAGGCGCACGTTGGAAGTCGGAACCATAATGTCGCGTTCCTTGGGGCCGTCCACCAAATCCATCGTGTATTGCAAACCGGAGCAGCCACCGCCGACCACGGCGAGACGCAACGCGCCGTTTGGATTTCCTTTTTGGTCCAGTAATGACGCGAGCTTGCGCGCGGCGTTCTCCGTCACCTTGATCAGCCGCTCGTTGCCGATCTTGTAATTGATTGTGGATGTTTCAGCGGTCATTCAAACAACAAATCTGGAATCCTCGCCACAGGACGAGTCCGTCCGACTGGCGGACAGGAAAACAGGAAGAGGAGCAGACAAGATTAACAAGACTTTAACGATTCCATTTTCGACCATTCTGTTAACTCTGTAAATCCTGTCGACCTCTGCTGATTTTGTTCCGCGATTGCCTCAACTTCGGCGAGAGTTGAGACGTGCGAGAACTTTTCGCGCAATCGTTTCGCATCCGGCATCGATTTCGAGTAAGCCATCATCCGCGCGCGCATCGATCGGATGGCCGGTTCTTCTGCGCCCCATTCGCGAACGACCAATTCGCAATGTCGCACCACCAGGTTCCATCTTTCGCGCAAACTTGGTGGATCGACCATCTCCCCCATCGCCAGATACTGTTTTGTCTGACGGAAAATCCACGGCGCATTCATGGCCGCGCGACCGATCATCGCGCCGGCAATTCCGGTTTCACGACGGCGTTTCGCGACATCGGCCGCATTGGAAAGATCACCATTCCCGATGACGGGGGTGGAAACAGCGGCCGCAACTTCTCCGATAACGTTCCAATCGGCGGCGCCGGAGTAACCTTGGGCGCGCGTGCGCCCGTGCACGGTGATCGCCGAGATTCCTGCCTCGGCCAAAATCCGCGCGACGCGCGGGGCGTTGATTGAATCGGCGTCCCATCCAATCCGGATCTTTGCTGTGACCGGTATCGGCGCGATCGCGCACACGACCGCGACTGCCACGCTGGCCAAAGTCGGGCAATCCTTGAGCAACGCCGAACCGCCGTTTTTGCAGACGACCTTGTTGACCGGGCAACCAAAGTTTAGATCGACAAAATCCGGCTGGACCCAATCGACAACCTGCCGCGCCGCTTCCGCCATGTGCTCGGCATTGGCGCCGAAGAGTTGTACGCCGATTGGTCGCTCGATCTCGTCGAAGTCGAGATATTCGCGCGTTCGCTCGTTGCGCCGGAAAATTCCTTCAGCGGAAACGAATTCGGTCGTGAGAACGTCCGCGCCATATTCCCTGCAGAGTTGGCGGAAAATCTTGTCGGAGACGCCGGCCATGGGCGCGAGATAAAGCGGGAAACCGGAAAACCATGAGAGCGAAGAGTGCATGTCGATCTTTCAATCAAGCTACTACGCCGCGCTGCGGAGCAATTGCGCGACTTCGTTTTGCACGTTCTCCAGCTCGTCGAGACGCAATTGCGGATCGGGCACGATGAAGAGGTCGCCGCTCGCGCCGTGCTCGTAAATCAGGACGCGATCGTTTCCTGACTGCTCGGTTTTAATCTGTTTCAGGACGCGCTTGCGTTCGAGCATGGCGGCCAGCACGTAGCATGTGTTCGCGGGCGGCTTTTCCGATGCAACCAGACGGCGAAAAAGTTGTTCGGCATTTTCTTTGCCCAAAGGCTCGGGGGATGGCGCTGGCAGAGGTTCGTAACGTGTTTTCCAGAATGAAAACGGCTGAATGTTCTCGTTTCGCTTTAACCACGCATCCTCGCTCAAATCTTCGCGACGATAGCCATCTGCATCGCGAAAAAGCAGAGTGTAAAAATACTCGCCGGGCGCGAAAGGCCGGTGCGTGAAAGCACAAGCGTCCGCGCGATGCTTGATCGCCCATTCGTTCGGCAACGGATTCATCGGGCGAATATACGTCGCGCGCTGAGCAGATGAAAGCGCGGTGCTTCACGGTTGGAAGCACGGAGATACAGTAAATAAAGACCGATAACGGTGAAAATGAGATTGGGCGTCCAGGCGGCGATCCAGGGTGCGATCCGATCGCCTTCGCCAAGCGCGAGAAAGAAGTGGGTGAGAAAATTCATCGAGAAAACGAGAATCACGGCGGCGGCAACGCTGGAAAGAATACCGCGGCGTGAGTAACCGATGCCCAGCGGCGCTGCGATGCACACCACCACCAGACATTCCCACGGCAGGGCGAGGCGATAATGAAAATGCGTTCGAAATGGCGCGAGCAGAGTTGCGGGGAAATCGGAATTGAACCGGAGGTATTCGCGCAGCTCCGGCAAGCTGAGAAATTCCGCACGGACATTGGCGCTGCCGAGACGAAATGGCGTTTCGCTCCAGTTGTCGATCTTGAGTGACGGATAAATCTGCGCGCCGATGATGTTGCCGGCGTGATCGTAGTGGACCACTTTTACCTGTTCGAGCTCCCAGGTTTTTGTTTCGGGGCGATAAAAGGCGCGCGTCGCCAGATAATTGGTCACGATATTATCGTGCTCATCCTGCTGCAGCACCTGGACACTGTTGAAACTGGTGCCCCTGGCGCGAAAATTCTGGATGAACCAGGTGCGCGCGTCGCTTCGGTTGCGAAAGATTTGTCCTTCGATCAGATTTTCCGGATGCGACCGCGCTTCGGAGAAAAATGTTTTGCGCGCTAACTCAGCGTGGGGCGCGAGCGAGTAATTCAGCGCCATGGCCGCCGCGACCGTGAGTAAACCCATGCCGATCAACGGCAGGAGAACGCGCGGGACGCTCACGCCCGCGGTCAGCATCGAGACGATTTCATTCGCGCGCGACATTCGGCCGAGCGAGAAAAGAAGCGCGAGCAAAAGGGAAACCGGAAGAAGGATGATGAAAACCTGCGGGACCTGCGTGATGTAGTACTGGACGGCGAGGACAAGGCCGACGCGTTCGTCGAGAAGGGTCGAAATATTATCGCTGATGTCGAAAATGAGCCAGATCGAAATAAAACCGGCGATGCAGTAAAGGTAGGCCTGCAAAAAATTGCGAATGACGTAGCGATCGAGCAGTCTCACGAAGTAAGTTAAGCTTAAATTTCGATGATCGCGTTGAAAGATTCTCTTGGCAGCAAATTTGTCGAACGAATTCGCACAATCTTTTCCGAAAACGGACTGCTTTCGAAGGCGGCCAATTTCGAATTCCGGCCGCAACAGCAGGAGATGGCGGTAGCGGTTGCGCGCGCTCTGGAGGAAGATCGACATCTTGTCGTCGAAGCGGGGACGGGCGTCGGCAAGTCGCTCGCCTATCTCGCGCCGGCAATCTTATTCGCGCTCGAGCACCACAAAAAGGCGATCGTTTCGACCCATACCATCAATCTCCAGGAGCAACTGCTTTACAAAGACATTCCGATCCTAAAAAAAGTTTTGCCGGTCGAATTTGAGGCCTCGCTGATGAAGGGCCGGCAAAATTATCTTTGTCCGCGTCGCCTCGAGCGTGCGCTTCAACAGGCAAACGAGCTTTTTACCGGCCCGGAACAAAGCGAGCTGACCCGGCTTGCGGAGTGGGCGAGCACGACGCGCGACGGTTCGCTGAGCGATCTGTCGATTGAGCCCGATCCAAAAGTTTGGACGCAAGTTTGCAGCGAGCCGCATATCTGCACGCAAAAAACATGCGGCCAAAATCCGCGCTGTTTTTATCAGCAAGCCCGCAAACGCCTTCTGGCCGCGGACCTGCTGGTGATGAATCACACGCTGCTCTTCATGCTCCTGGGCAGGCCGGCTGAGCAGGAAGAACGAGAGAGCGGTTTTCTTTTTCCCAATGACTTCATCATTTTCGACGAAGCGCACACCGTCGAACAAGTCGCATCGCGCCAGGTCGGGATCGGCATTTCGCAATACGGCCTAAGATCGACAATTCAACGGCTCTACAACGCGCGCACGCGCAAAGGACTCTTCACCGTCATGCGCGATGCAAACGGAGTGAGGTTGGCAGCGGAGCTGGTCGACGAAGCGGACAGATTTTTCGCTGCCGTCGAATCAAAATCCGATTTTCGTAAAGGGCGCGAATTCCGTGTGCGCGTCTCCGATTTCGTTCCGGACACAATTACCGGACGATTGACGGCGCTTCAGGTGCGCCTCGCCGATGTGATTAAGCGCGCTGATGATGAATTCCTGAAAGCCGAATTGCAGGAACTTGCGCGCCGCATTCGTGATACGCGCGACGGCATCGCCATCTTCCTCGAACAAAGCGCGCGCGAACATGTTTATTGGATCGAGCGCACCGGAAAGACCGCGCAATTTCTTTCGCTCAATGCCGCTCCGGTCAACCTGGCGCCCGTGCTGCGCCGCATGATTTTCCGCGAGAATTGCTGCTCCGTCATGACCAGCGCGACGCTCGCGGTCGGACGTCCCGACCTGGCTTATTTCCGAACGCGCATCGGGGGCGATAACGCGGAACCGTTGCAACTCGGCAGCCCTTTCGACTTCCACGCGCAGATGAAGATCTACATCGTGAAGAAAATGCCCGACCCGCGCGATCCAGGTTACCAGAAAGAGCTGGAGCGCTGGATCGCGCATTTCGTCGAACAGACCAACGGCCGCGCCTTTGTTCTTTTTACGAGCTATCGCGACATGCAACAACTGGCCGCTCAGATGCAGAAATTTTTTGTGGAGAAAGGGATGAATCTTCTTGTCCAAGGCGGCGGGATGCCGCGTGGACAGCTGCTTGAGCAATTTAAAACTACGCCGCGCAGCGTCCTTTTCGGCACCGACAGTTTTTGGGGCGGTGTTGATGTTCCGGGCGAAGCGCTCTCCAATGTGATCATCACCCGGCTGCCGTTCGCCGTGCCGGACCATCCGTTGATTGAAGCGAAACTGGAACTGGTGGAGGAACGCGGCGGCGACGCCTTCACCGAATATTCGTTGCCGGAAGCGATCTTAAAACTTCGCCAAGGCGTTGGCCGTCTGATTCGAACGAAAAGCGATCGCGGTATCATCGTTATTCTCGACAATCGCATAGTGACCAAGCCGTACGGCCGCTCGTTTCTGGCGGCGCTGCCGAAATGTCCTGTGGAAATTGTTTAGATTTAGCCGGCAATGTTGCACGAGACCCCACGCTTGCGACTGGGCCGCTCCAATTTCGTAATCGTCCGGCGCTGAAGCGATGAAACTTAGCACTACAGTTTGGAACAAGCTGGTCTGGTCAGGCGCGCACTGGTGGATGCTCGCGGTGACGGTCGTGTTGTTCGCGCTGGTGGCGATTCTTGTCGATCTAAAGCCGGTGGTGGAAGAGAACTTTTTCTTTTCAACCCGTGATCCCGGATTCGGACAATCCAAAAAGATCGAGCAGCGCTTCCCGTCGCAACCGGAGCTCATTCTCGCCGTGTCTTCCCGGGATATTTCATCATCGCGATACTTAGGCCGAATCCAAAGGCTCACTCAAGAGATCCAAGCGATCGACGCGGTAAGCACCGTCAAGAGTTTGAGCGCCGGGCCAAAGAATTTTCAGGATGCACTGGCGAGTCCGTTCTGGAGCCGGCTGCTGATAGCCAGAGACCGTAAGTCGAGCAATGTCATCGTGTTTACCGAAGCCGGCGACACGGAGAAACTCATCCGGCGTCTGGAGCGCATCGTGCACGAGTTGGACGAGAGAGACTTTCGAATTCACATCGCCGGCACGCCCTACGTCGTGGAGATGCTCCGGCGCAGCCTGGCACACGATTTCCGCTACTTCAGCCTCACGGCGGTCGTTTTGTTCGGACTAACGATGGCGGCAATGTTCCGGTCGATTCGCGTGTTTCTGGGAATGTTCGTCACCTGCATGAACGCCGTTTTGTTGACGTTGCTTCTCCAGTCAATGTTCGGCAAAAAGATCGGGATCCTGACGGTCAACCTCGGCACGATCGTGTTTATCGTGGCGTTGTCCCACTTGGTCTACATGACGTTTAACTGGCAAACGCTCGCCGACCGGACGCACCGCATCGGTAAGGAATCGCCGGATCTCGGTACGGACGCGCGTAACATGACATTTCCCGCTTCCTTTTGGTCGATGGTTTGCGCGTCGCTCGGGTTTGGCAGCTTGTTGATCGTCCAGGCCAAGCCATTGCGCGAATTGGGATTCGGCGGCGTGCTCGGAACCATCGTGGCGTTCCTTTGCGCCTACGCGATGTATCCGCCGTTTCTGCGTTGGGCTGTACCGCGCAAAAGCAAACTGGTGGAGCAAGAACCTCCGCATTGGTTTTGGTCGCGTCGGTTCAGCCTGCTGTCGTTAGGCGTGATTCTGGTCAGCGCCGGGTTGGGATTTGGCCTTAAACGAGTAAACACCGACCCGTGTCTGCTCGATTATTTCAAGCCGCACCAGGAATTGCGCGACGGATTGGAGTACGTCGATCACAACGGCGGCTGCAACCCGCTCAATCTTGTCGTGTCGGCAGCCGACGGCAGCAAACTGAACACCGACGCCGCTTACCAGAAAATGTGGACGCTCCACGGCGCGCTCGAGAACTACAAAGACGTCGGCACAGTGGTTTCACTGCCGACCCTTTTGGCCGAAGGCGACCGGACGCCGTTCTCGTTCTTGATCAGCTACGAAAAGATGATGGAGATCATGGCGCAACCGAAGTACGCGCGCGTGGCCAAAAGCTTTGTCACCGAAGATCGCACCCAGGCGATGTTCCTCCTTCGCATGGTCGAAGCGCGTCGTGACAAATTGCGTGTCGATGTCGTCGACGATCTTCGTGCGATTGCTCGGAAGCATGGATTCAAGCCGGAACTCGTCGGCGGCATTTATTATTTGCAAGGTCGTCTGGCACAGCTGGTGGCTTCCAGTTTGGTCACCGGTCTGTTCTGGCTGAATGTTTTGTTCATCGTCATCGCCTGGATCGTCGCCCGATCGGTTCGGGGAGCAGTGGCGATGATCATAAGTCTGACCCTAGTGCCGCTATGCATGCTCGGCGGCATCGGTTGGTTCCATGTGCCGATGGATGTTATTTCGGCGCCAGCGACGAATGTCTGCATCGGTATCGCGATCGATTCCATGATTCATCTCGTCTTTGGCGTCCGCCGCGCCCAACGCGACGGAAAGAAGGGCTCGCCGCAGCGAGTCCGTCCTGTGGCGGACTGGCCGGCCTGGATCGCCGCACGCGAAGAACAATGGCGTGGGATTGTTTATTCGGACGTCATTATCGCCGCTGGCTTCGCCATTTTCGTGCTGTCCGATTTTCCGCCGACGCAGCGTTTCGGTCTAGTCGTGCTCGCCGGCTGTATCATCGACATCCTGGCAAACCTCTTTGTATTGCCGCTACTCGGCGGCGCTCAATTGAAAAAGAAATAATTGCCAGAGGCGCGACCACGGCATCATCGTCATTCCCGACAACCGGATCGTGACCAGCCATACGGCCGACCTTTCTGTCGGCGCCGCCGAAGTGCTGTTGAATTTTAGAAAATGTTCACTTGAACATATCCATTCTTTAAGTATAAATTTGAGCGCATGCAGCGCTCTGCTTTGCCGAAAGATCGACAATCTGAGATTCGGCAAATTTTGGAGATCTTGCGCAAGTGGGGCATTCACACTCTCGGGCAATTTGCGGCGCTCAATCGAGAGGATCTCGGTGCCCGGCTCGGGTCGGAAGCAGTTCGCCTTTGGGAACGCGCCAACGGAAAAACGACGCGGCTTCTCAAGCTGGTCCAGCCGCCGGAATCGTTTGCCGAAAGTTTCGAATTTGAAAATGAAATTGAAACGGCCGAGCTGCTGCTTTTTATGCTGCGCCGTTTTTTGGAGCAGCTCGCCCTGCGATTGAACGGGATTTATCTCGTCGCCAAAGAACTCACCCTGCGGATTACTTTTTCGAACAAACAGGTTTACGAACGCGTTTTCAAAATTCCGCAGCCGACCAATGATGTCGATCTTCTCTTCCGCATGCTCCAGACGCACCTGGAGAATTTTAAGTCGAAGCATCCGATCATTGCCGTCGCGTTGGACGCGCAGCCGGTCAAACCCGCTGCGCAACAATTTCGATTGTTCGAAACCGCCCTGCGCGATCCAAATCAATTATCCGAAACGCTTGCGCGCTTGACCGGTTTGCTCGGCACCGACCGGGTCGGCACACCTGTTTTGGAAGAAACGCATCGACCGGATGCATTTCGAATCGAGCCGTTTGCCTGGGAGGTGCCTGATGATTCGGCTGTAGAGTCCGCCGTCCCCGGCGGATCAGCTTCAGATGCGCTGAGGACAGCGCACACTACAATTGCGCTGCGACGATTTCGACCGGCTGCGGCTGCATCCGTTTTCACGTCAGAAAATATTCCGGCTCACATTCGAACCGCAAACCTCAGTGGCAAAATCGCAGATCAACGCGGGCCTTATTTCGCTTCCGGCAATTGGTGGGACGAAAAATCGTGGGAACGGGCTGAATGGGACCTGCAAATCGAGAATGAAATTTTAGTACGCTGTCATCAAAGTGGCAAAAATTGGCACGTCGATGGCGTTTATGATTAATGCCGTTGCATGAACGCGCTGCGAACGGATTGGGGAGCGCACGCGGCTCGCGTGCTGGCGATGGCGCCCTCGCCATCGCGAACTTTCTTTCCTAAACAGATCTTCATTGCGGACCAAAAACTTGGATTAAAAGTCCGTTTCGGCGAGCCGCCGAAACCAGCACGCGAGCCGCGTGCGCTCCCCAGACATCTGCTGCGACGCTTGTAACGTATGCCTTACGTCGAGCTCCATGCCTGCAGCGCGTTTAGCTTTCTGCGTGGCGCTTCGTTTCCCGAGCAATTAGCTGAAGCCGCGGCCGAGCTGGAGATGCCGGCGATGGCTTTGCTCGATCGTAACGGTGTTTATGGTGCGCAGCGATTTTCCGTCGCCGCGCGAGAACAAAATGTGCGGCCGATTGTTGGTTGTGAATTGTCGATGGAAGACGGCTCGATTCTGCCGGTGCTGGTCGAGAACCGCACCGGTTACAAAAATCTTTGCGAACTGCTGACCCAGTCACATTTGCGGAGCGAAAAAGGGAAATGCGCAGTGCGATGGAGTGAGCTGCCGCAGTTCGCTGAGGGGTTAGTCGCGCTCTTTGGATTGGGGAGCGCAGGCCGCTGGCCTGTATCGTCCGGTGGCTCGCCGGACGAAAGATGTTTGCGGCGAGCCGCCGCAAACCGCAGGCCAGCGGCCTGCGCTCCCCAGAACTCCGCTGACCGCGCGCAGTTTTTCATTGACACTTACGGGCGCGAAAATGTTTACGTCGAAATGCAGCGCCATTTTTTGCGTGGCGAGGAGTGCATCAATCGACAACTTATCGATCTTGCCGCTCATTATCGATTGTCGATCTTAGCAACGAATGGCGTGCAGTACGCAAAGCCGTACGGACGGGAAGTTCTCGACGTCTTCACTTGCATCCGTGAACACACGCATCTCGATGCTGCCGGCAAAATACTCACGCAAAACGCCGAGCGCCATTTGAAGAGCGATTGCGAAATGCGTGAGCTCTTTCGCGATCTGCCGGAAGCGATTGAAAACACCGCGCGCCTAGCCGAGCGGCTCACCTTTTCATTGAAAAATCTCGGCTACGAATTTCCGGATTTTCCGGTACCGGACGGTCATTCGATGGATTCATTTTTGCGCACGATTGTTTGGTTCGGCGCGCAGCAGCGTTATGCCGCGATCAGCAGTCGAGTGAAACGCCAGCTCGAAGAAGAACTCGCGCTCATCAGCAAGCTCGGTTTTCCCGGATATTTTTTGATTGTCTGGGACATTGTGAATTTCTGCCGCGAGCACAACGTCATGGTCCAGGGCCGCGGCAGCGCCGCGAACAGTGCCGTTTGTTATTGTCTCGGCATCACGCCGGTCGATCCCGTGAGTAACAATTTGGTTTTCGAACGGTTTCTCAATGAGAGCCGCAAAGGCTGGCCCGACATCGATCTCGATCTTCCCAGCGGCGATCGTCGCGAGAGCGTTATCCAGGAAATTTATCGTCGTTACGGCAAACACGGCGCGGCCATGACCGCGAATGTGATCACATACCGGGGGCGCAGCGCCGCGCGTGAGATCGGAAAAGCGTTAAATTTTTCGCTGAGCATTCTCGATCGTTTTTCGCATCTCTTTGCCAACGGCGATTTTCCGCACACGCTCGATCTGCAATCGCAAATCGAGCAGGCCGGTTTGCCCAAAGAACACCCGCGCATGCCGGCATTCATCAATTTGTACCAGGCGATCTACGGATTGCCGCGTCATCTCGGCCAGCATTCCGGCGGGATGATCATCTGCCAGAACAAACTGAGCTCGTTTGTGCCCCTGGAAAACGCCTCGATGCCGGGCCGCGTGGTGGCGCAATGGGACAAGGACGATTGCGAAGATCTCGGCATCGTGAAAGTCGATTTGCTCGGGCTCGGCATGATGTCGGTCATGCAGGACGCATTTGAATTGTGCCGTGAACGCGGGCGGCCGCTCGATCTGGCCCACATTCCGAAAGATGACGCCGCCACATTCGCGATCATGGAAAAAGCTGACACCATCGGTGTTTTTCAAATCGAGAGCCGCGCGCAAATGGCGACGTTGCCACGCATGAAGCCGAAATGTTTTTACGATGTCGTGATCGAAGTTGCGATCATCCGGCCGGGACCGATCCAGGGCGACATGGTGCATCCATATCTGGCGCGGCGCGCCGGACGTGAGCCAGTCACGTATTTCGATCCGCGGCTCGAGCCAGTGCTCGGCCGCACGCTGGGCGTGCCCTTATTTCAGGAACAAATGCTCAAGATCGCCATGATCATGGCCGATTTTTCGGGCAACGAAGCGGAGGAACTGCGGCGCGCGCTCAGCTTTCATCGTTCCGAGGAACGAATGCAAAAAGTGAGCGTGAAACTGCGCGCCGCGATGGAGCGAAAAAATGTTGCACCGGACAAGATCGACAAAATCATCCAGTCGATTTCGTCATTTGCGCTTTACGGATTTCCCGAATCGCACGCCATTAGTTTCGCGATTCTCGCTTATGGCAGCGCGTATTTGAAAGTGCATCGCGGCCCGGAATTTTATGCGAGCCTGCTCAATAATCAGCCGATGGGTTTTTATACGCCGGCGACGATTGTGAAAGATGCGCGCCGGCACGGGCTGAAAATTCAACCGGTCTGTGTGCAAAGATCGACATGGCGTTGCGCAGTTATTGCCGATGATACATTTCGCCTGGGATTTTGTGTGGTGAACGGCTTGCGCCAGGAGCGGGCTGAGGAACTGGTCAGGCAACGGCTCGCCACGGCGAGTCCGTCCCGTGGCGGACAAGATCGACAATTCGATTCGCTGGAAGATTTCAAGCGACGGGTGCCGCTTTCGAAAGAAGAACTGCGCACTCTGGCTGAGCTCGGCGCGCTCAATTGTTTTGCAGATCATCGCCGAGCCGCGATGTGGAAAGTGGAGGAAACGCTGCACGACGATTTGCTGGGGAGCGCAGGCGGACCGCCTACATCGTCCGGCGGCTCGCCGGCCGAAAGATGTTTGTGGCGAGCCGCCGCAAACGGCAGGCCAGCGGCCTGCGCTCCCCAGAGCGAATCGCCGCTTGCGCCAATGACGCTGCCGGAGCGGGTGAAAGCCGATTACGAAACGATGAATTTAACGACTGGGCCGCATCCGATGAAGCTATTACGGGAAAGTTTGCCGGATATTTGGCGCGCAACCGATCTCGTGCAGGCGAAACACGGTTCGATCATTCAGATCGCCGGAAATGTCATTTGCCGTCAACGCCCCGGAACGGCGAAAGGTTTCGCTTTCATCAGTCTGGAAGACGAGACCGGTGTCTCAAATGCAATTGTCGATCCAAACTTGTTTGAGCGCTTTCGTCTTTTAATCATCGAGGAAGCTTTTCTGCTTATCGAAGGAGAAGTGCAAAACTCCGACAGCGTCGTTTTGATCAAAACGCGCGATATTAAAGCGCTGCCGCACGAACAACTCGTTGGAAGCGAGTCGCACGACTTTCGCTGAGCTGTAGCCGCTTCGCTATGCGAAGCGCCGCTGCGTTTGCAAATCTCCCAAGCACCGCGCCGCCCACAGGGCGGCGGCTACAGTTATTCGCCCGCGTGACGTCGCGCCGGCTCTTTTGGCGCAGCCGCTTTTTGGACCGGTTTGTGATCGGATTCGATCCACTCGGTGTGAAAGACACCCGGTTTGTCGACGCGCTCGTAAGTGTGTGCGCCGAAGAAGTCGCGTTGCGCCTGCAGCAAATTCGAAGGCAACCGCGCCTGACGATAACTGTCAAAGTATGCGAGCGACGCGGAAAATGCCGGGACCGCCACGCCGTGTTCGACGGCCGTGGCAACGGCAACGCGCCAGTTGTCCTGCGTTTTCTCGATGATGCCGGTGAAATAACGATCGAGGAGAAGATTATGCAGCGCGGCATTGCGTTCATAAGCCTCGACAATGCAGTTGAGAAATTTGGCCCGAATGATGCAACCGCCGCGCCAGATCGTGGCGATGTCGCCGAAGTTCAGGTTCCATTTATATTGTCCGCTCGCGGCGCTGAGTAATTCCATTCCCTGCGCGTAGGAAACGATTTTCGAAGCGTAGAGCGCGTGGCGCACTGCATCGACAAGTTGCGCGCGATCGCCGGTGAACTTTTTCGGTTTCGGTTGCGGAAGAATTTTCGATGACGCGACGCGTTCATCCTTTCGCGAGGAGATCACGCGCGCTTCCACCGCCGCATTGATTGTGGAGATGACGACTGACTGCTGAATGGCCGATTGCAGAGTCCAGATTCCCGTCCCTTTCTGGCCGGCTTTGTCGAGAATAACATCGACCAGCGGTTTTCCAGTGTCGGGATCGAGCTTGCGGAAAATTTGTGAGGTGATCTCGATGAGATAACTGTCGAGCTCGCCTTTGTTCCATTCGGTAAACGTTTCAGCGAGCTGCGGCGCATCCAGACCGAGGACGTTTTTCAAGATCGCGTAGGCTTCGCAGATGAGCTGCATGTCGCCGTACTCGATGCCGTTGTGCACCATTTTGACGTAATGCCCGGCGCCATCCGGGCCCATGTATCGGCAGCATGGCTCGCCATCGACCTGCGCGGCGATCTTTCGAAAAATCGGCGCGATCATTTCCCAGGATTCGCGCGAGCCGCCCGGCATGAGCGACGGACCTTTGAGCGCGCCTTCTTCCCCGCCGGAAACGCCGCAGCCGACAAAATGAATGCTGCGACCTTCCAAATCTTTGCAGCGGCGTTGCGTATCAGTGAAGAGAGAATTGCCGCCGTCGATGATGACGTCGCCTTTCTCGAGCAGCGGAGCGAGTTGCCCGATGACGGCATCGACCGGCGCACCCGCCTTCACCATGATCATCGCTTTGCGCGGTCGCCCGAGCGCGCCGACGAATTCCTCCATCGTGCGCGCGGGCTGAATATTTTTCCCTTTGCCGCGGCCAGCCGCGAATTTCTCAGTGACTTCGGTGGTGCGATTAAAAACAGCGACCGAAAATCCCTTCGATTCCATGTTCAGAACAAGGTTCTCGCCCATCACAGCCAGGCCGATGAGGCCAATATCACATTGATTCGGGGTCATTTTAGTATCTTCTTGTCTGACGCCTCAAAACTGAGGAGACACACTGTAGCGAGCACTTAGAGCGCATGGCAAATCCCGTTTGCGAAGTTTTACTGACGGAAGCGCGGCTCGGAGCGCCACAGAATGATACCGATCTTGGTGCCGGCGCGGTCGTCGATTTTTGGGGCGTTGTTCGCGGCTCCGAAGACGGGCGAGAAATCGACGGGATCGAATACGAAGCGCATCAGGAAATGGCCGAACATCAATTGAGACGGATTGCGCAGGCAGCCATCGAGAACTTCGCGCTCACGCTCATTATCATTCACCATCGAATCGGATTTATTGCTACAGGGCAATCGTCCCTTTTTATGCGGGTGGCGAGCCGGCATCGCGCCGAAGCATTTCGAGGGAGTCAATGGGTGGTAGATGAATTGAAGAAGAAAGTTCCCATTTGGAAACGACCGAAATTCAAGGTCGACCCGCCTCCGCCGAGGCTACGGCGTGGCAAGCAACGCGAGCAAGCAAGCTTAATGCGCAAATGAACTGGGCGAACCGAATCACGTTGAGTCGGCTGGCACTTACGGTGCTTTTTGTTTTGGCCGTAAATTCCTCGTGGCAGTATGCGCGCACCTCGGCCCTTCTGATTTTTCTCATCGCAGGCCTGACAGATTTTATCGATGGCGAAATCGCCCGGCGCTACGGAGCCATCACAAATTTTGGCAAACTAATGGATCCCCTCGTGGACAAGATCATGATGGCAGCGGCATTTATTTCGCTGGTCCCTCTGAAAGCTGTGCCGGCGTGGGCGGCGACGACAGTGGTAGCGCGTGATTTTTTGATTACCGGTTTGCGCCTGATAGCCAGCGCCAAGGGCAAGATTCTTCCAGCAGAGCGGCTCGGCAAACAGAAAACTTCGTGGCAAATCATCACGGTTATTTTTTTTCTTGCCCTTCTTTCAGCAGACGAGCTGCGATTTGCGGGTGAAACATCGACATGGTGGCTGCGGGCTTGGCATGAAGGTGGCCCGGTCTTGGTATGGATTACAGTAACACTGACGATTTATTCCGGTCTTGGCTTCACTTGGCGGAACCGGGAGCTGATGGCGCCGGATCAATAGCGGGCAACGGGAATCGAACCCGCATTTCGTTGGGGCAGAATTGAGCTGTTTCATAGGTAAAACGGCCTGAAAATACGCGGCAAATGGCGCTAGTCGGAACGCTTAGTCAGAACAAGTCCCCTGAAATTCACTG
>Ga0209590_10000236_pt1 | contig 16471 bp, 14 predicted proteins | sample CZO8metaG_FD_188353 | JGI IMG/M metagenome (GOLD analysis project Ga0209590, IMG submission 188353) | Vadose zone soil microbial communities from the Eel River Critical Zone Observatory, Northern California, USA - CZOApr15con1.8 metaG... | ecosystem: Environmental > Terrestrial > Soil > Vadose...
ATTGCCCGAGCCGTCGATCATCAGGCCGGCGTAGAGGAACCCGCTGTAGGGGTGGCCTTCTTCGGCCATGCCCGCAAGCGCCGGCTGGATGATTTCGCGAACCACGCGCGCGTGCAGCTCGGGGGTGACGGCCGGCGCCGGCGAATACGCTCCCATGCCGCCGGTATTGGGTCCGCGGTCGCCGTCCAACAGGCGCTTGTGATCCTGGCTGGTCGCAAGCGGCAGGAGGTGTTCGCCGTCGGCGAGCACGATGAAGCTCGCCTCCTCGCCTTCGAGGAATTCCTCGATCACGACGCGGTTGCCCGCCGCGCCCATCGCGCGCTCGACCAGAATCCGGTCGATCGCCTGATGGGCCTCGGATGGACTCATCGCGACGATCACGCCTTTTCCCGCCGCGAGGCCGTCCGCTTTCACGACGATCGGCGCGCCGCGCGCGTCGACATGATCGTGCGCCGCGCGGGCGTCGTCGAAGCCCGCAAATGCCGCGGTGGGGATCCGGTGCCGCGCCATGAATTCCTTGGCGAACTGCTTGGAGCTCTCGAGGCGCGCGCAGGCCCGCGTCGGGCCGAAGATCCTCAAGCCCTTGGAGCGGAACAGATCGACGATCCCTTCGGCAAGCGGCGCCTCGGGCCCCACAACGGCGAGATGGATATTTTCAACGAGCGCAAATTCCGCGAGCTCGTCGATCGCGGAGACCGCGAGGTTTTCAAGCCCCGGCTCGCGCGCGGTGCCGCCGTTGCCCGGAGCGACGTAGACCTTCTGCACCCGCGGGCTTTGCGCCAGGCGCCACGCGATCGCGTGCTCTCTGCCTCCGGAGCCGATGACCAGAAGCTTCATGCATCAATGCCGGAAATGCCGCACGCCCGTAAATACCATCGCGAGCCCCAACTCGTCAGCCGCCGCGATAACCTCGTCGTCGCGCACGCTGCCCCCGGGCTGGATGACCGCCTTGGCGCCGGCTTGGGCGACGACGTCCACGCCGTCGCGAAACGGGAAGAACGCATCCGAGGCAACCACCGATCCGGCAAGCGACAACCCCGTATTTTGCGCCTTGAGCGCGGCGACCCGGGCGGCGTCGATGCGGCTCGTCTGGCCCGCGCCGATGCCGAGCGTCCGCCCACCTGCGCAGAACACGATCGCGTTCGACTTGACGTACTTCGCCACGCGCCAAGCGAACAGCAAATCGGCGATCTGCGCCTGGGTGGGCTTGAGCCGGGTGACGGTGCGAAGGTCCGACGTCTCCACGCTGCGCGCGTCCGGAGATTGCACCAGCAACCCGCCTCCGATCCGTTTGAGGTCGTATGTCTGCGCGGCGCGCGCGAGGCTCGCCGACAACACCCGCACGTTCGGCTTGGCTGCGAAGACCTTGCGCGCCCCGCCGTCGAAGTCGGGCGCGATCACGACCTCGACGAATTGCTTGGACACCGCGGCAGCCGACGCGGTGTCAAGACCGCGGTTGAATGCGACGATTCCCCCGAACGCCGAGCTGGGGTCGGTGGCGAAGGCGCGCTCGTACGCTTCGCTTGGCGAGGCTCCCACCGCGGCGCCGCAGGGATTCGCGTGTTTGACGATCACGCAGGCGGGCTCGTCGAGCGTCTTCACGCATTCCCACGCGGCGTCGGCATCGGCGATGTTGTTGTAGGAAAGCTCCTTTCCCTGAATCTGGGTATGGCCGGCGATGCCGCCGGGAACCGGATTGCCGTCGCGGTAAAGTGCCGCCGACTGATGCGGGTTTTCGCCGTAGCGTAGGTCCTGCACTTTTTCGAACTGGAGCGTAAGGCGCCCGGGGAAGGCGGCGCGTTTGCCGTCGATGCCGAGCGCGGTGAGGTAGTTGCCGATCGCGGCGTCGTACGCGGCGCTGCGGGCGAACGCCTTTTGCGCCAGGGAAAAGCGCGTGGCTTCGCTCAAAGCCCCGCCGTGTTTCTTCATCTCCTCGATCAGCCCGGGATAATCCGAGGGATCGGTCACGACCGCGACCCCTGCGTAGTTCTTCGCCCCCGCCCGCAGCATGCTCGGACCTCCGACGTCGATATTCTCGATCGCCTGCGCGAGCGTGCAGCCGGGCCTTGCCACGGTCTGTTCGAACGGATAAAGGTTTACGACGACGAGGTCGATCGGCTCGATTCCGGCCGCCTTGATTTCGGCCATGTGCGCGGGCGAATCGCGCCGGGCGAGGATGCCGGCGTGCAGGCGGGGATGCAGGGTCTTCACCCGCCCGTCGAGCATTTCCGGAAAGCCGGTGTAGTCGGCCACTTCGGTCACCGCGATGCCGTGTTCGGCGAGCAGCCTCGCCGTGCCGCCCGTCGACAGGATCTTGATTTTGAATCGGGCGAGCCCGCGTGCGAACTCGGCAAGCCCGGTCTTGTCGGATACGCTGACCAGCGCCGTTCGGATGGGGACGTTCAAACTCTCAACGCCTTACATCTTGATTTTGAGCGTCTGAATTTTCTTCCGCAGGGTATTGCGGTTGATGCCCAGCATCTCCGCGGCGATCGTCTGGTTGCCTGCGGCTCGATCCAGGACAATTTCCAGCATCGGCCGCTCGACGTTCTTGACCACCATGTCGTAGATGGCGCGCGGCTTTGCTCCGTCGAGGTCCTTGAAGTACCGCTCCAGAGACCGGCGGATGCAATCCGCGATCTCGCTCGTCTGCTTCATTTCCCGCTCCCTTAACTCTGATGTTTCCGTTTATGCATCGCGCCGGCCTCCGAGTTTCATCCCGACTCATGCGGCCGGCGCTTCCTCGTAGAGCAGGCGCGGGTGCTCGCGCCCGAGTTGCTCAAAAAATCGATTGACCGAGTCCAGCTGCTCCTCGCAGCTTGTCAGCTGATTCATGCCGTGCCGGAAGCTCGCCGAGCCGGCAAGGCCCTTGGTGTACCAGGAAATATGCTTGCGCGCGACCTTGACTCCGGTTTCACGGCCGTAAAACGCGTACAGCTCCTGCAGATGCGCAACCAGCACGCAATGGATTTCCGAGACGAGTGGGTGAGGGAGCTTCTCACCGGTCGCAAGATAGTGTTCGATTTCGCGGAAGATCCAAGGCCGCCCTTGAGCGGCTCGGCCGATCATGATGCCGTCGGCGCCCGTATATTCGAGCACCTGCTTCGCTTCCTCCGGCGTTGAGATGTCGCCGTTTGCCACCACCGGCAGGCGCGTGGATCGCTTGACCTCGCGGATCGTGTCGTACTCGGCCCGGCCGGAGAAGCCGCAGGCGCGGGTGCGGCCGTGCAAGGACAAGAGCCGCACGCCGGTGTCTTCGGCGATTTTCGCCACCTTTAGGGCATTCTTGTTGAGGGGATCCCACCCGGTGCGGAACTTCAGCGTGACGGGCACATCCACCGCGCCCACCACCGCCTGGAGAATGCGCCCGACCAGCGGTTCGTCCTTCAGGAGCGCGGAGCCGGCCAGGGTGTTGCAGACCTTCTTGGCCGGGCATCCCATGTTGACGTCGACGATTTGCGCGCCCTGCTCGACGTTGTAGCGTGCGGCCTCGGCCATCATCGCCGGGTCGGCGCCGGCGATCTGCACCGAGATCGGTTCGACCTCGCCGTCGTGGTTTGCCCTGCGGAGCGTTTTCTCGCTGCCCCACAACAGCGAGTTCGACGCGACCATCTCCGATACCGCCAGACCCGCGCCGAAGTTTTTGCACAGCTGCCTGAAGGGGCGGTCGGTGACGCCGGCCATCGGCGCGACGAACAGATTATTGCGCAGCGCGTGCGAACCGATTCGCATCGACGATCACGGAAAATTCTTTCGAGCGGGAGCGCAATTCTATACCGAAACCCGAACGATAAGGGAAGCGCTTTTACCGCTTCGTTCAAAAAATTCCGCTGACGCGGAGATTTTTTCTTCCCGCAGCGCGGAAACGGCGCCGCGCTTACTTCAAGGCAGCGCGCGCGTTCCGAAGATCATGCGGCGGGCGAGAAAACGCCGTGCCGGGGGCAAGGCGTCGAGCGCGGCCAATCCCGCGCCACGCGCAGCCGCGAGGAACGGAAGGGAATTCGAGAAGATCCTGACCAGAAAATCGGTGAATCCGATTCCCGCGTAACGGTCGAAACGGCGGCGGCGGACGTAACGCTCGAGAAAACGCGGCGCGCCGATTTCCTCCTTGGCTACATCAAGCAACATCTGAGCCAGTTCCCAGGCATCGCGCAGGCCGAGATTGAGTCCCTGGCCTGCCACCGGATGCAGCGTCTGCGCGGCATTGCCCACGGCGAGAGTTCTGGGCGCGGGATCGATCGCGCTGCGGCGCAGTGAAAGCGGGAACGCCGAGCGCGGACCGGTGGACCGAAAATCTCCCATCCTCCCGCCGAAGGCCTCGCGCAGGCGCGCGAGAAACTCCGGATCGGAGAGCCCGAGCAGGTTCTCAGCCGCAGGCGGCCGCACACTCCAAACGAGTGCGTAGCGGTCACCGTACGGCAGCAAGGCGAGCGGGCCCTCGGCCGTAAAGCGTTCCCAGGCGACGCCGCGGCGCGGCCGCTCGGCTTCGACCTCGGCGACGATTGCGCGCTGATCGTAATCGGTCACGTGCTCGGCACGGCGGATCGGGCCGCCGTCCGCCAGCACGAGCAGCCGCGCGCGCATGCGGACTTCCTCTTCGCCGCGGGACAGCCGGAGTGCGACTTCTTCCGGGGCCGTTTCCCAATCCTTCAAAGTTTCCGCGACCGCGTGCGTCTGCGCCGCCAGCTGCGCGACGAGCTCCGAGTATGCGGTTACATACCCCAGCGCGGGCAGCCCGTGCTCAGCGCAGCGCATCACGGTTCGCCCGAATCCCCGTTGAGAAACGTGGATCGTTTCAATGGGGCTGGTTCGGATCGAGTACCACGCGCCCAGGCGCTCCAGGATCAGGCGGCTGCCGTGGGAAAGAGCGATGGGCCGGTCCGCGGCGCCGACTTCGTTCGCGATCCGGGCGACTGAAACGGAACTGCCTGACAGAGCAAGCGCCAGCGCGCAGCCGACCGGCCCGCCGCCGGCGATGGCTACATCGACCTCGGGCAGCTCAAGCACGGCCGACCAGCGTTTCGATATCCCGAACCGATTTCGGTGCCGCCGCCGTCAACACCTCGCACCCGGAGGGCGTCACGACTACGTCATCCTCGATGCGCACGCCCGTATTCCAGAATTGCCTGGGGACGTCATCGGCGGGGCGGATGTAGCAGCCCGGTTCCACGGTCAGCGTCATGCCGGGCTCGAGGCGCCGCCATTCACCCCCCGGCTTGTACTCCCCGGCGTCGTGGACATCGAGCCCGAGCCAGTGCCCGGTGCGGTGCATGTAGAAGCGTTTGTAATCCTCGGTCTCGATCACTTTTTCGACCGAGCCGCGACACAGGCCTAGATTGACGAACCCTTCAGCGAGTGTCCTCACCGCCGCGTCGTGCGGTTCGTCCCAGCGCTTGCCCGGCCCTACCGCCGCGATCGCCGCGGCTTGCGCGGCGAGCACCAGTTCGTAGATGTCCCTCTGCGGGCCGCTGAATTTTCCGCTCACCGGAAAGCTGCGCGTCACATCCGAGGCATATCCGTCCAGCTCGCAGCCCGCGTCGATCAGCAGGAGGTCCCCGTCGGCGAGCCGGGCATTGTTGTCGCGGTAATGCAGGATGCAGGCGTTGGCCCCTGCGGCGACGATCGGCCAGTAGGCGGGAAACTGGGCGCCGCGGCGGCGAAATTCGTAGAGGAGCTCCGCCTCGATCTCGTATTCGCTGCGCCCGGGGCGCGTCGCGCGCATCGCGCGCTCGTGGGCGGCGGCCGAGATCGCCGCCGCGCGGCGCATCACGGCGAGCTCGCCGTCGTCCTTGATCACGCGCATGTCGTCGAGGTCGGCGCGCACGTCGCGGATTTCGGCGGGTGCGGTTACCCCTGCGCGCGAGTGCGAGCGGACTTCGTTGAGCCAGCCCATGACGCGCGCGTCCCAGAGGGCATCGGCCCCGGGGGCGTAGAAAAGCATGGGCTGATTGGCGAGCAGCTTCGGCATGTGCTCGTCGAGCGCCTCGACCGGATAGGCTTCGTCGAAACCCAATGCCGCCTTCGCGCCCTCGGGGCCGTGGCGCGCGCCATCCCAGAGCTCGCGCTCCGGGTTGCGCTGGCGGCAGAAAAGTATCGACCTGTGCTCCTCTCCCGCCACGAGGGCGAGCACCGCGTCGGGCTCGGGAAATCCGGTGAGGTAATAGAAATAGCTGTCGAAGCGGTACAAGTAATCGCTGTCGCGATTGCGCATGCGCTCAGGCGCCGTCGGGATGAATGCGATGCCCTTACCCATGCGCCGCTGCAGCGCGTGGCGGCGCTCGGCGCAGCGCGAAAGATTGCTGGTCGTATCCATGGCCGGGATTGTCGTCCGCTTTGCGGCGGCGATCAAGCGACGTGCCCGTTAAGAGCAGAAAGCCGCTCGGGTGTTCCGACGTCGTGCCAGACGCCGCGGTGCACTTCGCCGGAGACCCGCTTGCGCGCCATCGCCTCGCGCAGGAGCGGCGCGAGCTGTCCCTTGGAACCCGATCGGATGCTCTTGAAGAGCTCGGGGCGATAAAGACCGATGCCGCTGAAGGTCAGCTTGGGTTCGCCGTTCGCGTCGACTTCGGTGCCCCTCAGGCTGAAGTCTCCTTGCGGATGGTGCGGTGGATTCGCGACCAGAACGAGGTGCGCGAGATCCCGTCCGAGCGCGCGGCCGACGAGAGCGGAGAAGTCGAAATCGCAGAAGATGTCGCCGTTGACGGCGATGAACGGTTCGGCGCCCAGAAGCGGCAGCGCCGTGGCGATTCCACCGGCGGTTTCAAGCGCCTCGGCCTCGCGCGAGTAGCCGATCGCGACGCCCAAGGAGCGCCCGTCGCCGAGAGCGGCCTCGATCAAGTGGCCGAGATGCGCGTGATTGACTACGATCTCGCGGATACCCGCCCGCGCGAGCGCCTCGATCAACCGGGCGATCAGAGTCTTGCCCCGCACTTCGATCAGCGGCTTCGGCATCGCGTCGGTGAGGGGCTTCATGCGCGCGCCGCGCCCCGCGGCCAGGATCATCGCTTTCATTATTCGAAATCAGAACGTGTAGCCGAAGCGTTTTTCTTTCGCGTCGAGCTCATCGAGCAAGTGCGCGAGCGCTGCGAGCTCTCCGTAGCGCCCGCAGGTGCGCCGCAGATAGCGCATCACGAGCGGCTGATCCTTCAGATAGCCGTCCTTGCCGTCCCGGTAGAAGAGCCGGGCGAAGATTCCCAGCACCTTGAGCTGGCGCTGCGCTCCCATCCACTCGAAATCCCGGTAGAAGTCGGCAAAATCTCCGGCCACCGGCAGGCCGGCCTTGCGCGCCTTCTCCCAGTAACGCACGGCCCAGTCGATGACGCGTTCCTCTTCCCAGGCGACGTAGGCGTCGCGCAGGAGCGAGGCGAGATCATAGGTGATCGGGCCGTAGACCGCGTCCTGAAAATCGAGAATACCCGGGCACGGCTCGCATACCATGAGGTTGCGCGAGTGATAATCGCGGTGCACGAAAACGCGCGCCTGCCCGAGGTTGTTCGCGAGGAGCGTCGAAAAAGCCTGCTCCAGGGTCTCGCGCTGCGCGGCGCCGAGCTCTCTTTGGAGCTGGCGGGCGATGTACCAATCGGGAAAAAGGTGCAGTTCCCGCTCGAGCAGCTGCTTGTCGTAATCGGGCAGCACGCCCGGCCGGCTCGCCAGTTGAATGCGCAGCAGAGCGTCGAGCGCGTCGCCGTAAAGCCGTCCGGCGTTGCGCTCGTCGAGCGCATCCAGATAAGTGGTGCTGCCCAGATCCGAGAGCAGCAGAAACCCGCGTTCTAGATCCTGCGCCCGGATCTCCGGAACGTGAACCCCGGCTTCCGCGAACAGATGCGCGACCTGCACGAACGACCGGCAGTCCTCACGGTCGGGCGGCGCGTCCATCGCGACGAGCGACGGCTGCGCCTCCCCGCGGCGTATCCGGAAATAGCGCCGGAAGCTCGCGTCGTCGGAGGCCGGCGCGACGCTGAAATCGCCGCTGCCGAGCGTCGTCTCCAGCCATTGCCGCAATTGCCCGGCTCGGTCCAAAAGTCCTCCTGAAACAAAGAATTGCCTTCGCCGCTTATTTATGCGATTTTAGCACCCGCCCCGACAGCCCAATCGTCCAAGCTTCCCCACCATGTCTTGTCCCCGTGCCCGCCTAGCGGCGTTGGCCATTGCGCTCGTTTGTTCTGCCGCGGTGCAGGCACAAGGGCAGGGGCTTCAGCCGCGGCGCTCCTCTGAAAAACCATCGCGCGCAAGTCCCGGCGCCTTGCCCATTACCCTCGATGCAGACCGCCTCGAAGGCGTGCCCGGAGAGGAAACGACCGCGCAGGGCAACGCCACCTTGCGCCGGGGCAGCTTGTCGATCCGGGCCGACTCGCTGAAGTTCCGCGAGCAGAATGAGGACGTCGAGGCGCGCGGCAACGTGCGCCTCGAACGCGAAGGCGACGTCTTGACCGGTCCCGCCCTGAAGTATCGAGTCAGGGACGCGACCGGAGTATTCGAAAAGCCCGACTTTACTTTCGCTCCGCACTCAAAGCCCGGCCAGCGGCCCGTCACCGCGCGCGGCCAGGCCGAATCGATCGAGCTCCTGGGCGAGAAGCAGTTCAGGATCAAGGACGGCTCTTTTACCTCCTGCAAACCGGGCGACGACGGGTGGTTCATCAGGGCCGACGAGCTCGACCTGGACTTCACCCGCGAAGTGGGGACCGCGCGCGGCGGCGGCGTGTATTTCAAGGGGGTGCACATCATCGCCGCCCCCTCGATCGATTTTTCGCTCAACAACCAGCGCAAGTCCGGTTTGCTCCCGCCCTCGATCGGCACGACCGGCAAAAGCGGACCCGAGTTGGCCGTTCCCTACTACCTGAACCTCGCGCCCAACTACGATCTCACGCTCACCCCGCGCTACATGGAAAAGCGCGGCCTGCAGATCGCCGAACAGTTCCGCTATCTGCAGACGAACTACCACGGCGAATTCAGCGCCGAGGAGCTCCCGCGGGACCGCGCCACGGATAGCAGCCGATCGGCGATCACCTTGGTCCACAGCTACAACCGGGACGGCGCTCTCGTGGGGGGGCTGAACCTGAACAAAGTGTCCGACGACAACTATTTCCGCGATCTCGCGACCCGGATCAACGTCACTTCGCAGGCCACGCTGCCGCGGGAGGGTTTCCTGACCTACAACGGCAACTGGTGGAGCACGGGCAGCTATTCGGCCACCGTGCGCGTGCAGCGGTTCCAGATTTTGCAGGATCCGAACCAACCAGTGGTGTCCTCCCCCACAATTTACGGCCGAACGCCGCAGCTCACGCTGTCCACGCTGCGCCAGGATATCGGCGGGTTCGACTTCGGATCCTCCGCGGAGTTTGTCGACTTCAGCCACCCTTCGGCGGTCGTGGGGAACCCTTTGGAGGTCGTAGGGAAGCGCTCGACGGTCTATCCGAGCCTTAAGCTGCCGTTGATCGCGCCGGGCGCATATCTCACGCCCAAGCTCGGCGTTCACTATACTTACTATTCGCTGGAGCACGCTGACCCGGGAACGCCTGACACGATCAGCCGCACGCTTCCTATCTTCAGCCTGGACAGCGGGCTCATCTTCGAGCGCGAGGGCCAGGCGCAGGGACAAGCCATCACCCAGACGCTCGAGCCCCGTCTTTACTACGTGCGCGTTCCGTTCCGCGACCAGAATCAGATCCCTCTTTTCGATACGGCCGTCGCGGACTTCAACTACGCGCAGATTTTCTCGGAGAACAGCTTTTCAGGAGGCGATCGCATCAACGACGCCGACCAGCTCACCGTCGCGCTCACCTCGCGCGTGCTGAGATCCTCGACCGGACAGGAAATGCTCCGCGGAACGATCGGCCAGCGCTATTACTTCAAGGATCAGCAGGTGACGCTCAACCCGACCGATACGCCCCGGACCTACGGCGCCTCGGACTGGCTTGCCGCGCTTTCAGGACGGGTCGCTGAGCACTGGACCGCGGAGGCCGCGACCCAGTACAACCAGCGGGACAACCAAGCCGAGCGCTTGACCGTCACGACGCGCTATCAGCCCGCGCCGCTCAAGACGCTCAATCTGAGCTACCGTTTCCTGCGCGACCAGATCAACCCGATCAGGCAAGTGGACCTCTCGGGACAGTGGCCGCTCTTCGATCGCTGGTACGGGGTCGGGCGGTTCAACTATTCGCTGCGCGACAGCCGGATCGTCGAAAGCATCGGGGGCTTCGAGTACGCGGCCGACTGCTGGGTGAGCCGCATCGTGGTGCAGCGATTTGCGCTGACCGCCGGCACGTCGACGACCTCCGTGTTCGCGCAGCTGGAGCTGAACGGCTTCTCGCAACTCGGGTCGAATCCCCTTGAGGCCCTGAAACGCAACATCCCGGGCTACCGGCAGATCAACGCGGCGCCCCCCGATGCGAATCCCGACCGTCCGTTTGATTTTTACCAGTGATGAGGCTTGAAGTCCGGGGCTCGCGCGCGGACGTGGGCACCGCGCCGGGCGACAATACCGCAAAATAGCGGGACCATGACGATGAGATACCCCTTCGCCACCCTGCTGTTGCTCGCGTGCGGCACGGCGCTTGCGCAAAGCGAGCGTCCGGAGCGGGCCGCCGCGGCGCGCATCGCCCTGGTCGATCGGGTCGTCGCGGTGGTCAACAAGGAGGTGATCACCCAGTACGAGCTTGCGGAGCGGATGAACCGCGTGCTGAAGGACCTGCAGCGGCGCGGGACGTCTCTTCCGGAGCGGCGCGAGATCGAGCATCAGGTGCTCGAGCGCCTTGTAGTCGAGAAGGTGCAGTTGCAGTTCGCCCGGGACACCGGGCTGCGCGTCGACGATCTGGAGCTCGACCGCACCGTCAACCGCGTCGCCGAGGGAAACAAGCTGTCGCTCACCGAGTTCCGCAAGACGCTCGAGCGCGATGAAATCGGTTTCGACAAATTTCGCGAGGAGCTGCGCAACGAGATCCTGATCACGCGCTTGCGCGAACGCGAAGTCACCAGCAAGATCACCGTCAGCGAGGGCGAGATCGAGAATTTTCTTCTCGAGCAGAGCGGAAGAAAGGACGCGGCGACCGAGTACAGCATCGCGCACATTCTGGTGCGGGTGCCCGAGCAGGCGAGTCCCGAGCAGCTGGAAGCGCGGCGCGCCCGCGCCGAGGAGGCGCTCAAGCGGCTCAAGGACGGCGCGGACTTCGCGCAGCTCGCCGCCGCCTACTCCGATGCGCCCGACGCGCTCCAGGGCGGCGTCATGGGCTGGCGCAGCCAGGAGCGGCTGCCCGAGTTGTTCGCCGAGGCGCTGGCGAAGCTGAAAGCCGGGGACGTGAGCAAGGTCCTGCGCAGCCCGGCAGGATTCCACGTGCTCAAGCTCGTCGAGCTGCGCGGCGCCGGGGCGCCGCTGCTGGTGGAGCAGGCGCACGTGCGCCATATTCTGGTGCGCACCAACGAGCTCGTCTCCGAGGACGACGCCAGGAGAAAGCTCTCGAACCTGCGCGAGCGCATCGTGAACGGCGTGAATTTCGCCGAGCTCGCGCGCCTGAACTCCGACGACAGCTCGGCTTCGCGGGGCGGGGACCTGGGGTGGGTCTACCCGGGCGACACGGTGCCGGAGTTCGAGCGCGCCTTCATGGATATGAAGCCGATGGAGGTGAGCCAGCCCGTCAAGACTCCCTTCGGATGGCATCTCATCCAGGTGCTCGAGCGGCGCACCGCGGACATGTCCTCCGAGCGCAGGCGCATCGAGGCGCGCAAGGCGCTCCTGGACCGCAAGGGCGACGAGGCCTACCAGGAATGGCTGCGCCAGCTGCGCGATCGCGCCTACGTCGAGCTGCGGCTCGAAGACCGGTGAGTGAGCCGATGCTCGCCCCCCCGAAAACGCTCATTGCAGTCACCTCGGGGGAGCCGGCCGGAATCGGCCCGGATATCTGCCTGGCTCTTGCGCGGCGCGGCTTTCCCGCCCGCATCGTGGTGCTCGGGGACCGGGGGATGCTCGAGGGCCGCGCCCGGCAGCTCGGGCTCGACCTGCGGCTGAGCGACACGGAGGGCGGCCTGACGCCGGATTCGATTGCGTGCCTGCACGTCCCGCTCGCTTTCCCCTGTCATGCAGGCAAGCTTGACCGGCGCAACGCGCCCTACGTGATCTCGCTCCTCGACCGCGCGATCGCAGGCTGCAAAGCGGGCGAATTCGCCGCGCTCGTCACCGCGCCGGTGCACAAGGGGGTCATCAACGACGCCGGCATCGCGTTCATCGGTCACACGGAATATCTCGCCGAACGCACCGGCGTCCCCCAGGTGGTGATGATGCTCGCCGGCGGGGGCCTGCGCGTCGCGCTCGCGACGACGCACCTCGCCCTGAAGGACGTGCCGCGCGCGCTGACCCGCAACAGCCTCGAGGGAACCCTCCGGGTTCTCTGCGCCGAGCTCACCCGCCGCTTCGGTATCGCTGCGCCGCGGGTGCTGGTCGCCGGCCTCAATCCCCACGGCGGCGAGGGCGGCTATTTCGGGCGAGAGGAGATCGAGGTGATCGGCCCGGTTCTCGAGAAGCTGCGCGCCGAGGGTTTTCAGCTCACCGGACCGCTTCCCGCGGATACGCTGTTCGTGCCGGCGCTCCTCGCGAACGCCGATTGCGTGCTCGCGATGTATCACGATCAGGGGCTCCCGGTGCTCAAGTACGCGAGCTTCGGCAAGGGAATCAACGTCACGCTCGGGCTGCCGATCATCCGCACTTCGGTCGACCACGGCACCGCGCTCGAGCTCGCCGGCACCGGCCGCGCGGAGCCCGAGAGCCTGTTCGCGGCGGTCGAGGCGGCGATCGAGATGGCGCAGGTACGCTCGCCGCGCTGAAAGTGCAGTGTGGCGACACGCCGGCATGTTCCGCGCAAGAGGTTCGGTCAGCACTTTCTCGTCGAGCGGGGAGTCATCGAGCGCATCGTCGCGGCGATCGATCCGCGGCGCGGCGAGCACATCGTCGAAATAGGCCCCGGGCTGGGCGCGCTGACCGCTCCGCTCCTTGAATGCGTCGAGCACCTGCACGTCGTCGAGCTGGACCGGGACCTCGCCGAACGCCTGCGCGAGCGCTTTCCCGAGGAGCGTCTGGCGGTGCACCAGGCCGACGCGCTGCGGTTCGATTTTGCGGCGCTCCCCGCGCCGCTCAGAATCGTGGGCAATCTCCCCTACAACATCTCCACTCCGATCCTGTTCCACGTCGCCGCCGCCGCCGCCCGGTGCGTCGATCTCCATTTCATGCTGCAGCAAGAGGTCGTCGACCGGATGGTCGCGATGCCTTCGGGCCCTGAATACGGGCGGCTTTCGGTGATGCTGCAATACCGTTTCCGGCTTGAGCGGCTGTTCACGGTTCCGCCGGACGCGTTCCGGCCTCCGCCCAAGGTCCATTCTGCGGTGGTGCGGCTTTTGCCGCGCCCTTTGCCTGAGCTGGAAGCCATGGATGAGGCCGGCTTTTCCGCCGTCGTCGCCAAGGCTTTTTCGAAGCGGCGAAAGACGCTGAGAAACGCCGTTTCCGGGTTGATCTCCGAATCCGATCTGGCCGGACTCGGCATCGATCCGGGGGTGCGCGCGCAAACGCTGCCGGTTGCGGCTTTTGTCACAATCGCCAACTGGTTGGCGCAGCGCCGGACCTAGACCCCGCAGACGCGTGCTGGCAAAATGGCGCATCGATATAAGGTTGAAAGCGGGGAGATTGCCATGGGCCTTCTTGACGACCTGAAAAAACAGGCGGACCTGGTGAAGACCCAGCAGATTCTTCAGCAGAGTCTGCAGGGGGACAAGCTCAAGCTGGTCGAAGAGAAGATGAAGCAGACGTTCCAGTACGTGAACGAGCTGCTCAAGCAGCTCACGGTGGTGAAGCCGACCAACCCGCTGATGTTCTCGATCCCGGGGGTTTCCAACCTGATCGGGCTCGCCCTGACGGATTCCTTCATCGATTACCGGCGCAAGCGCATCGGCGACAAGGAATACTTCGACACCATCCACTTCTTCGTCAAGTGGGAGTCGGGAAATACGGTGACGGTCAATTGCGACGACGCGGTTGCGGCCCAGAGAGCCCGGGAGGCGCTGTGGGCGAGCAAAGTAAAATTCGCCGAGGAGGAAAAGAAAAGCCCCAAGGGAATACTCGTCGGGGCCAGGTTCACGTTTCCGGCGGCCATCTTGACGGACATGACCATCACCGCGGACCCTACCCAGGGGGACCTGCTCGTCCAGGCGAAGAATCTGTTCGGGGTGGGGGTGGAGCAACTGAAGATTCCGGCGCCGGAAGTGACCGACGACTTGCTCGAGGATCTGGCCAAGGCCCTGATCGGGCAAAAAAGCAACATCGGCAAGTACCGGGTCGCAAAAAGCCCCGGAGCCTCGCGGTAAGCCGCGCCTGCCTAGCTTCGCTCGATCAGCTCGATCTTGTAGCCGTCGGGATCCTCGATGAAGGCGATCACCGTCGTGCCGTGCTTCATCGGCCCGGCCTCACGGGAGACCTTGCCGCCGCGGCGCTTCACTTCCTCGCACGCCTCGTGGGCGTCATCGACCGCGACCGCGATGTGGCCGTAGGCGTTGCCGAGCTCGTATTTTTCCACGCCCCAGTTGCAGGTGAGCTCGAGCACCGCCGTATCGGCTTCCTCGCCGTAGCCGACGAAGGCGAGCGTGAATTTGCCCTCCGGGTAGTCCTTGCGGCGCAGCAGCCGCATGCCGAGCACCTCGGTGTAGAAACGCAGCGATTTTTCAAGATCTCCCACCCGCAACATGGTGTGAAGCATTCGCATATCGAGACTCCTATAGTTCGGGCAGCGTCCGCGCCAGGGCGTTCAGCTCGCGCCGCGCGGATCGGTGGTGCGGATACAGCGAAGCCACGATATCCCAGAAGCGCGGCGAATGGTTGAGCTCGCGCAGGTGGGCGAGCTCATGCGCGACCACATAATCGACGAGGTGCGGCGGCAGGAGCATCAGCCGCCAGTTGAGAAGCACGCGCCCGTTGGCGCCGCAGCTGCCCCACCGCGTCCGGGCGTCCGAAAGTCCTACCTTGGACGCGGAAAAAACAAGCGCCGGTGACAGAACCGCGACGCGTTCCCGGAAAAACCTGAGCGCCTCCATGCGCATCCAGTCGAGCGCCCGCTCGCGCAGGCTCGCACCGTCGGCCAATCCGAATTCGAGCTCGCCCTGCGAGAGCCACACCCCGATTTCGCCGTGCCGGAGCCCCAATGTCACGATCCGCCCGAGCCACGGCAGCCTTGCTCCTGCCTGCCAGACGAAGGAGATGCGCCGCGGCCCGGCGAGGCGCTCGCGGACCCAGAGCTCCTTCTTCCGGATGAACGCTTCGATATCGGCGACCGCGGCATCACGCGGGGCCCGAACCTCGACGCCCTCGGCATCGACGAACAGGCCGATAGTGCGGCGCCTTGCGCGCACGAGCCGGTAAGCGAGGATGCCGCCCGCGAGCTGCACTTGGCGAACTCGCCCCGGTTTTTCCGGCTGCGGCGGGATGTCAAACGGCAGCTGCAGTTGTCTCAAGGCCCGGGACATAGCGCGGCCATGCGTCCCTCGATCCATTCCTCGACCGCCGCGTTGAGCGATTCCGGCGTGTGCGCGCTCGAGTCGATCGGCGCGCCGATTTCCACCGTCACCGTGCCGGGACGCTTGAGAAACGCCTTTCGCCTCCAGAACAGCCCGGCGTTGTGCGCGACCGGCACCACCGGAACTCCGCAGTTAACGGCGAGCCACGCTCCGCCCAGGTGATACTTACCGCGTTTGCCGGGCTGAGTCCGCGTGCCCTCCGGGAAAATGGCGATCCAGAACCCTTGTGCAAGGCGCCTCCGTCCGAGCTCCGCCATGCGCTTGAGCGCCCGGACTCCGCTGCCGCGGTCGATGGCGATCGGGCTCGTCAGCGCGAGTCCCCAGCCGAAGAACGGGATCCACAAGAGCTCGCGCTTCAGCACCAGCACTTGCGGCGGAAAAATCACCGTGAAGGCGATCGTTTCCCAGGCCGACTGATGCTTGGACAGAATTACCGCCGGGGTTCGAGGCAGATTCTCCCTGCCGATCACGCGGTAGTGGATGCCGAGCACGGTCTTCGCGAGCCAGATCATCGCGTGCGACCAGCCGGCGATGAGGCGGAAGCGCGCAAGAGGAGCGAGCGGCGCGGTAGCGAGCGCGAAGATCGCGTACGGTGGGGTGATGAGAATCTGGGCGATGAGAAAGACGAGCGAGCGCAGAAAGATCATTGACACAGCGCCTGCGCCACCGCGGCGAGATCCGGATAAATGGCCGTCCCCTCCGGCAGCTCGCCGGCGGCGTGCGTCTCCCTGCCCTTTCCTGTGAGCACGAGGATCGGCTGTGCGCCCACCGCGGCCGCGGCCTGGAGGTCGCGCAGGCTGTCGCCCACCGCCGGAACGCGCTCGAGCGTGACGTTCAAGCGCTCGGCGATGGCGAAGAACATCCCCGGGCTCGGCTTGCGGCAGGCCGACTGCGATTCGGCCGTGTCGGGGCAGTAGAACACCGC